>Ga0180301_10001602_pt1 | contig 17833 bp, 13 predicted proteins | sample GuaBasSediGuay16_FD_121797 | JGI IMG/M metagenome (GOLD analysis project Ga0180301, IMG submission 121797) | Subseafloor sediment microbial communities from Guaymas Basin, Gulf of California, Mexico - Guay16, Core 4569-2, 12-15 cm | ecosystem: Environmental > Aquatic > Marine > Hydrothermal... | reverse complement strand
CTTGTGTCTATAGTAACGGTTGCTCCGGCGATCTGGAAAAACCCGCCGAATCTTTGGTCCATACAACAGGCGGAGCGTTCGAGTAAATCCAGAAGAGTTTTGCCCTCTAACGAGACTACAACGGCGCGTTCCTGATAAGGGAGGATATCGAGGACGTCCCTGTCGGTTATCGGTCCGGGTGGTATAATTCTCTGTCCCCATATAGAGGCTCCCGGTAGAAGAGCTATATCCGCTTCGGGGAAAGCGTCGAGCATAGCATCTGCGACGAGATTTCCGAGATTCGACTCTGCGCCGCGCAAAACGATATCGCGTCCGTCGAGTTCGACCGCTGTTCTCCCGATAGCCTGTGGCTTTGGGAATTGGCTTACATAATTCTCTACTATCTCGTGGGCGGTCGGTTCGAGCGGTATCGATTCGTCGAGCAGAACGGGATTCCACTCGAATTCGATAAGATTGCCGTCGTCGTCCCAGGTTGTATTAAGAACGCCGAGCCTTGTTCCGCGTTTTCCGGCACACCCGATAATAGTATTGCAGCCGATTTCGTTCTTTATTACAATCGGTTCATCGGGGAATACCGACCAGTCGTTACATATAATAAGGTCTATTTCGCAAAACTCATCTGCGAGTTTTATATTCGACTGAACATCGAGCTGTGATAGCAGAACGATTATATCGCATTTATCGAGAAGGATTTCGATAATATCGTTGGTTACGAACGATACTTCCCTGTCTATTTCGACATTTTTGCTGAGCCGCGCATATAACTCTATATCAGATGGCAAAAGCGCGAAAATCCCGACAATTAGGCCGCTTCGCTCTATGGTTGTATATGAAGTAATGTGCCGACAGGTTTTGCATTGCGGCGGCGCTATAAGATTCGAGAGTAAAATATGGAAATTAGCCATACGCGCCCAGTTGTCGAAAAGGTCTTCACCCATAGAAAGCTCGGTGGCACCTACCGCCATAGCGTCGTAGCGAACGTAGTTCATAAGTTCGACTTCGGGTTCTCCACCGAAATACATGTAGTTGAAACCTGCGAAGTGGTTACCGGTATCGAACAGAAGGAACCTGTCGGATGTGAGACGGAGGTTCTTCACCGCTGTGCTGAGTCTGGCGGCGCCGCCGAGTGTCGACGAGTCATTCTCGGAATAAACTGGTTCGAGCTGGCTGAGAAAATCGGTAGTAAATGCAAAAGTAATGCTATTTTCGCTAAGAGAAACGATTGGAAGTAAAACAATTAAAGCTATTATAAAAAGAAGTCTCATTTTCTACGCCGTTTGTGGAAACTGGCTTAAAGCTAATAATACGCCGGCGATAGCTAATATGTCAACGAAAAACAGCGCGACGACGGAATTTGGTAATCTCGCGATTCCATTAGCGGCGAGGGTCTTTTTTACTCTAACCAGTATGGCTATCTGGGTTAGTATTATCAGAATTAGAATTAAACCTGCGGTAGTTATCGGCCAACTCATATGTCCGAAACCGGTCAGGATTTTGAATCTGCCGCTTACGAGCAAGACGCCCATCAGCGCTAATAATTTACCGGCGAGGATATTGACTATTTGTAAGTAGTTTTTAATACCCTCTATCGCTTTGATAAATATCTCGGCGGCCAGCGCGGCAAGGAGAAACGGTATCGCCAGACCGGCTGAATAAAGCGCCAGAAGCGCTATTCCGCGACCGACTGTGTCGGCTATCGCAGCCATTCCGAGTATCGCCGCAAGCACCGGCCCGACGCAGGGGCTCCAACCGAAAGCGAAAACAACCCCTATCAATGGCGCGCCCATAAGCCCCAGCTTCCCTTTGTATGCGAATCTCCTTTCTCTGCCGATAAACGGCAGAGGTATTATCCCGGCAATGTGCAGTCCTATAACGAGGACGATAGCCCCACCTATTCTGACGAACCAGTCGCTGTGTCTGAAAAGCCAACCGCCGAGAGCTGTGGCGGTAGCGCCCATAGCGACAAACACCGCCGAAAAACCGAAGACGAACAGCAAAGCCGCGATAAAAGCTCGCAACCTGTGTGTCCCATTTCCGCCGACCTCGTCCATCGACAGACCGGTAATGAAAACTATGTATGTGGGCACTAGCGGCAACACGCACGGCGACAGGAACGATAGCAGTCCCGCGAGAAACGCCGCAGCTCCGCTGATATCTTGTAAGGTTATCATTGTTATTCCCTCCGGTATATCTTAATAATTCAGGACTTTTTGCGCAAGGCAAAAGGTTTCTGGCGGATTTTCCAGAACAAACCTATCGGGGATTATCTCTATTAAAGGGATTTCGGCGGTTTAATTTTAGGCGTCTAATACGACATTAGCAGTTGCAATTATGTTCGTTCAGGATTAAATTGGGATTTCATAATGGGAAAAACTATTTTATTAATCTTTATTCTGTTGTTCGGTTTCGGATGTGCTGGAAGTCTCCGCTTACCGGACGGGGGTCCTATATTCGAATCGGATATCCCGTGGGGCACGACCCGCGGCGACTGTGCTCAATGGGCGTTGCGAGGCGGCGATTCGGGGGAGCCTTTTATTTTGTGGCGCGTAAAAACAAAATCGCCTGTTCTCGCGCCTCCGGTAGCCGGGAACGGCGCGGTTTTTGTGGGAATGCCGAACAAACGCCTTTTCGCTTTCGACGCTCGAACGGGCGAAAAACTCGGCAAGTTATGGGTCGATGTCCCTGTCGAGGACGGGATTTCATATAGAGACGGATTGCTCGCTATTACGGGAAGGAGTATTTATAACAAGCTCGGTGTTTATGATGTTACAACGGGTGAGTTTAAATGGAAAAAAGACAGCGACCGGGCCGCAGCGGCACCGATAATCTGCGACAACACGCTTTACTTTTCTACATCGAAGGGGAGCGTTTTCGCTCTCGATGCGGAAACGGGAGAGAAAATCTGGCGCGTGGCGTTGTCGGATGCAGTAATCGAGAACGAACCGGCTTTCCGAGATAGCCTTGTGTTTATTGCCGATTTAAACGGCAAGCTTTTTTGTCTGACAGCGGATTCGGGTATAGTCCGATGGGAACTCGAACTCCCCGGAATGCCGGTCGGGCCGCCGATAGTTATCCCAGACCATATTATAATCCCCACATCTGCGGGGCGTATTCCAGTGATAACTCTCGACGGTTCAATTCGGGTCGAGGTCGAGTCCCCCGGCGAGCTAATCGCTCCGGTAGCCTGCACCGGACCGACAATCTACGGTGTAACGCGCCGTGGCATAGTATTCGCCGGCGACCTCGGTGGCGGCGGAATAATGTGGCAGACCTCTCTGGACGAACCGGTAATAGTTCCGCCAGTAGTATGGGGAATGGAATTAGCTGCGATTACCGCTTCTGGACGATTGGTTCTACTTAACAGCGCCGACGGCGAAATCGAACACGAACTCGAACTCGAAGCCCCTATTAGCGCGGGACCTATTATATACGACTCCTGCCTCTTTATTGGAACGGAAAGCGGCGAACTAATTGCAGTCGGTAAATCGAATAAACCTATGGAGAGAATAAATGAGCGATAATATCCTGAAAGAAATCGACCCGAGAAACCAGCGTGCGGTGCGTATCGCAAAAATGGAAAAGCTGCGCGCCGAGGGAATCGACCCATACCCGCCAAGACCCGGCGAGGGGCGCGTTTCGATAGCTTCTGTTCGCCGAGATTGGGATAAACTCAAGCAGCAGGTAGATAACGAGCATAAAATAGTAAAATCCGGCGGAATTGTCAGGCTTGCAGGGAGAATCACCGCTATTCGGACTCACGGTAAGTCCGTCTTTTTCACTATCGCAGACGGCACGGGAACATTTCAGCTATATATCCGTAAAAACAGCGTCGAGGAGAATATGCCCGACGACCCGGCGGCGTTTGAGCGTGTAAAAGAACTCGATATCGGTGATTTTATTACCTCCGAGGGAGAGCTTTTCACGACGAGAACGGGCGAGGCGACGCAACTGGTGCACAAATGGGCGATAATATGTAAAACGCTTCTGCCTCTTCCGGAAAAATACCACGGGTTGACCGACCCGGATTTGCGGCTTCGGCAACGGTATCTCGACCTGATGGCGAATCCGGATGTTAAATCGAACTTCCTAAAACGGGCGCTGATTATAAGGACTATCCGGGAATATTTGCAAAACGAGGGCTATGTCGAGCTTGAAACTCCGGTGTTGACACCTCTTTACGGCGGCGCGACCGCGAGGCCTTTCAAAACGCATCACAACACGCTGAATATAGACCTCTACATGCGAATTGCAACGGAGCTGTATCTTAAACGGTTAATCGTCGGCGGTTTCGAGCGCGTTTTCGAGATGGGTAAGGTTTTCCGAAACGAGGGCGTGGACCGCGACCATAACCCCGAATTTACGTTACTGGAACTCTATGAAGCTTATGCCGATTACAACAGGATGATGGAACTCGCCGAAGGAATAGTTATAGCGAGTGCCCGCGCTGTCGGAAGATTTGTTGAAGAAGAAACAGAAAGCCCGCATATCGTCGATTCCGGCGACAAAGGGATACTTCTCGATTTCGAGGGCGATAGGATTAGTATAATACCGCCTTTTCGCCGGATAGCTTTTATCGACGCGATTAAGGACGCGTCCGGAATAGATATAACGACGTCCGACCGCGCCGATTTGATTAGTTTTTTCGAAAGAGAAGATATAGAATACGATACGGAGGCGCCTTATTGGCCGCTTGTCGATAAGCTCTTTTCGGAAACCGTCGAACCGAAACTAATCGAACCGACATTCGTTGTCGATTATCCCGTAGCTCTTTCGCCGCTGGCGAAACGTAAACCTGACAATCCGGATTTAACGGAACGATTCGAGCTGTTTATTCTGGAGCGCGAGATAGCGAACGCTTTTACAGAATTAAACGACCCTATCGACCAGCGAAAGAGAATGGAAAACCAGATAGAACAAAGGAAACGAGGCGATAAGGGCGCGCCGGACATTATCGACGAGGATTTTTTAACAGCTCTCGAACACGGGATGCCGCCGACCGGAGGTATGGGAATTGGTATCGGCAGGTTGGTAACGATACTCTGCGGTGTTCACGCCCTAAAAGATGTTATCCCTTTTCCATTACTAAAACCATTAGAAAGCGGGAAATAGACAGCGATGCAAATCGAACCGTATATAGCGTTGCGTTTTCTGCGGTCGAGGCAGCGGAACCGGTTTATATCTCTGGTCGCTGTGCTCGCCATAGGCGGAATCGCTATAGGTGTCGCTGCGTTGATAGTCAGCCTGTCGGTTATGAACGGTTTCGAGAACGAGGTCCGAAGCAGGATAATCGGGACTACGAGCCATATAAACGTCCACTCGTTGCAGGCGGATTGTATTCGCGATTGGGAACCTCTTTTAGAACGCCTCCGTAACCGAAACGACGTTATCGCTGCGGCGCCTTTTGTCTACGGGAAGCTGCCTATCGCCCATAACGGCAAATTCGACGGTATAGTATTACGCGGCATCGCTCCGGAGGAAGAACGTAACCTCGGTAATCCCGAAAGCACGCTATACGACGGTATATGGTTGCCGGATGAGCCGGACACCGTTCTTCCCGATATAGTCCTTGGGCGCTATCTTGCCGAGGGTCTCGGCGCAGTTCCCGGAGATACTGTGTTTGTCTATGGTCTCGGGAAAAGAGGAGCGGCGAGCATATCCCCGAAGATTTTTCGATTCGAGGTCATAGGTATTTTCGAAACCGGTATGTTCGATTTTGATGCCGCATTAGCCTACACGAACCTCGAACCAGCACAAAAAATACTGGATATTGGCGAAGGGGTAACCGGGATAGAACTCCGTATCGAGAATTTCTACGAGGCGGATAGGGTCGCGAACCGCATAGAGAACGAGCTAGGATTTCCGTATTATGCGGTTTCCTGGGCCGAGATGAACAAGAACCTGTTTTCGTGGATGACTATCGAGAAATGGGGGCTTTTCCTTCTTCTGACGTTAATCGTCGCGGTCGCAGCATTCAATATCGCGAGCACTCTCATTATGGTCGTGATGGAAAAAACGTCACAGATAGGTATTTTACGCGCTCTGGGCGCAACGGCATCGAAGATAAGACGCATTTTCTTTCTTCAGGGGCTTTTCGTCGGAATCCTCGGCGCGGTGCTCGGGTTCATTGTCGGTTTCGGGCTAGCTTTTGTCCAACATAAGTGGCAAATTATCTCGCTGCCGGCCGATGTCTATTCCATATCGGCGCTTCCGGTGGAGATGCACTTGCTGGATTTTATCGCTATCGGCGTCGCCGCGGTAATAATCACCCTTATATCGAGTATCTATCCCGCATGGCGGGCATCGAAATACACCCCTATCGATGCTATAAGAGGCGCCGGCTGATTGTCCGTATTTGTTTTCATAATAGGTCGAGTTAAATTGTTATATATGTCATAAGATTTCGAGGAAATCCCTCGAGGCATATCCCTTGACCTTATCCGCCATTCCGTTTATTTTATGATTGCTATGGACAGTGACATTAAGAATATAGAATCCGAAATCGACCGGCTACGGGAAGAAATCCGGCGGCATAACTACCTTTACTACGTAAAAGACGCACCGGAGATATCGGATGAACAATACGATGCTCTTTTCGACCGACTTGTAGAACTCGAGGAGGAAAATCCCGAGTTTATTACACCCGATTCGCCTACACAGCGTGTAGGCGCGGAGCCGTCGCCGGAATTCAGGTCGGTAGCGCACACTTTGCCTATGTTAAGTTTGGGCAAAGTTACTTCGGTGGGCGAGTTTATGGATTTCCATCGGCGCGTTTGCGATGGTCTCCGGGTGCCGGTGGATACCTCAATCCGTTATTCGTGCGAACCGAAACTCGACGGGTTAGCTGTGGAATTAGTTTATGAAAACGGCTCGCTGGTTTTAGGCGCTACGCGTGGTGATGGTTTTACGGGAGAAGACGTTACCCAGAATATTCGAACAGTTCAATCGATTCCTCTTAAGCTTCGAGAAAATCACCCGAAAGTGGAAATACGCGGCGAGGTTATTTTCCCGCTGGAAGCCTTTAAGCAAATGAACGAAAACAGAATTGCCGGTGGGGAAGAGCCGTTCGCAAATCCACGGAACGCAGCCGCCGGAAGTCTCCGCCAGCTCGACCCGAAAATCACTTCGGGAAGACCGCTGGATGCCTATTTTTACGGTTTCGGCAGCATGGAACTGTCCGGGCGTATTTCGCCTTCGACACATAAAGAAGAACTCGAGTTAATCGAAGAACTAGGTCTGAAGGTCGTGAAGTATGCAAAGAGTATGGACGGTCCCGAAGCCGTCGCCGAATATTTCCGCGAGATTTCGGAAACCAGAGAGCAATTTCCGTTCGAGATAGACGGCATAGTTGTGAAAGTGGATAAAATCGGCTATCAGGAAATACTCGGCGAGATTTCGCGGCAGCCTCGCTGGGCGATTGCATGGAAATTCCCCGCCCAAGAAAAGGTTACGCTTCTTAAGGATGTTATCTGGAGTGTAGGACGAACCGCTGCGGTTACTCCGGTCGCTGTTCTCGAACCGGTCGAACTGGCCGGGGTTACGGTTAAAAGAGCGAGTCTTCACAACGAGGACCAGATAGCCCGACTCGGAGTTAAAATAGGCGATAAGGTCGTGGTTCGACGTGCGGGAGATGTTATCCCCGATATAGTTAAACCGGTCGCGGAACTCCGGACAGGCGGAGAGAAGGATATACTTCCGCCAGAGAAATGCCCGGTCTGCAATTCGGAATTGGTCAAAGAACCCGGCGATGTCTTTCGGCGTTGCCCGAATGTCAGTTGTCCCGCCGTGGTTGCGGAGTCGCTTGCACATTGGGCCTCTCGTAGTGCGATGGATATCGATGGATTAGGGCCTAAACAGATTGAACAGTTGCTTTCCGAAAAATTGATAGAAGACCCGGCGGACCTATACTCGCTGACCGTAGAGCAACTTGTCCCTCTGGATGGGTTTGCGGAAAAAAGCGCGGAGAACCTGATAAAGGCAATCGAGAATAGCAAAGAGCGCCCTCTGGAGAAATTTATCAATGCGCTCGGTATTCGGCATGTGGGCGAAACGGTCGCGAGATTATTAGCAGAGCGTTTCCATTCTATCCAGGCTCTGCAAAACGCGTCGGAGGAAGATTTGGTTACAATAGACGGTATAGGCCCCGAAATAGCAAAAGCGATAACCGATTTTTTCGGTAACGAGAGCAATATCGAATTGCTGGAGAAACTCGAAAAAGCCAACATAAGGCCTATTCCGCCCGAGGAACAGAAAAGCGAGCGTCCGTTAAGGAATTTGACGTTCGTTATAACCGGCACTTTGTCTATCCCAAGAAACGAGGTTAAAAGATTGCTGGAAGCGGCAGGCGCAAAGGTTGCGAATACGATTTCGGGCAATACAGACTATCTTGTGTGCGGAGTATCTCCCGGGAGTAAAATCACAAAAGCCGAAAAGTTGGGTGTGAAAAAGCTGAACGAAGAGGAGTTTAAACGGTTTTTATTGGAGAAAAAAGTGGACACATCTGTTTTTGAGGCTGAATAAGCGTATGTATGGCATTTAAAAACGGTTTTTTTATAGCGCTCGATTAATCGAGATATTGTTTTTTCAATGGGCTTGCTTTGGTCGTTATTGTTCATATATTATTACTAAATCCTAAATACTATACAGGAGAACATCGATGGAGAATTTTGCGATAATCCTGGCCGGCGGGAAAGGGGAGCGTTTCTGGCCCGTTAGTCGAGAGAGTAAACCTAAACAGCTGTTAAAACTCATATCGGACAGAACGATGCTCGAAGAAACGATATCCAGAGTAGAGAGTTTCGTGAAAAACGAAAACATCCTCGTAGTAACTGGCCACGACCTTAAAAAATTGATGAAAAAAGAGACTCCGGCTCTAAAAAACGAGAATTTTATTATCGAACCGGTAGGCCGGAATACCGCCCCGGCAATCGGTTTGGCGGCGGCGAATATAATCGGCAGGTTTGGGGACGGTCTTATGTTCGTTCTGTCCACCGACCACCATATAAAGCCGGTCGGAGCGTTTGTTAAAGCGTTAAAAAAAGCGGGTAGATTCGCCGTCAAAGAGAACCGGCTCGTTCTTCTCGGCATCGAACCGTCGAGACCCGAAACCGGTTACGGCTATATCGAAATGGGCAGGGAGATAGAAAAAACGAAAGACTATACGATATGCGATGTCGCCTTTTTCAAGGAAAAACCCAACCGGTTGAAGGCTCAGGAGTATTATCTCGACAGTAAACACCTCTGGAACTCCGGAATATTTATATGGAAAGCCAGCGAGATATTGAAGGAAATCGAGAAATATCTGCCCGGACTCCATTCCGAGCTTAAAAAATATATAACCGTTATCGGGACGAAGAAAGAAAAGCAGGTCTTGCGCGAGGCTTTCGAGAGAATCGAAGCGATAAGCATAGATTACGGAGTTCTCGAAAAATCGGATTCGGTCGCTGTTTTACACGCGAAATTTACATGGGACGATGTTGGGAGTTACGCTGCACTCGAACGTATCCTCAGTAAAGACCGCGACGGAAATATTATTGCCGGGGACAATACACTATTCGTCGACACTTACGAGACTACGATAATGAATGAAACTCCCGGCCTAGTTGTTACTTTTGGTGTTAGCGACCTGGTGGTCGTTCGCGCAGAGGACGTCGTTTTTATTGTCCATAAGACTCGAATCCCCGAAATGCGCGAATTGCTCGAGAAGGTGAAGAAACGACCCGAATTGGAGAAATATCTATGAAACGGTTTATAATCGTAATCGGTATATCGCTATTCTATTTAGGGGGATGCACCTTTCTTCCGGGTCCCGACCAGGATTCCGGGCGTCAGACATCGGGGCAACCCGAACAGATATTGCTCCCGGAGGCCGAACAGCCGCCGCCTTTAATTGTAGAAGAGAGGGAGACACCTCCCGAAGAGATAGATTATCAGGCCCTCGCCGACCATTTCGTTCCCGACGAGAATTCGGCCAGCGGAAAGCAAATTCGAGGCTTCAGGGTTCAGATATTTACTACCGAAAATAGCGCAACAGCGGATAGTTTCGCGAACAAAGCGGAACTGAAACTCGGGTTGCCCGTGTATCTTAGATACGACCCGCCTTATTATAAAATCAGGGTGGGAAACTGTATAGATGTCGACGAAGCCTCGGAACTCGAGGAAGAAATCCGTAAAAAGGGCTACGATACGTTCATTGTGCGAGACCTTATCGAACAGGGCACGGGTAACCGATGAAGTATTATAAGATAGACCCGGCAAACCCGTCACCCGAGGCTATTATTGCAGCGAGTGAGGCAGTTTTGCGCGGTGAAGTAATTTGCTACCCGACCGAAACGGTCTACGGTCTGGGTTGCGACCCGCGTAACGAGGCCACCTGTCTTACTATAAATAAGGTAAAAGGAAGGAAAGAAACCGCACCGTTTATAGTCCTTATAAGGCTCGAAACCGCCGCCGATTGGATACTCGATTTAGAGCGATTCAAACCGATTATCGACAAGTTCTGGCCCGGCCCTTTGACTATATTGGTTAATCCGGTTCCGGTCCCGCTTGCGAAGATGGTAGTCGGACCGACGGGAGCTATGGCTTTCCGGGCCTCGGCCACAAAGACGACGGATATATTACTCGAAAAATGCGGCGGTATAATCACATCTACGAGCGCGAACCGAACCGGCGAAAACCCCCCGAGCAAATTGAAACCGAAAGACCCGTGGCTATCGTCTTTTTGCTCCGTTATGCTCGATGTGGGAAAGCTCCCGCCATGTATGCCTTCAACAGTAGTCGATATAAGGGATTTCCCCGAGAAGCTCGTTATAGTCCGAGGAGGCGCTATTCCCGCGGGTAAATTGTGGCAGGCTTTTCCGGGTACGGAAATTGTTGGAGGTTCGGAAAATAAGGCGTAAATCCGATATACGATTTCGATATGAAAATCCTATTCGTTTGCAGCGGAAATAGTTGTAGGTCGGCTATGGCCGAGGGTATCGCCAAAAAATGGGCGGATGAACACGGTATCCGCGCATTGACGTTCGCTTCCGCCGGTATTCTCGGTATTGTAGGTGTCCCTGCCTCGGAAAACGCAATAATCGCTTGCAAGGAGATAGGTGTAGATATTACCAGTCACAGAAGTCGAGGAACAAACCGAGGGCTTATAAATTCTTTCGACTATATTTTTGGTATGGAAAATGCGCATATTCAATATTGCCGGGATATCGCCCCGGAAAGACAAAGCAGAATTTACCTTCTTGGCGATTTTGGCCCCGGAGCAAACGGCGAAGAAGTTCCCGACCCGCTGGGTTTCGAGCTGGAGTATTTCCGGCGCGTTCGGGATAAAATTAAAGAACATTTAAGCCGAATATTACCTTTTTTGGAAAATGAAATTTAGGATTTCGACGATAATACTAACGCTACTACTTGCGGTTATAGCTAGCGCCAAGGTCGAGAAGGACTCCGTCAAGTCCGCTCTGGCTTTGCACGCTCTAGATTCCGTAGAAATCCCGCGCCCTGTCAATACCGAGGCTTTCGCCCCCGGAGAGTTGCTTAAATTCTCGATAGATTACGGTTTTGTCAATGCCGGTTGGGCGAATATGGAAGTAACGTCGATAGTCGAATACAAAGGCAGATTGGCTTATCATATCCAGACCACCGCTGGAACCAATAAGACGTTCTCGTTGTTTTTCAAGGTCGAGGACCGCGTCGAATCGCTACTCGATACCGAGAAATTTTACTCTCTTCGGCATGAAAAACACCTTTCCGAAGGCAACTATCGCGCCGACCGTTGGTTTAATTTCGACCAGCAAAACCGTCGGGCTATCTCGAAAGGTTATGATATCGAGACGTATCCAAACGTTATGGATGTTTTGTCGGCATTCTATTATGTTCGCACTCTGGAGTTCGAGCCGGGCGACACTTTCTATCTTCCGAATCATACGGACGGTAAAAATTATCCACTGAGAGTTGCGGTTCATCGCAGAGAAAAGGTTTCGGTGCCGGCGGGAACATTCGAGTGTATTGTGGTAGAACCTATTCTTAAGGCCCCGGGGATTTTCGAACACAAGGGGAATGTTTTTATATGGTTGACAGACGACGAGAAAAAGATGCCCGTATTGATGAAGACGAAGATAATAATAGGTTCTATCGACGCCAGCCTTATCGAATACAAGATTCCTCGTTAGGGTTATAACAATCATTTTATTTACTTAACTTTAGCGTGAAATTACCGAATAACCGAAGTATAACGGGCCGATACATTCTTATGTGTGGCTGTCATCTTACTCGGTAAGATATGCTTTCACGGTTTTTGCATATATTTTGCGGTTCTATAACTTTAAATAAAAGTTGACATAAGTGAGTATGTAGATATAGTAAGAATGAATAATATATTTATAAAACAAATATCGTAAAACAAAAGTTCAAGATGATAGGCGTATATCGTAATAAAAGCATATCGAAGAATAACGCGGGGTTAACCTTAATAGAGTTAATGATTGTCGTCGTTATCATCGGCATCCTGGCGGGTTTAGCCTATACAAGATACAGCCGCGTGGTGCGCGAGGCCAAACTACGAGAAGCCGCGATTATGCTGGCGTATCTCTATGACATCCAGTATTTATATTACGTAGAGCACGGCACTTTTGTTAATGAGATATATTGGTGGCCTATCGTTTTCGACCTGGAAACCGGTTACGGCTGGTTCGACGAAAAAAACAGGGAATTGCAGAGAAAGGTTTCCTACGAGCCTCCCGGAGGGACATCACATTTCTACTACGTAAGCTATTACGCTGCAGGAGGCGGTTGCGTAACATATGCGTATCCTAAACTTTCGACCAGTTCCTGGGACTTTCCGGAAGACCAGATAGACGATAGTATGGCGGGTATCACGCTTGTTGTCGATAACGACAGGAGGATATATGTTTACGGCGACGGGCATTTCAAAGAATTATAAGATTAGCGCGAAAGAGTGATAAATTTCAGCCTTAGTCGATTATTACACCAAATTTAGCATAACTACAATGTAGGCAGGCGCTTATGAGGCCGTTAATATAATTCCGATATATCTATCAAATCCAACTAAGCTCCTCAACCGATTCGACTTCCGAAAATCTCTTACAATTCGTTCTTGATTTACCACCTAAGAACGCATATAATTAAACAAAAACCGAATCTTATCGTTAGGGAGACTTCTATGATTAAGAAAATAGTTTTTCTATTGCTTTTAATTATTCCCTTATTCGCTCAAGAGATAGAGATAACGACCGCCGCGGGGTCACAGTTCTCGCCGGATGTCGCTACGGATGGCACCGATTTTCTCGTTGTCTGGGAGGATGCCCGCGCGGGAACCGGAAATCCGAATATATACGGTAGAGTTGTTTTAGCCGATGGTTCGATTCCGGGTGTCGAGGAACCGATATGCTCGTTTATGGGTCTCCAACGGATACCAGCGGTCGATTTCGGGGATACGTATTATCTGACGGCCTGGTCCGACCAACGCTCCGGATATAAAGTCTACGGCGAACTGGTTTCTACATCGGGAATGCCGTGGTCTGGGAATTTCGAGATTGCTACCGCTGCGGGAAGTATTCAAAGGGTCGAGGTTTCGGGTGCAACCGCGGGTTTTTTGGTAGTCTGGGAGGAACGTATTTCCGGGATAAGCCACCTGAAAGCCTGCGTAACCTACGAAAGTATAACCAGCACCGCCGCTATCGACCTCTCCGACACCGACTGTAACCAGAAATCGCCATCGGCCGCTTTTGGAGATGCTGGGTGGATTGTCGTATTCGAGGATTCTGCCTCGACAGGAAAAGGTATATACGCGGTAAAGGTCGATACTTTGGGCGCACGGGTCGGTTCACCATATATGATTGTGGAGGGCGTTCACGGTGAGTCGTCACCAGCGATAGCCGCCTCCGGTTCGGGTTTCATCGTCGCCTACGAACGAGACGGAGGGTCTACCGGCAGGGATATATTCGGCATTCTATTGAGCTCCTCCGGCGCCCCATCGGGGGTGCCTTTCCCGATAAGCACCGCCGATAATAATCAGGTTAAACCGGATGTCTCGTTCGATAGCCTGGGGTATCTCGTTATCTGGCAGGACAATCGTTCTACAATGCCCGACATTTACGGGCAGAGAGTTACTACCGGCGCGACACTTTCTGGAAGTGAATTCGCGATTTGCGATTCATCGGGAACACAGCAGAAAGCAAAAGCAACATCTAACAATGTTCACCATCTCGTAACCTGGGAAGATAACCGGAACCCCACCCCTGATATATTCGCCGCCAGGATAGAAAGAATGACCCCCTCCGAGGCACCCGAAGTCGTTATACTTCAACCTGACCCGCTATCGATAACCTCCTGTAACCGTTACCCGATAAAACTTCTCATTACCGACACTGACGGCATAGACCCGTATACGGCGCTTTTCACGGTTATGGAGGATACGTTTACCGCCTATTCCATCGAAATGATATTCGTCGGGGATACGATGCGTTTCGTTCCGTCTTCCGACTGGCCGGACGGCGATTCGATAAATCTCTGCCTTTTAGATATCGCCGACAGCCTCGATAATCATATCGAATCGCCGATTTGCTGGGTTTTCTTCGCCGACCTCACCGAGCCTGTTTTTAGCAACGAAAGGCCTCGCGACGGTCAAGTTGTCGATAGTTTTCCCGATTATATATCGGCCAATATTGCCGATTCTGTGAGCGGTGTCGACCCCGCGACTATAATCTTCGTTTTCGACGGAGATAGTTTCGCATACGACGGCGTTAGCGTAACCTGGGACGGTTTTACTGCGAGGCTGTTTCCGCCACCTCCGGTCGATACTCTTGGAACCCATACTGTCAGCATTATAGTCGAGGAAAACCCCGACGCTTGTGAACCGAACGTGGCGGTTTTCTCCTGGGACTTTTTTATCAATCCGGGCGGAGGCCCCTCGGCGTCGCAAATAAGCCCCCGCGACGGCGACGTCGTCAGCGAGGCGCTACCCGATGTAGATATAATGATAACGGACGAAGACGGAATAAACACGAGCACTATCGAGCTTTATTACGCGGGAACGCTTTATACCTGGCCGACCGGAATGGTTTTTACCGATTCTATCCTGACGTTTTCGCCGACGACCGCTTCTTCTCACGGCGATGTTGTAAGTGTCAGCCTGACACACGTGGAGGATATTTGGGGTAACGATTTAGGTGCACCGCTTTCGTTCAGCTTCTCCGTCGACTTACTCGGCCCCGATATAATAGGTTTCTACCCGGCGCTTTCGGAAACATTGCATATCGGAGTGGACGATATACGCGTATTGGCGGAGGATTTCCCCGCAGGGTTTACGGTTGACGACGAACACGTAGTTTTCGGATTCTACGACCTTTCGATGGACCTTCTCGAAGAACCGGTAGGAGGGCTTATTTCTGCTGGAGATACAATTGTTCTGCAAAGCGGGGCTTTCGGTTCGCACCTCGGAGACGATGTTGCGATAAATATCTGCGTCGAGTTGATGGACGACATCGATGTCGGATTGCCAAATAGTTCCGATACCTGCTGGCAGGTCTGGGTAGAGCAGATGACGATTGGCGAGATACTATTCCCGGAGAACATCGGGATTAAGATTAAACCCAATCCTTTCAATGCTGCTTGCGTTATCGAAGCGCCCGGCAATATTGAAATTTACGATATCACAGGAAAACTCGTGGAACGGTTCCCCGCAAACGGTAAAAGCGACGGTTATCACAGGTTTATCTGGATGCCGAAAAAATCCGTTTCATCGGGAGTTTATCTTGTGAGACTCACCGGCGGTCGAGAGGCTACTATCGCCAGAATCCTATTAATCCGGTAATCGGCGGAAAAGCAACATAAAATTACAATGAAAAAGGCCATATCGTTTATCTTATTCGCGGTATTTTTAGTTTTAGCGATAATCCTCGCCTGCTCCAGCGGGACAGAACCCGATGGCAATGGAAACGGCGATACCACCGATGTCTTATCCCCTTATGTGTCGTTCTGGAACCCAAGCGACGGCGAAACGGAGGTTCCCCTCGGGACATCGTTGTATGTAAGCATTTGCGATACAGGGGAATACGCTACGGGCGTAAACCAGGACTCGATTCAGATGACCGTGCAAGGAGATGTCGTTTCCCCTGCGTTGATAACAAACAGTTGTAATGGATACGATTTACGCTATGTTCCCCTTTCGCGATTCGATTATTGCGAGACCGTTAGCGTGGTTATCGACGTTACCGACCTTGTAGGAAACCGACTTCTCGATTCAATTGTGTTTTATATCGAAGAACCGGGGGATACCTGCACATTTACTATCGATACTTTGCCTCCAATCCCCGGTTTTTTAACGCGGACTTTCCTATATGGCGGGCCTATTCAGGCGGTTTATTTCTCTTCGGTCGGTGCGGGTTTGCAAACTATATCCGGCGGTTCGCCATATAGTGTGAATTTTACCCCGGGGAGGTCGTTTATTCTGACCGATATTGGCGGCGATGTTCGCGCGATAAACCTCGATAGTTCTATCGACGTCCCGCTTACCGACGAACCCGATAACGAAAAATATCCGGCGCTCAGCCCGGACGGCCATACATTAGCTTTCTCACGCGGCGGCGATATCGTTCTGAAAAATCTTTATACAGGAATAGAGGAGATACTGACCAGCACTTCTCAAGGCGGCAGAGAATTCTCGTTTTCGCCCGACAGCGCTTATCTCGCCTATCGCAGCGGTTCGGGGTCTTTGAATCCCAAGCTCTTCGTGTGGCGGTTATCCGATAAGACAGAAATAGCGCATTCAACACTTTATAACGACGTAGATTGTTTCGATTGGTCGCCAGCAGGTTCCGAAATCGCGGTTATTAAATCCTCGAATATGCTTTACTACTGGGATGTCGAAAGCGGAACCCCCGACCTTCTATATTCAAGCTCTTATCTTATCGACCACGTGCAATTCTCTGCCGGCGGATATATATTTTTCGTCGAGGGATTCCCGGCGGGAGATATTATTAAGGTTACCGATTTAAGCGGAACCGTAACCGACATACTGGACTTAACCTCGGAGGCTTCTACGGTCGAAGCTATGGGCATCTCCAACGATATGGAAATTCTCTATTGCAAAAACACCGGAGGGACGTATTCGATTATGTATTACGATGTCGACGGTGCTACCGGTTATGAGGCCACCGGTGATATCGGTTTGACCACGCAAATCGTCTGGTATTAATATGGATTCGACCCCTCTTATCGGGATAACATCGAGCTGGGCGCCGTTCGAGCAAAACCGCCCTGTTTTGCCTGACGGCAGTTTCGATTACCTTAAAAACGAATATTCCGATTCGATAGCTCGCGCCGGCGGCGCATCTGTGATTATTCCGAATTTCGAGAAAGATGGTTGGGGTTTATTAGACCACCTGATAAATAGGCTCGACGGGCTGTTACTTTCGGGGGGCAGCGACCTTGCGCCAGATTTTTTCGGAGAAAACGAAATCTCCGAAGCCGGTTGTTTTATACGAAGAAGACGCGACGAACTCGAATTGGAACTTCTCCGCCGCTGGGATTCGATTAGGCCCGACCGACCGATATTAGCGATATGTCGGGGGCATCAGGTTCTGAACGTTTATTACGGCGGAACGCTAATCCAGGATTTCGCCGCTTGCGGAAAAGCTACTATCCCGGAGAACCACAGAACACCCGACGGACACCGCACATACCACGAAATAGAGGTTCTCGGTGGGACGCTTCTCGCGGAGATTACCGGAGAAGGAACGATAAAGGTTAATTCGAGCCACCATCAGGGCACAGACCGGTTAGGAGAAGGGTTTATTGTAAGCGCCAGAGCCGCCGATGG
>Ga0180301_10001601_pt1 | contig 17835 bp, 15 predicted proteins | sample GuaBasSediGuay16_FD_121797 | JGI IMG/M metagenome (GOLD analysis project Ga0180301, IMG submission 121797) | Subseafloor sediment microbial communities from Guaymas Basin, Gulf of California, Mexico - Guay16, Core 4569-2, 12-15 cm | ecosystem: Environmental > Aquatic > Marine > Hydrothermal... | reverse complement strand
GAAGTTTGAGGAAAATGCTCGTCTTAAATGGGTTGCCATAGCTATCGGGCTGGCCTCGATGCTAAGGGGACTCTCTACGCAAGTCACCACGGAGTTAGTCTTTAATGCTGGTCTTAGCGCAGTCGACTGGCATAGGGAGATACCGAGAGCATCAGTTGAGCTGGCTTTGGAGCTAGTCGGAGAATGGTGTGACGTTAAGCCCGAGGAACTAGATAAGTTAAGGAAGTTACTAAACAACAATTTTTCGAGCAAGATTCCGTACATAGAAAGTAATTCCAAGGCGGTTGAAAAAATAAAGCGTGCGCTCAGATGGAATAGGGTTGTTCTATCGCTCAACAGAGAGGAGGAAATTGTTACCGCCCTAGGAATTCTCTGGTTTATCGACTTATGCTCAACTTTAAAAGGTGTGGAGTACCCTGAGAGTATTTCTATCATCAGCAAGGAGACGTGGAGGTTACTTATTTCAAAGATGGTTAGATTGCATAGCGAAAGGGAAGTTGCAGAAAGAGTCAGAGAAATTTGCAGTAAACTGAGGAATATTGTTGAGGGGGTATGTTGGGAGGGAGTTATCCGCCTTCCATGGGGATGAAAGATGAATAGCTATCCGGTCGGTTGGAGGAGACCTGAGAGGAACTGGCTGAGACCGGGTGGGCTATACCCATTTGGAGAGCCGCGCTTTGACCCCTTTCCGGAGGTGACTGATGTTATAGTTGCAGACTTCTGTCCGTATGCCTGTGTGCATAGGTTTCTTCATGGTGTACGGAGGAGCCCGACGCTTATCGCAGAAAGGGGGCTAGAGGGAGCTGGCGACCTTTTCCACCAGTTTATAGCCTTCTTAAAATCGTCAATAGTTAGTGGTCGATTACGGAGACCGACGCTTGGAGCTGTACGACGCGAGTTCGAGGAGTTTATAGACCGTTTAAGAAGAAGGCGTCCATATAGGATCGATTCTCGACGACTTTGGGACAATTATATCAGACCCTGGTATGAAAGGAAGCTAAATGAACTTAATAGTATACATATTGATTCACGCTTCTTCTTTGAGGTATACGTCTCAAATACCCACGTTAGATTCGAACATAATGGCAGGAGCTTCAGTTATCCTCTCAGGGGGAAAATAGACGAATTGAACTTAGATAATCAAGTGATAATAGAGCGAACTATAGCAGGAGCTCCTTATGAAGAGCATCCACCGGATTCGGATGCACTACAAGTATGGTTGTTATGGAAAATTCTAACTTCTATTAATCGCGAGAACTATCCGAGTGAAGTGAGGGATGTTGACTTTAGGTCGTTCAGATTGATTGTAGAAACACCCTTTGGAGATTTTGAGGTAAGCAGAAATAACCCCGAATTTGAAGAGAGAACTCTTCAAGCATATTCATGGATTAGAGATATTACTAAGGATCCGAGAGCGGTTTCTGATGCATTTAGGGAGAGGAGATGCGATCGTGAGCCTGATATTAGATGTAGCTTTATGTATCGATACGTTGGATGTCGTAGAAGGCTGCCGAACCATCCGTTGGCTAGACCTGTTATGCGACGAAGATTCAGAGAATGGTATAGATCTTTACTTTGGGAACTAATGTGGGATAAGGACTTCCTTGAATACACACTCCTCATGCTAGATATGGAAGAATTAGAGAGGGACGGACTTATAGTCAGGGCACGCTCGAGAGGGGGTTTAATTGACACACCAGATGGAACAATTATCGAACTTGAGTTACCAAACGATGCAGTTGGTGCTGTTATAGTCCACGCCCAAGATCTTGGACGTTGCAGAATAGTATTCGGGACGTTTCACCTTGGGCAGAGGTTAGAAGTTGAGGTCTCCGAGACCGGCAGAGAAAATAGAATTAACGTGCTTGTGGGAAGAAGGTACATGCCAATCATGTGCGATAATATTGCAATTCTGTCCGATATTACGTTGCTCGAATCTAGACCGTGGTTCCTCATACCTCGGATACAACGCTATCTCTTTCAATACGAACAGATTGGAAGAGATAGAGACGACAGAGCAAGGGAAGACCCCTTTGTTCAACTTGTAGAAGCCTTATTTGGCGGTCCTAGAAGACTTGTGAGGGAGGGAAGACATCACGAACAGCGTGAGGAATAGGATAAGAGAGAGAATTGATGAGGTGCGTGGCTTATTTGATAGGACATGGAATCGTGCCGTTGACAGCATTTTAGATGACTGGAACTCAAGCGAAGATGACGAATTCGTATTTCCGATAGTCGATGGACCGCCCGGAACTGGAAAAACCACCGCAGGAACCGTGGGTATAACAGAACGCATCCTAGAAAACCCCGATGAACAAATTATCTATCTCTGCCCAACTCACTTTGCGGCGGATGTTGCGTTAGGAAGACTAAGGGGGGATTTAGGTTTAGCAGGTCGAGTATATAGGCTCACGCCTAATCCAAGGGAGACGAATTGGGATCGAGGGGTAGTAGGTCATCCCCTTGAATCCCTGAGTGATAGACAGATAAGAATCTTACAGAGGGCTAATGTTCTTATTTGCACGTTGCATGGCTCAATTAAAGCTTTTAGAATTAGAGGTAGCGGCGTAGGGGCGAGGATAACTAGAAGGGCTTATATGATTGTTGACGAGTTTAGTCAGGTCACGCCCCCTCTTTGGTTCCATTCGCTCTACCTTGCTAGGGCGCAAGGATTAGAGCCATGTGGCCTTAGTATGTTAGGCGACCCATACCAGTTACCAACAGTCACCACGCAACCTAGACTCTATGAGAACGTTGGTGAGTTTGTGATAAACGAGTCGGGTTGCGATACGCATAGGCTTAGAGTTCAGTACAGAATGCATAGAGACATTTGCGAGGCCGTAAACCAGTTGAGAAGGGCACTGAGATGTACCTTCATGCTAGAAAGCGCAGAAAGAGTACGGGATCTCGACTTATTGGGGCGAGGTTTTGAATGGGATGAAAGTAGGTGCTCGCCAGAGTTAAGGGAAATCTTGGATCCCTCGCACCCATTAGTTATTGTAAATACAAGCAGTTTCGGAATGGAAAGACGGTGCTTTGGAGGATCAGTTATGAACGTGGATGAGGCAATATTCGTAACAAGAATAGTTAGAGAATTTTGCCGGTCTTACCGCAGGAATGGTAAAGAGATAGATTCCTCAGATTTAGCTATTTTATCCCCTTATAGTGGACAAGTTGGTTACGTCCAGCAACTACTTAGGAGGCACGGGCTTGAGAGATATGCCACAACAATTACAGTATATAGGTCCCAAGGGAGAGAGTGGCCTTGTGTAATATTAAGCTTGGTCTGGAATAACCCTAGAGGGTTCATAGGGTTCTTGCAAGATCCGAGGCTTAGAGCCCAGCTTTACGTCGGCTGTTCACGTGCAGAATCTAAGCTCATAGTGTTGATGTCATACGATTGCTTTCAACATTATGAAGATTTCCGTAATCTATGGGAAACAAGCTCCGCTTATCATGTTGAAGCTAGACAAGAGTGGGTGAGGTGAGAAACATGAAGGATTTCATAATTTTTCTCAATACCGAACATAGAAGGGAACCTATTACTGGAGCGAAAGAAGCAAGTGTCAAAGAGTTAAGAGCCTATCCCGGCTCCTCATACTTATCGAGAGAACTCGAAGTGGTAGTCGATGGCAAGCTCACATACCTAGGAGAACATCCTGCCTACAACGCCTTTAAGTATGAAGTCACATACTATCCAAGAATTTCGCGTTTTGTGAGAGAACGCGTAACTGTATCTGCGGAGTTCACGCTATGGCAAATCAAGGAAAGCCCTTTGGTAACGGCTTTCAACATTCCAAGAGCAGTCGCAAGAATCGGAGTGGCTTTAGTATCTATGATATTGTATGGAAACCCTTTTGCGATAAAACCTATCAATATCACACGTAAAGATTTCGCTAAGCTTAAGGAACTCATTCAGGCTAAGCACGGCAAACTTACAAGGATACATGTGAAAAGACGAGGGATTTTCGGAAAGGTCGAGCTTACAGCATCAAATATAAAGGTGGGTCTCGAAGAAGAGTACCCAAATATTAACTTTAACGAACTTCTGAGAAGCGCCTCAATAATTCACTCTCTAGGGTTCTCTCTTCTTCCACCAGTTGTAAAGCGCCCTATCTCGTTCAGAATTACTAGGTGGGGAGGTGGACAGATATATTCTCCACCGGAACCGTTTGACCATGAGATTTTAACGGTTATGGATCTGCTTAAGGAAGCTCTTTTCCCAGACCTTGTTTAAAACGTTCCAAAATGCTACCACCTTTTGGCTAGAAATCTCACAACCACATGCCTCCAGTCCCTTTCTCTCTGCCACTTTGCATGATAAGGTTTGTGTACACGCTTGGCGTGCTCTCCCGGTTTGGGTAGCTTGAACGCTTCATCAAAGCACTTGGCTTTCACAAACCTCTCTACGAGCCATCGATACGGAGGAAACGTACCTCCGTAGCCGTATATGCGTCTGAAATCTTCCACCCTTTCAAGACTTTCAGCATCCCAGCCAGGTGCTACGTATTTCCATCTTTCCAGCGCGTCCAGAGGCTCATACCTCATGGGGTACACGACAGCCCCCCAGCTTAGAACGTCCCTCATCCTCTTGAATAGGTCGTCAGGGGTATCCTGGAAGTTGTAGAGCATGTAGACGAGTATGCTACGTCTCCTTATCCCGTGACTTGCCAGGAGCTCTATAGCTCTCTTAACATGCCGTCTCATGCTTACATGATCGTATGATATTCTGACGCAGAGTAGCTTCATTTTAGATAGCAGCTCGGCCACTTCGTCGGTTATGAGTCTCGCGTCCAGTCCTTGATTGAAGTCTATCTTCATGCCTTTGACGCGGCTGAACCATATCAGCTCCTCGAACACGTCCCGCCAGTAGGGGCTCTGGAGGATGTTGTTATCCCAGAGAATTATCCTTGTGTGTCCGGGCCATACCAAGTGCTTGATGCTGCGCCTGCAGGAGTTAATAGGCCCCTCTATCCTCCAGACCGCGCAGTAGGGGCATCTCCTGTTGCAGCCCCTGCTCGCGAATATTATGGAGCCATCCCATTCAGGAACTAGATCGTAGGCTGGCATCAAATCCTCAGCCTCTTTGAATAAGCCCTTGTACACGATATCGGCGCCTGACATGCGTGCGTGGTCGGGCATCAGAGTCGCGTAGAGGCCTCCCAGCCAGACCTCAGCCTCTGGATATAAGCTTTTGTAATATCTCACAGCCCGCCACACGGGTTTCCAGGCCCATGTGAAGAGGCTGGTGACGTAAACTCTGTTGGGTTTCCGCTTAACTTTCACACAACCCCTGACTAGCTTGACCTCGTCACCTTGGATTCTGTGGTAGGTTGCTATCTTGAGCAACCCTAGAGGCGGGTAGCGCGTGTAGTAGTCGGGCTCGACCAGCAGTATGTTCACAATTAGGTATCCTTGGCTCCTCGCTTATAAGCCTTCAAGGCTCCTCAAGCTTCCGCACAACGGCCTTAACTCTTCCCTCCTCGACGAACACTTCCCACACTATCCTACTCCGGTGTTCGAGTCCTAACGCCTTAGCGACGGGGATAGGTATCGTCGTTCTGAACGACTTGTCCTTCACGACGCTCGACTTGTATGTGCCCAAACTAGTCATGCCCATCAAGGATAAATGTGATCTAACATAAATACAATAGCAGGCCTCATTCTGAGAACATTTTTCACCACACCACGTCAACTAATAACTGATGTACGTCCACGAGAGGCTCACAAAGTACTTAGAGGAAGGTGTGAAGACAGGAAGGCTATCTGAAGAAGAATACCGCGCTCTGCTAGAAGCCCTCGAGAGAGCTGGAAAAATAACTACGATCCACCCTGAACTTTACAAAGGCTTCCTTGACGATGCCTTACACGTGCTCCCTGCTATGGCCGAGAAAGTTAGATCCCACAAAGACGACATGAAGAAAGCCCTCAAAGGAGCCGGTCTTGAGACAATCCAGGTTAACAAAGACGAGAGCATGATGGATATTGAGGCCTTAGCTTCCGATGCTTCCTCATGCCCCGTGCCGGTTGCGATGGCGTACGTCGCCCTGGTGGGGGCCATAGCCCTCAGGGAGCCGCGGAGAACCCCACCCAAAATAGCCCGCGAACTCATAGTCGAGAATAGTGCAAGCATGGGAGGTAGATCCTTCAAGTTCTACTACCAGGTGATAGCCGAGTCTCTCATACCGGTAACCTGCATCAGCCAAATCAAAGAATACGGAGGAGCTCAAGTTCTCGTTGTGGACGGGCCTCTAAGCGCATCAGAACTCCTTAGAAGAGTCCCTAAGGGTAGGGGTGTCACAAAGGACGCCCACAGGAGGATTCAGAAAGCCGCACATGGCCTTATAAAGCTCAGGGACAATCTGGCCAGCCTATGCAGAAAGGAAAACATAGTTTTGCTGTCTGTGGTTAAAAGGTGCACATCTCGACACTTTCTGGCCTGGTATGACCTCAAGGGCGATATTCCGTACGTGGATCAGTACGTATTCCAACAGATCCTACGTTACGGAGAGAGGACTGAGAGCATACCGATTACCGATGCCATAGAGAAGCAGGGGGCACGCCACTTCCCAAGGTACAGCAAAATATACGGTTTTTACATCAAGACCTCCAGAAACCCGTTAACTCCTCCAGTAAGGGTGGAATACCCGGAGTACCTGAAGGGGGAGGAAGACTGGATAGCGAGTTACGTGCTGTCGACCGCACTAACGTCAATAGAGGCAGAATACGACGGCCTGCCTAAGGTTCAATGTCTGGCACACAGGGACGCCAGGATAGCTAAAAGGGTCATGAGGGAGATATATAGAAGGGTCGTAATTAAGATTCTAGATGAGGGACTCGATGTAAGCCTCCTCGGGTCTAAGTGGGGGTTCAGCCTTGCAGAGTGAAAAGGAGGAAGGGGGAAAAGTAGATATAGAGTCGCTGATAGAAGGGGCCAAGCACGTGGGAAACGTGTTTGCATGGCGCATCTACGGCATAGACAGAATCTATATAACGCTCAAGAAGGGCATCAAGTTGCCTGTAGGCTCCTACGTGTTTGTTAAGGATGACGATGGGCTGCCCATAGTGTACCAGGTAGCCTCCCCCAGCTACTACAGGTACAGCTACGACTTCGAGAAGAGGCTCATAGCCCACGGCGGGATATCCCGTGATGAATCCCACACCTACGACTGCGTAGGGATACTCGTTGGAAAGGTGATGGAGGACGGAAAGGTTCAACCCCCAAGATACCCAATTCCCCCATTCACAGAGGTGTATGAATGCACGGACAAACTCATGGAATTTCTGACAACTCCATCGAGAGACCCCGTTCTCGAGATAGGCAACGAGCCGCTGACAGAGCAGAAGATACGTATATCCCTTTGGGCGCTTATCAGGCAAGGCCTACTGATATCCGGCGCGCAGGGAACGGGGAAGACCACAGGGTTGCTGACTTTGATATGCAGGGCCCTTCTCGCCTACCGCAACCTTAGGTTCCTAATCCTAGACTGGACAGGCGAGATGACCGTGTTGAAAAGCCTTGCTGAAAAAGGGCACCCGGATGACTCTAGCTTCAAGCCCTCAGTTAAGATACTTCCATGGGACGGGTTAATGAAAGCTCTCTCCTACTCAAATCCCGAGTTGCTGGTGAGACTCATTAAAGAGGATGATCCGAGAGTTAGAGGAGCTGTCAAGGAAGTTCTCACACAAGCCCTGATAATATGCAACAAAGAGGGAAAATTCCCGACCAAGAGTAACCTTCTGGAGATTGTAGGCGATGTTGAAGAAGTGAAAGGCAAGCCTAAAGTTGTAAGTGGTAGGTTCCAGACGAGACGAGCCTCGACTATCGAGGCGGTTAGAGATGTTATCGAACTCTCTGAGCGGATACCAGAAGAAAAGCCTGAAGATGTCTTAACTCTCGAGGACGTCGTGAACGACATAAGATCCACAAACATCGTTATGATAGACTTCTCCCGGACTGCAGACCCGGACATACCAGACGACTTCGAACTGAAAAAGAGCGTCGCTGAGACCATAGCCGGATATATCTGGGAGGTTGCGAGGATAGATAGGAAGTTCGGTTGCGTCGTGGTGTCTGACGAAGCCCATCGAATATGCCCTGAGAGGGGTTATGGAGAGAAAATCAGCTCTGTCTGGTTAAGGCTAGCGACTGAGGGTGGGAGGAACGGGTGCCCCCTCTGGCTGGTGGCTAGGAGGCTGAGCCTAGTCAGCAAGAGCGTGACCACGGAGCTCCAGCAGAACTTCTTCTGCTTCAACGTAGAGGACGTCGACAGAGCGAGAGTCGCAGAAGACTTGGGCGAATCCTTCGCGAGCCTACTAGGCGGACTGCCGCCCGGAGAGGCCATAGTGAAGTCGGCGGCCGGGTTTAAGATTCCAGGTCAGGTCGTCCACGTACACTTCGACGAGGTTCTGAAGCCAGCCTCGGCTGAATACGGGCTCGAGCAGAGGTTCCCAAAGCTTTCATCCATCTGAGACAGTAAAGGAGCGAGACTAAACCTATTGAAAGGGGAATCGTTGACAGGGGCAAAAGGGCCGTCGGGTAGGAGTCTAGCATGAAGTTTGAAACTAAGTCTTACTCTCCCACCACTTCCAGGCCTCGCTTACAAGTTTATCACTTTCTCTCGGTAGAGTGCCGTATTTCCTAACGCTCCCTCTGTTTAGCCATGGGTTGAAGAGATCAATCGTTCCGTACCTACGTTTAATCGGGTCATGGCCTAATAACTCCATTATCCCTCTCCACTTCTCGAACTCGTGCTTAAAATCCCTGCACATAGCTTCAATATCTTTTCGTGTGAGCATAGCCGATTGAGACTTTAAAGTCTGAAGTTCCTGTTCATCGAGACCAAGATGGTCTGCTATCTTGCTGAGAACCTTAGTTCTTAGCTGTTCGTACACATAGAGTTCGAGTTCTAGAGCCTCAGGCGGACTCAATCCTCGTTCCCTCGCTTTTCTAAGCTCTTCAGCAAACATACGCCTATATGGATGAACGACCTCGTGAAGAAGAGATGATACATATTCGTTCCACCACAGAAGATCTAAATTCTTTCCGTGCTCTAGCATCCACTCAGCCATTATCAACGGGTATGGTTTAGCCAGTTCATCGAGAGTGGCTGTTGGAGGGCCGGAAGTAGAGAAGTGACTGCAAAGTCTCTTCCATCTGCACCTGCTACAGAAGTCTCCCCGTTCAGCCTCAGGCTGCTTACCGAGTAGCCCTAGTTGTTTGGCCTCCCAAACGTCTCTGAGAAACGAAATGATGCCCTCCACACCTGGCATTTCCATGACTGTGCCATCTCGCACGTTAAGCAGTACACATGAGGAGGGAGTTTTAACAAGAGCCCTAGGGACAAGCGATGCTTCCTCAAGTGTGAAGTGCTCCTTTACAGCTATACCACCAAGTCTGCCCAGCGTGGCATAGAAGGAGGCCTGAAACCTATCCTGAGGCCCTATCTTAGCCTTATTCTTCACCTCAACCACTATCGTGGTCTCACTGTCGACCGGCTTAAACGCGAAATCGGGCTCCAGCCACGACGGTAGAAGAGGCGCTTTGGCCTCAGCACGGCCTAGAAGCTCAAGCTCGCCATAGCGTTCACGCATTTTTAACGCGGCTACTTGGACGCCTGCCACAGCCTTTTCTAACAAAGTCTTAACGGTCTTGTCGGTCACCTGTATCTGCACGCTTTCAAGCTTCTTCAGCAATCTCTCTTTGAGATCCGAGCGTATCCTAAACAGCGTTCTAGTCATCTCCCTAGCCACGTCTTCCCGCAACGGGGCACCTTCTTCAGTCGCTGAAAGCGCCTCTTCGGCTATCGATAAATCGCTCTCAGGCGAAGTCAGGGGCGGGAGAAGGGTTTCAACGACCTGCTCCCCCACTCTTCCAATAACGTAAGGCTCGATGGTGGGAGACGGGGGGCGGGGTTTAATTCTCGTTCTAAGACCAGCAACTTTAAACGCTAGAATTTTAGGGCACCTCAGATAATCGTAGATATCCTGCCATGTAATTGTCATCACACCCATCAAATCACCATACTTAGCTAGTAAAGCGCATCACATAAAAGGACACTTACACTAAATCGCTTATTGTAAACCTAAGGAAAAGTCGCGCATCATAACCAAAGGTCACGAACAGCTATTCCTAATAGCTTTTTACTCCACTGCTTCTCTAAGCTAAGTTTTCTCTTCACAACTATCCTTCCGTCCTCTGGAGATTATCAAGAAAGCGATTCTCATGGACTCCAACCAGTCTGAAGAAGGCACCAGCTAAGACTATCTCGTCACACACCCCGCTTTTGCGCAACTTTTAAGCAACTCACATCTGATGCCGGGATACTCAAAATAACTCTCTTTTGACGATTCTCTACACCATAGTTTTGTTGAAAGTGCTAAATAACGTTTCATTAAGTCCTCTTCAAAGCTTCCAACTCCTCTATCATCTTTAAAACTTCTTCTCCAGCTATGTCGAGGAGCCTCCATATGCGTCTGATGAGCTCCTTTCTCCTCTTCACCTTCTCCTTATACTCTTTTATGGCTTCCTCCTTCAGCGGTCCGAGCAGAACCTTTCCATCTTTGACCCTCATGTAGTAGCTTTCGCCGACAAATGGCCCCACAGTTGGGTCTACCTCGCTTACGACGTCTATTATGAACGCTGATAGGGCTCCTAAGTCCATTTCGTGGCTCTCCTCGGGCGTGTATCCTAGGAGTCTGAGGAGCAGGTTTCCGCCTGTGTAGAAGCCCCTGCCTATGACCGCGAACCCCGGGTTGTCGTGGACGGGCTCCGCCAGGCCTCTGTCGTCGAACAGGTAGATTGACACCTCGCCCTCCGGGCTGACGCTCGCTAGGATCATCCTGAACTCGGGCTCTATGCCCTGCTGACGCAACTCTCTGAACCTGCTGATCAGGAGACCCTCTATACGTCTCACAGCATCCCTGAACTGCTTGAAGCTCGGCGTCTTCCCTCCCCACTCCTTCAGCGCAAGCTCTTTGAGAATCTTATCGCAGAGAACGTAGGCCTGCTTAACTAGGGCTGCGTCGCCCGCCCCTCCAGCGACCGCGATCGGTATCCCATCCCCATCCTTGACCAAGACTATTGGATGCACCTTCCTCGTTTCGTAGCTGACGGGGCCGAGGGTCACTCTCGAGTCCGATGAGACGAGAACCCCATCCTCCCCCCACTTCAGGGCGAGGACTAGCGTCATGACAGAGCCTCCAGCTCCTTCAAGAACTCCTCAAAGGACACTAGCCTCTCCCTGCGGAGGTCTAGCGTGTAGAACTCGACCATCCCTGGATGCCTCTTCAGGTAGAAGCTCCTTAAGGCCGCTATAGTGGGCAGGTATATCACGAACTGCGGGTTCGGCACGACTATCCAAACCTTAAGACCCTTGATTAGCCTAGACTCTATCGTTTTCCTAATCTTCAGGGCCGGGATGGCTGTCCCATAGAGTGTCTCAACCTCGACAGCCAGGTCGCCTAGCTCCGGATGTCTCGCATAGACATCGACCACGATGTCCGCGAGCTCCCGCTCGGTCGCTATGTCCTCAGGTCTAATTTTTTCGCTCTTCAGCAGATGACGCACAACGAATCCCTTAATGCCGTAATGTACGAGCGACTCCCCCCTCAGCCCTAGTCCATTCTCCTCATCCTTACTTGGCTCAACGAGCAGGGCTGTCTGGGGATCCAAGGCGATTTTAGATATCTTCTCATAGAAGGCTTCTTCTACCCTTACGGTAAAGGCATCAAGACTGGCCTCGCCGGATCGTAAAAGCCCATACATCGCACTTGCTAACTTGAAGAGCGCCTCATCTTCCTCTACTGAAACGTTTATCGGATGGGGGATCTTGAACTCCTCCCCCTCCAACAAAAGTTTCTCAACCTTGCCTAGTTCCTTTCCTTCTCCATAAAGGATAATGAAGCCAAAGCCTTGTGAGTACAGTTCTTTCAACCTATCTCTGATATACTCCCCATACTTTCCATCTCCCGTTTCTTTTTCGATCTTGGATTCGTCGATATCCAAGACGTACACAAATCCCCCTGCCCTCACATCCAGCTTCACCTCCTCAAACTCCGTCCTTATGTCTCTAGGCTGGGGGAGACCTCCGACAGAGACTCTGTAAACTTCCTTCAGCACCCTCTTCAGGAGTTCAATGTAGTTATATTGATCTTCGGAGGGTTTCTCGGCGAATATGAGGGTGGGTCTCTCAAACGTTAGTCGGGAGGTGGGCAGGTGGAGGTACCTCTCAAACGGCTCCTCAACCTCTTCTCTCCCTAGCTCAGTTGCCTCCTTAGGTATAGCTCTTGACACGGTAATGGGGGTTTCACGGGTGAGGACTTTAGGCTTAACCTCCTCTACCTGCATAAAGAGTACGTTAACTCGATGCACAAATCTGAGAGTTTCTGTTACCATTTTCACATCAGTCTTTACGGCTATGTCTACCTCAGGGAGATTCACCTCTGTAGGCGACTTGAAGCTTGGTCTGGGAAACATTTTTCGTATTGTTTCTAACATCTCTACAGCGTATCTAGCGGATGGCGCAAACCCTTTATCAAGCTCTATCAGTTTAACCTCCTCAAATGTCTCAATCAGCGGTGTAAGCGGGTTTACATACTTCACGACATCTATAATAGAAGGCGTCCTAATCTCTTTCCTAACTCTATGCTTCACCTCACCGTACTCGCGGAAAGCAGGCTCTATTAGAGCCACCTCTACCACTTTCCTTTTGAGAGGAAGTGGAGTTTTACTAGGTGGTCTAGCGGGTATCGAAACAACCCCTAAAAGCTCTTCTTTTGGCGGTCGAGGTTGGAGTTTGGTTGGTTTCTTTATTACTTTAACTTCGACTTCTAGTGTTCTAGCCTTCTTTTTCTCCTCAACCACCTTACTCCCACCCCAGTATACAGGTCCACTCAAACTCCTTACTAGATACTGGTTCAATGTATGCCAAACCCGAGAACATTAAAGGCGCGAGGAAGGCGAAGAACTCAATGTAATCCACTTTTTTCTCCCGTATCTTTACGACCCCTCCAACTATTTTACCTCTACAATACTCGCTACCACCTGAAGTGTACACTGCGAACTCGGAAATTTCACACCGTTTTCTATCCCAATCATAATATGATCTACTAAGCGCAGACTTAATCGCGTCTATGATCTGAGAGAACCTATCAGTATATGGTAGGCTTTCTTTCATTCGCCGTGTATATTCGCGAACGTAAACCACGAACTCGTTATCTATTTCGAAAAAACGTTTGAGGCATTCCTGTTGGAATACCTGATAAAGGTGAAGCAGTATGTCTCTCATAATCCACCCTACACAACCTTTCTCTAGTCCTATTATACGCCACTTTTCTCTCAGTTGTTCATCAGGTGTGTCCAGCTCAAGTAGCGTAGTCAGGTTGATCCCGAACTTTCTGAGCAGAGCTTGGACTTCGTCCTCAAACAGTCTTGTGTATGTCTCCTTCGCGTAGAATATTGGCAGGGAGTACACGGACATTACAAAGAACGACATGGGGTTGTAGAGCGGAAGTAGCCTCTTACACGCGTTTAAAAACCTGCGTATCACATCCACGCCTACCATGGAGTCGCTGATTTCGACTTCCTCCTTCTCAGGAGGCTCAGTAACCTCCTTGAGTAGCCCATAGATGGATTCAAGCTTACCTGAAAGCTCCCATAGTATGCTAATGAAGTCCGTTTCCTCTACTGTACATGAGATATCCCCACACGCCTCCTCTAATGGCATCCCTCCTCTCATCCTCGAGATTATGCGATCAACATCCTCCTCCGCTACCTTGAGACCGAAGCATTCGCTGTAGAGATGAGCCAGAGCATTATCCGAGAACGGCTTGTCTTCCTCAGCCCTAAAGCCGCCGAACAACATCTCCTTGTAGACATTGCTGGTTATGAGCTCACCAACACGCTTACCCCCGAACGTACGCTTAATTTCGTCTCTAAGCTTTAGCACTCTCTTCACAGAACTGTACAGCTCCGCCACGTCAACAGCGAAGTACTTCTGCCACGAAGACTCCTCATAATACTTGATTTCGTCCTCCATAAGCGACGCCCAATAAAAGATGTCTGTAGCTTAACGAATCTAAGCTTAACTTTTGCGGTAATGGTTCAGGCACTCCACCTAACAAATTTTTCAGAAACTTAGCCGTGTTGAGCATCAACTCCGTTCCAAACCCCTCTCCCTCTGTCCACACATGGAGAGCTTCATTCTACGAGGAGACAGCCAAGATTAATCCTTTTTAGTGTACGGGAGACCTAACCTCTAATGGGTATGGTTATAGGCGCTAGGCTGGTTGATTTGAGCAGGGATAACTTCAAGGGTGTGCCCGAACAACCTGGAGTCTATTTCGTGTGCTGGGTTAGGAATGGCAAGCCTGTGCCCATACAACGCTTGTCAGGTGTTGACAAGAATGGCATACTCTACATAGGATTCACAGCGAAAGAAGGTTTAAAAGAAAGGCTTAATGACTTGTGGAAGAGTGTCGACAATATTTACAAGGGAAAAAGTGCAGGACCGCATACATTCGGGGTCACGCTGATTTACACTTTCCTCACCCGTAAAATCGGAATCGATGAACTTGCAGTATGGTACAAACCCTTCGACGATGGGTGTTACGCCGAGGCTCAGGAGAAGAGAGCCATATGCGAGTACACGAGACGTTACGGGGAGCCACCGCCCCTGAACTTGCAGGTGGGTAGGCAATATCTAGCCATAGTGGGCTTAGCAAAACTAGGCAAGTCAATTCTGGTCCCTAAACTCGACCCCGAATTGGAGAAGATCATAACTGGTGTAAGCTCTCTCACTCTTCCATCTGCCAGAAACATTACGTGATGTAAAACAAAAACTACCATTTAAGGTATTCAAAAATGTATTTTGCTGAGAACTCCCTCGTAACTTCTGCCCCCGCAGTCATTGGGTGCGCTGGCCCAGTAACTTCTCCTACAACGATTTCTCCATCAATTTTGATCATATATTTGAAGCCCCTTCGAATAATTTTACCGGAATAACGAATACTTCCAACGGGATAACGGAATGCTGTTGCATCACTTTTTCTACCTTTTCTGTATAACGTGTATATTCTAATAGGACGTTCTTCTCCTGGAAGCATTTCTTCCCTCCGATCAAATATGAGACCACTCTGCCCGCCCATGAACTCCATCTCTTTCCGCAATATCAATAATCCAAAGAAAATCTTCTTCTCTTCAGGTTTAGGGAGAATTTTATGCACACTTATGTTTTCAATCCTTATAGGAAAATTACATACATTTTTCATTAAAAAATAGATGCCTTCACCACCCTCAATTACTTGTATATCACTTAACTTTATAATATTCTCTCCTTCAATCCTTATGATTCGTATATCACTTGACCTAATTTTAGGTACTTCGTGACCACAATATGGACAATAGCTAAAGTCTTCACTAATATTCTTTCCGCATTTAGGACATTGTATCATACTCTGCACCAACCCCACTTTAACAACAACCTCTCTAAGAAAAAAGAGCTTAGTCACCAAAGTCTATTTTTAGGCCATGACAAGTTAAATTTTCGGCGAACCGCGTTGCCTCTCAACGACTTTTATTCTGTCGCCCCTTCCTTTTACAGCTCTGAACGTAGCTTTAGTATGTGTTGAATGGATCTCATGAAGGGATCTGCGAAGTCCCTCTCTGTGAGCCCCTTCTGTTCAAAGATTCTTCTTAGATCCTCGAGCACGGTGTTGAAGCGCACTATTTCGATCTCTCTCACCCCGCCCACTTCTATACCGGGGTCGTCAGGTTCGTATTCTATCTTTACTTCCGTCCCCAGCTCCGTAGGTCTTGCATCGATAAGCTTCGCGTTAGGCGGCAACCTTCTTTCGATCTTCTCTCTCCAGTTCTTGGCGAACTCGCCTACCACAAGCTGGTTCCTGTACTCTCTTGAGCCGAAGTACTCAACAGCCTTTTCATGAGCCCCTCTCGAAAAGAATCTCTTCACAAGTTTGCGGACCTCATCGATGTGAGGATGTTTTACCGACGTAAATGGGAACTTGCTTGTTACACTCACCGATACCTCAACCCTCACACAATCCTCAACCCCTTCATCACCCAACTTAACAGCAAGGAGGTCTATCTCGCCCCTGCCTCTACCTCCCGGCCTCCTGACAGGGGACTTATATGTGATGTTTCTCGCGGTCAGGTAACCCCTAATTACGTACCATCGATCCACAACCTCCTCTTCAAACCTCGCCATGTTCCTCAGTTAAATTATGGTTCTGAGTTTAAAAGGTGCTTTCTCACTAGGGCCGAGATTCTCCAAGGTTACGAATGCGTATCCCTTGACGAATTTTTCATCATACAACCTCCTTTAGGCCAGCGACTTTCTCACGACGACCCTTCCATCTCTCAGCTCGCAGACGATCTCCCAGCCCTCTTCGACGTACCTCACAAGCTCATCCGCGTCGACCATCTTCGCCCTGTACCTCCTGCCTCCGTTGGGAAGCGTCACCTCCTCTCTAAGCTTCCTGATTTCGTCCATGGCCTCATCCACGCTCTTGTACTTTGCTAAGATCTCCTCTATGCGCCTGATCTTGTCCTCGGGGAATCCCAGGAGCTTTGCCATGTCGATTATCTGCCTCTTCCTGAGCTCCTCGGTCTGCCTGTGCGGGAAGAAGGAGACCCTGGCGTACTTGGCCCTCAGCTCCTCGACCTTGCTGCGGTCGTAGTAGGCGTCCCTGCTTCCTGGCAGTACGTGGCCCATCAGGAACTCCCTGTCGTCCACGTCCATCCCGCTGTTCCTCAGGGCGGACTCGAAGGCCTTCCGGAGGCAGTGCGGGTACACGTCCCTCCACCCCGCTATCCCTGCACGCCTAGCAGCCCTCTTCACGACCTCGCTGAGGGTGCGCTTCTTCACTGGGGTTCTACGCCTGACCTCAGGCGGGACGTTTGTCGACTCCGAGCAGAAAAGGGGCTCGTCGTCCTCCAGTCCCCCATACACGCTTCGTCTCTCCTCCAGGTACTCCCTCAGCGCCTCAACGGCCTCCCTAGAGATGAACGTGTAGTAGGGTATGTTCCCTTTACAGGCAGCCGGATCAACCTCCTTCATCTCCGGGTAGACGGGAACCTTCACCACGTCCAGGCCTGCCTCGAGCTCCTCGCGCACATCCCCGACCCTGAGGGCTCTGAGCGTCGAGTTCCTCAGCCCGCTCGTGTACAGGAATAGTATCATCGCCCTGTTGCGCTTGGACCCGGCGGCGTACGCCATGCGCTCTATCTCCTCGGGCGTCGGCACGTACTCAGGCCTCTTCCTGTACCGGGCAGGCTGATGGTACCTCTCGACCTCGAGGGCGCGTTCACCCTTAAACCCGTTGACCTCGAAGAACGTCTTCAGGAACGTGAGAACCGTGTTGACGTACCTCACGCTGAAGCCCTCCTCGGCGAGCGAGTCTACGAAGTCCTGGACGAGCCTCGAAGCCTCATCCCGACCCAACCTGACGAGCTCGTCAGGATCCATCCCAGCGAACCTACACAGCCTAGCAACCGCCCCGCAGACGTGCTCACGAGTCTTCAAACTCCCCACCTTACGCCTGTAATGACGCAGAACCCTATCCACACTCTCATACCCGCTACGCCACCCCTCGACCTTCAGAAACTCCTCCCACCACCGCAACCCACAGCACCCAAACAAGCTAACGCAAACCAAAATATAAATGTAGGGTACCCACAATCGGGGCACCCATCCAGGCTAGGGCACCCCGGCTCCAGATTATGTATGTCGGTTGTCTCACTTTAAAACCTTGGTGCATGCGTTTTCTCCGGTCTCCGCCATGCCCGTCGGCGTTGTGTTTTTCGGCTTTGAGACG
>Ga0180301_10001600_pt1 | contig 17841 bp, 18 predicted proteins | sample GuaBasSediGuay16_FD_121797 | JGI IMG/M metagenome (GOLD analysis project Ga0180301, IMG submission 121797) | Subseafloor sediment microbial communities from Guaymas Basin, Gulf of California, Mexico - Guay16, Core 4569-2, 12-15 cm | ecosystem: Environmental > Aquatic > Marine > Hydrothermal... | reverse complement strand
CATTTCGTCAGCACAGTATCTTAACTTATAACTTGGTACAATACAGTCTCCATCTCTATATTCTCCACCTAATACCTTACACACCTCTACTTCACTTAAATATTTCTTCATTTTATCACCTATGAGTGTCAATCTTCACCATCACCACAGCTTGCTTCATCTTGCCATGCCCTTATAAATATAGAGAGGGAGGGAGAGGAGGGTGGTGCGTACACCCCGACTACCAGCCCTCGATGTATGTAAGATTTGGTCTGTACTCTGCAATAACGCTCTTCTTTGTAAGCAGTGCAACCATCAGTATCATGAGCAGGAATCTCAACACTGTAGTAGTATCTGCACCTGTAAATATTGCACCAAGGTTGTTCAGTATAGCATAAATGCTATAGAAAAATGTCAGCCACCAGCTCCACGTATGTGCCATGTAGAGACCGTACAATGCCAAAAGGCTGATTGCTGTCCATATAAGAATCCATGGCATCTCAATGTTCGTCTCGACCACACCGAACAGACCCGCAAGCAGATAGAGGGTCTGCAGGGCTACCAGAACCAATATTACCAAGATTTCTGGCTTTTTTGTATCCACCGGCATGGCAACACCAAATTGAGATTTGTTTTTGAATATTTATAGTTTGTTACAAAATTCCCTTATTTCCCGTTTTCCCTAATCTACACTTCTGCACACAAGCACGGGAATTTTTTTGATTCCAAGAAGTTTTGATGCATATGCTCTATGGCGACCTTCCTGTTCAAGTATTTTGTAATCGAGAACAGGCATTGGAAATTTTGCTCCTTTCTCCATCATCTTTGCATACTCTTCTGCAAGTGGCTTATGAATCACCGCTTCGAGATAATATTCCTTTGAAATGGGTTCTTTCATCCGTTTCAGATGCATTCTATAGCATCTATCAAGATATTCATCTGGAGACATTTCCTCAACTGTACAAACTATTCCCTTTTCTCTTATATAATAGTCTGGATTTTTTATAGCCCCATCGTAGTAGGACATATCTGTATATTTCACAAAAGGCGTTTCAGTCATGTTCCTCCAGTTCGTACTTCTTCAACTTTGCATATATCGATACACCCGGATGTTCTTTCATAAATTTTTCAGCTTCCTCCGTGGTCATTATTATTTTCTTGTTGCCAAGGTTTGCAATCCATATTATTTTACTGTTTAGCTTTTTCACCTTCCCTTTAGCTTCAGGCTTTGGTTTGTACCATTCGCCTTTCATCCAGAGACCCATCCTCTTGTATTTGTCTAAATCTTTCAATTTACAGACAACTATCTTGAAATCACCAACTTTGCCACTATCAACTTTACCACCGAGTTCTCTACACTTTTTACTGAAATCTTCCTCATCCATCCTTTATCCTTATGTCTACCACAATTATAAATGTTGTGTTAGACTGATAGATACCATTTCCTTCTGCGATATATCATCACAAAGATTACAATTGAAGATGCTATGAGGACGACAACAAATGGTAAAGATACCATCAACAGTAATTTCCAGTGCAATCTTTCAACAGCCACCGAAAAAATTGGTATACCAGCACCCCACTCATTTCTCTTCCCCTTAATATAGCATGATTCTTCCAGCGCATCTTTTACTGCATTTACAACTATTTTTTTATCCCAGAAGTATAGAGTTTTTGCAAAATCATAAAGCTGTTTGTTTTTAGAAATCATTATTGCGATTCCACCCGCAACAAGGGGGGCTGAAAATGATGTTCCAGATAGAACATGTTCTTCTGTTCTTCCCCACGGCAGGCGGATGGATTCGCCAGGAGCAACAACATCTGGTTTATTCTGCCCAGGATAACCTTTGCTCGACCATCTACATAGTACATCATCCCGGAGATTTGTTATTGTTTGTCTTGGGTCTTCAGCACCCACCGCAATAACATCGGGTGCTATTGCTGGAGAAAGTATAGAACCTGTCTGTCCAACATTACCGGCTGATGCAACGACCACTATTCCGCTCTTTACAAGTTCTTCAGCCTTCCTGACAAGAGGGTCATTCTTTGTAGGGTATGCCCCTGCGGATATTGACACAATATCTGGCTTGAACATCTTTGCCATATCCATCGCCATAAGGAAAATGTCTATGCTTGTTTCACCTTTGTCATTAAATGCCTTTATTGAGATTATTCTGTAGTTATCAACTTTGGTTTCAAGGATATAGAGAAGTATTGACGCAACGGCTGTACCGTGACCGTATCTGTCCTCTGGAGAATAGAATTTGTATGCCGAAACACGTTCTATTTTACTCAAATCAATTAAATGTCCTTCAACATTGAATGTTCTGTAGGCACAACCTGTGTCAATATAAACTATTGTAACCTTGTTTGGAGATTTTGTTATTTTGTCGATTCTCAGCAATTCACACATCTGTTTGATTGTATAACCTTTAGGATAGGTTGGCTTTTCTGGAGTGGGGATGTGTGGATTCTTTGTGCTTAAAACCCTTACAATACCGGCTGTCTGAGATGTCTTCCCTGATGCATCTGTAACTTTGAGCGTAACTGTATATGTTCCTTCTTTCTTGTATGTATGTGTTGGATTTCTCTGTGATGACGATGTTCCATCACCAAAACTCCACAACCAAGATACGGGATTGCCAACAGTTCTATCTCTGAAAGATACTGGCTCGTTCACCTTTACTGTAGATGGTTCTGCTTTAAAATCTGCAAGTAGGTGTCCCATTGTCAGATTAATCCATTGTGTTGTTTTTGTCAGGTCTATCTGTTTAATATCTGATGTCATACTTTCTCCAAGCATTGCAACAACCTTTATAGTGTCGCCATCCGCCGCCCCCAGTGTTGTTACATACAAACCATTGCTGTTTGTAGTTGTTGTCTTCGTTTCACCGGTATTTACATTTGTTATAAATACTGATGCACCGCTGACGGGATTGCCCGGACTGTACATCACATAACCAGCTATTCCAACAGGGTGTCTGAATAGTGTTGCGGTGCTTGATTGTATTGTTATATTCAACCATACCGGTCTTGTTGTATTCGTAACAGTTGTAGTATTTTCTCCAGAAAAGGAAATAACTGTTATTCTCAGCACATCCCCCACATCAGCGGGAATGGTTAAAGAGTATAGACCTGTTGATGAATTTGTGTATGTGCTGTTTGATGTAGTGGTATTCATATTTGTTACAATGATGAGAGCGTTATACACTTTCTGGTCTTCAATGTAAACATATCCTTTCACCACAACGTCGCTTCGTTCAGCAACTACGTATATAGCAGGAGTGAAAAGAATAAATGTAATCAGAATTGGGATTGCCCTATGCATATTTTTTGAATGGTTTTGATATTTATAAGTTTTGTCGCAAGTTTTACTTCCACCATACCTTCCTTCTTCTGTTCATTATTAAAATCAGTGCTACAATTATTAAAATCACTATGGGTATTGCAATTATAAGCCAGTTGAATCCTTCCTCTTTAGATGGTTGTGCTTCTTCAGGATTAAACAAAAATACGACCCTTCCATCATTTGAGAACTGCATTCTTTTTGTTTCAGTTTGTGTTCCATAATATGCTCTGATTTTGTATGAGCCGGCAGGCAGCGTAGCCTGTGCCATCCCAGTTTCGTTTGTGTAAACAATTTGCACTATCGTATTATTCTGGTAAATTTCCACCTTTACATTTGGTAAGGTTTGATTGTTTTTATTCTTGACGAATATAAAAAGCGTTATGTTTGTTTTTTGTGGCTCTTGAGATGTATTGGTTTCGTTGGTTTCATTATTTTGCTCATTTGGGCTTATAAAAATCGCTTTTTGGCATATATCGATATTGCCAAAATTATCCATCACCACTAAAGAAATTGTATAGTAACCGGATTGATTGAACGTATAAGTAACGATTTTTGTTGTAAAGGATTTGCCATCTATTGTCCATGTCCTTGATGCTACATCACCTTCTGATATATCTGTAAAGGTTACTTCATCTCCAACTTTTGGGTTTAATGGAGAGTATGTGAAATTTGCATGCAAAGGAGAGGAAGGGGGTGGTGAAGGAGGGGGAGTCTGAGATGTGCCCGTATTTATCGTAATATTTGCATAGTGTGTTGCCCTGCTCAGATTTACAGTTAATGTTTTTTCAAATGTTTCCCCATTATAGACGATGTATACCTTTATAACATCACCGTTATTAGCTCCTAATGCAGCTATATACCAGCCATGCTCCCCAGTTTCTATTTCTTTAGTTACTGTAATTTTTTTCTCACCTGTATTGAGATTCTCTATATTTACAATTATCCCGTCGGCTGGCACACCATCTATGGTAACTACTCCTGTAATACCAACTGGCATCGGCAATGCATATGCACAGTACGATAACATGAAGATAGAAACTACAACCAGCAGGTATCTCATCATACACCTCCTATGATTATATTTCTCGTGTTATTTACATAAACAACAAAACAATCGTACGGCTTTATCATAAAATCATCTCCGCCATATCCAATCCTGTATGCAAGCCAAGTCTCGTTATACAGGTCATATTTAAATACCCATTCTCCAGTTTCAAGACCGATGCTTGTCATATTTTTTGCATCTGTACCGGTTTCGTTGCTCCATGATAGGTAGTGGTATCCAGCTTCAAGAGTCTTATACTGCGAGGTGTTCATCGTCTGCTGTACAATATCGTCTATGTTGATTGTTATATTTCTTTGCTGTGAAATGGTTACCGCAACAACCTGCCAAGGTTGAAGTGTGAAATCATCTCCTATTATCTGTCCGTTGTGAACCCATAAACTCTGCCATGTGTTTGTGCTTTCATTGTACATATGTAACCATTCTCCTTCCTGAAGACCTATCATTGTTACAAAATCCTTCGCTGACATGGAAATATTGAAAGGTACAGCTATGTAATTTATCCCTATACCGTGCTGTGATTTTCTGAGTGGTATTAATTTGTCTATCGTAAGTTGTACCGTATATGTGTTTTCGATATCAAATGTCTGATTGTATACATAGAGAGTTACATTGTATATGTTGCTTATGTTGAAGGTATGTATCAGATTGAAAGGAGGGTGTGAACCATTTGGAAATGTTTGCTCTGCAACGGTTTCTTCATTTATAATCCACTTTGTATGTGTCGATATATCAGTCTTATCAAAGAAAGTGAGTGTGCTACCATTTATCATTTCACCTTCGTAGCTGAAGTAACATGGTATCGGCTTTGCACATTTGAGTATTATCCATTGTTTATTGAGGGCTTTATCTATAGCTGTAACTCTCAGTTGATAGAATTTTGTTCCATCTGGAAAGTTGAAAGTCCAGTTGGCTGACCAAGGCGGTGATGTAGTTTCGTTGTGCAGTATCCACTGTGACCATGTTTCGTTATCATCGCTGTAGCGGTAGTACAAACTGATTTTTTCAAGCTCAAAATTATCCGTCGCTGAAATGTTTATGTATTGTGGTGTTTGCTTCCAGTAAGGTATAGGGTCAACATTTAAAACAGGGGGTGTTTCGTCAAATGTAACTGAATTTTCAGCTTCGACTGTCAAGAAATAAGTCTTTGGGTCTATAGGTGCTGTGTAGTTGTACCACCCAATCATAAGCTCTATTGTATCATTCATAATAAAATCTGCAGGTTCGAAACTAACTCCCTCAAGGTCTGTAAGACCTGAAACTATATCATCATCTTGCACCCACATATTTCCTGTCCAATAAAATCCATAAATATAGTGTAATGTACCTAAAATTAGGTAATATGTTGAGTCCATTTTAAAAACTGTTGGAGCTCCTCCTCCCGGTAAACCATTAACTATTGTAGTGTTTTCGACCCATGCTGTGCCGTTCCATTCGTAGCCGTAGAAGTTTGCATCATCATCACTTGCTATTAAATAATATGTACCATTCATAATGAATACCTCAGGATTGAAATTCTGCACAGGCGTTATGCCAGATATTATTGAATTGTTTTCGACCCAAGATGTGCCGTTCCATTCGTAGCCGTAAACGTCTGGAGTCGGATTGACAAGCTCCATTTCACCGTATATCAAATAATATTTATCATCCATCTCGAATACTTTAGGATGATGTGGGTGGACGTAACTTGGGTCAAAACTTGGTAAACCATTAACTATTGAGATATTTTTGACCCAAGATGTACCGTTCCATTCGTAACCTATAAAACCAGCATCACTTGAATTATAATAGCCAAAAATTGTATAGTATGTGTTATTCATAAAAAATACAGTTGGGTCTACATAATAAACATCTTCTTCAATATCTGGAGATGTTGTCTTAATCCAGATAGAGGTATAATTTTCTTCCCTACCAACATTATCATACGCAATCGTATAAAACTGATAATATCCTTCACCATTTGGGAAGTCAAAGTACCATTGCCAGCCGTCGCTTCCGTTTGTATCTACGTATGAATCTCCATCTGTCCAAGTTGAATTGTCTGCTGAGTATCTGTAGAAGAGGGTTACGTTTTTAACACCAGACATTGTATCTGTGGATGTTGCAGATATTGTAACCATATTATTGGCATAACCTGAGTGTAAAACAAAAATACTGTCTATCTGACTCTGAGGTGAATATAAGTCTACAGCTGTGGATAATCTCGGTTTACCAAGCAGTACAAATCCTTCAAAATTGCGGTCTAAAAAGAAGTTGGAGCATCCAGAAATCATATAATATAAACCATCTTTAATAAATACCTCTGGCATCGATATATCTCCAACATCAACCCCATCCATTGGACAGCTTGTCCATCTATAACCATTCCACAAAAATAGGAAAAAAGTGCCGTAGCTTGTACCTGTTATCAGATAATATTTGTCTCCAAACTTAAACACATCTGGCGCTGAGTCGAAGCCAACATCTGGCAAACCATTAACTATTGTAGTGTTTTCGACCCAAGATGTGCCGTTCCATTCGTAGCCGTAGAAGCATCCGTCATATGCACCCGTTATTAGATAGAAAGTGTTGCTCATATTGTATACTGTAGGGTATCCGTCCTCAACACCCGAGAAGATATCTGGCAAACCATTAACTATTGTAGTGTTTTCGACCCATGCTGTGCCGTTCCATTCGTAGCCGTAAAATTCCTGATGCGTGCCGGATATTAGAAAATATTTACTATCCATATAAAAAACTTCTGGACAAGGCATGCTTGTAAAAGTTGGCAAACCATTAACTATTGTAGTGTTTTCGACCCAAGATGTGCCGTTCCATTCGTAGCCATAGAATGTTCCTATATTAGTGTCTTTATTTACCGCCCCTACAATCACGTAGAGTTTTCCGTTCATATTGAAAATGGTCGGAGCTGGATTCCAAAACGGAGAAAGATGAAGTGGTAAAAAGCCAGAAGCTATCTTATTGTACGTCCATAGGTGGACGCTTTCTGGAACTTCAACCTTACCATCCACACTCTCCGCAATTGTATAAAACTGATAATATCCTTCACCATTTGGGAAGTCAAAGTACCATTGCCAGCCGTCGCTTCCGTCTGTATCTACGTATGAATCTCCATCTGTCCAAGTTGAGTTGTCTGCTGAGTATCTGTAGAAGAGGGTTACGTTTTTAACTTCGCCATCATAATAAACATCTGCCTTAACTGTAATCGGTGCAATCTGCCAGAAGTCCATACTATGTATAGAGGATATTGGATAATCAGGGGCAGGTATGATGATATTGATTGTCACTGTAGAACCATAAACGGTTAGCGTACACACCAGTGTACATACAATTGCAAGATATATCAAGTATTTCGTGCTCACCATCCCATATATGATTTATTGTTTTATTAAATTTTTTACGAGATAGTATGCAATCAGGTTTTCTTGCGGAATTACCTTTATAACCTCTCCAACAACATCTTCTTTTGGAATCTGCTCAAAATAATCGTTGTTATCCCCTTTTACAATATAGAAACTATCCTTAATCTGTAACAGTCTGTGAGCGATATAGAAACCGTCATGCTTGTAAATCAATATGTCACCAATTTCTGGATTATAATATGGCGAAGATTTTAGAGCGATGATGAGTAAATCCCCGTTCTTTATTGTTGGATACATTGAGTAGCCATAAGCCGTGCTAACATGCAGGTATTTTTTGTCGTAGTTTGTAATCTCGAATACAGGATATATCGAGACTATAAGGAGAAGGGCTACAGAGACGAGTAACACTGTCATGAGCGGGGTCAGCTTAATTTTTCCACCTCCCCTTCAATTAGGTTGAAAATGGTTGAAAATACCGAAATTGCGACTACGGTCTGCAAGAGTGTTATAATCACCTCATTTAAGGAAAGATTCATAATTATTGCATACGGTATGAGAAATATTATACCAAGAAGTATCGGTGCTGTATAGGTTTTGCTGTATTTTTTGGTCACAAGAGTTTTTGCAATTGGTACATAGAAGAAAGTGAATATGGTATAAACTATCGTTTTTTCTTTGAACCACTCAAAAAAGGTTTCTGGTTTTAGAATTAACATTAACAGCAAGCAGGCGACTGCGCCCGGCAGAAGAGTGTCAACGAGCTTTTGTTTCTGTTTCAAAATCTACCACCTCCAAACTCTTCCGTCAATTCCTTTTCCAACTGTTTCCACCTTCTTTTCATCACATCGTCTGTAAGTGCTTCATCTATCTTTTTATTGCAGGCTTCAATCTCTTCAATGGTCTTTCTCTCACTGTAAGTTAAATCATCTTTTGTAGCTTTTCCGTAGATTTTGTAGGCGTAGTTCACTGGTTCTTTTATATAAGCACATACAACAGGGGTCGTAAGTAAGAATTTCGTAAATACGGCGTCCCACCCAGCATCCTCAATTGCATTTGCCAATCTGTGAGCAAAGGGGTTGGCACGAGAAGGTGGAAATGAGAGTGGATTTTTAAAATCTGGTGCTACATCTTCTCCGGCTCTAAAACAAACATATGCTGTCCTTTTTTCGCCATGATGGTCTTCTCTTAAACCTGAACATGAGGCGACTGTTTCCAAACCCATGGAATTTACCTTTTTTATGAAGGCTTCAATTCCCTTATCTATCATGTCAATCCCTGTGGAAATTTACCCCTATATTGCATATCTCCATAACAGGTAGGCGGCAACGGCGAGTAGTGATAGTGTTGCAACTAAATTTATCTCGGGTGTTATCTCTATCACTGGTTTGGTCTCGTACAGGCTTATTGTTATGGTCTTATCACTGTCAAGCTCTATCACCTTTTCCACAACGCCATATCCCTCTTTTTCAACTCTGACCGTATATGTTCCGTAGTCTAATTCAAAAACTGCTCCCCTCGTCCCTGAGTTCTTTGTTATTCCAAGTTCAACGATAGTAACGTTTGCATAAGCAGGGTTTGTCTTTACAGTTAAAGTGTATGTCTTTGGTTCTAAAGTGATTGTAACTGTTTTATCCTCATCAAGAAATACATTTTGTCTTGCTTCATTATATCCCTCCTTTCTGACGATAATTGTATACCATCCGGATATCAGGTCTTTGAATGTACACGGTGATATCTTGTATCCCTCAACACCAGAAAGGTATACCTTTGCTCCAGATGGTATAGTCTCAACGGTCAGGTCATAATATTTCGGTGTTGGTTTTTTCTCCAGTGTAACACTCAGCGAGGTATCCCCCTCTGGTGAGATGTATATCTTTTTGCACCAGTGTTTATATCCCGATTTTGTTATTGATACCCAGTGGTAACCAGGTTTTGCAGGCAGGGTGCAAGGTGATGTTCCGCTTACACCAAGGTCAGTTATAGATACTTTAGCACCAGATGGTGTAGTTTCAACATGGATTTTTGAATTGACGTATTTCTTTTCTGACCATGTGCGTTCTCTCCATCCATTTGAGTAATAGTAGATATGCATTTCTGCAACCCAGTAACCAGCATAATCTGTTTTTACGGATAGAGATGTTGAACCGGATTCAGTTGGAAATAATTCCTTCGAGGCTTTGATGTTGCCTTTCGGGTCTCTTATGTAAAATTTGTTTTTCAGATTTGATGGAGGCGTATGACCACCAAACGTTACATCCCATGTAAATGTCGCTGTGATGGTTGCCCCCACTTTTGGTCTCCACGATGGAGACCACGAAATGTCATAGTCTTGTGTCATTACTGGATAAAAAAGCCCAAAGGCAAACGCACAGACCAGCAAGATGGCTATCAAACCCACATACTTCAAAATCTCACCCCCAACCTATGCTGGCGTATCGAAACAATAGCCAGACATATGGTTGATGGTATAAATGCTATTGTTACAGTTTTTTCAATATTTGTTGTTTGTATGTGCTGGTTTGTTGCCGAAGAATATGCTGCTACAACATCAACGAGACCATATCCATATTGATTATCAAAGCCGGGCGTACCCAAGTCTTTTGCTGTAGTTCTAAATAAATCGTACATTGCCAAAGGTGGTAGTTTTTCTTTCTCTGCAACTATAGCAAAACATCCCGCAACAATTGGAGTAGAAAAGGATGTTCCAGATACAGTCACAAGATTTCCTGTCTCATCAAATGTGTTTATATTTACTCCATAGGCGACAACATCAAGCTCTTTTCCGTATGATGAGAAAGAAGCTATATAGTTCATTTTGTCGACAGCTCCAACTGTAAATGCATACTTGGCGTCTCCTGGACACAACACACATGAGCCTGTGTTTCCGGCTGCAACAATCATCGGTATGCCGTATTTCAAAACCATATTGTCAAGTGCATTTCTTAGAAGCTCTGATGATGTTGCAGTTGGTGAACATCCAAAAGAATTTGAACATATGACATATCTGCCATGAGATAACTTCCAGTTTGCAACCCAACTCCACCCCCTTATGATACTCCACACATCAGCGATACCGCCTTCCTGAAATACTTCAACATCAAGCAAATCGGCTCCCGGTGCAACGCCCGGATAGTCTGGGTCTTGAGATGCTATACAGCATGCAACCTCCGTTCCATGGGAAGCAACATAATCACCATACATTTCATATTTGTCTATAACAATACTTCTATTCCCCCTCATGAGCTGTGGGATATTTTCGTTTATGCCTGTATCAACGATGGCAATAACGATGCCTGTGCCATTTGCATGTATTGTGTTGGTTTTGAGAAGATTCCTGACATCATTTAGCGTATAAGTTGTATCGAAGACTTTTACTATTTTCTCGTTTGGATATATTGCTTTAACATATTTATGGCTCATGAGTTCTGGTAACTTTGAAGAATCCATATCTGCTAGTATGACGTTCACTGGATTTATTGTGGTATCAATAACGTTCCCCCCAAGGGTTTGTATTTCCTGTATAACAACCGACTGTACTTCTACCGCCTGCGGTGAAGGGAAATCCTCCAGCTGGATTATATATTCGCCACGTCCACCTTTCTCGCACAGTGTCATCACGGAGGGTGGTGAGTAGGGTGGAGAAGCAGGAGTTGATATATAATACGCAAAAGGAAGTGCAATGAGCAATGGTATGATTATTGCCATCGTCTGTACTCTGCTGAGTTTTGGATTTGTATAATATATTATCATAAACACAAAGATGATGGCGAATATTGTTCCATATGGAAATGAAAAGGCATCAAAGATGGTCAGCAGCAATAGCAGAGGTTTGTCATTATCTACAAAGTATGCTATGGCATAAGCTATCGCAAGCATGAGAGGGATAAACGGAGACAGCATGTAGAAGGATATATTTCCAAATAGGAAATTGATAAAAGGAAGATTTATCACAACATAAAGTTGATGGAAATAGTACAGAATGACCCCAACTACCAGCAGTATGCATCTCGATATTTCGTATTGCTTCACTTGAATATTCCAGTCTCCTTTAATTCCTGCCACAATATCAACCCCGCAATAATATCATCAATAAATCCAATACCACCAAACAGTGCTTCTGGCAGTAAATCAAATGGAAAAACTATATAAAGAAATAGGAAGAGCATAAAGAGTATCTTCAGTAGTTTCTTTACTTTTACTTCTCCGATGACGGGTAACTTCACTCACCACCACCTCCGTGTAAAGAATATCGCTGCCGGAACGCCTACAACTGATAGAGCCAGACCTATCGTCCAGTCTATTGTTATTTCTGGCTTCTGTTCTGCTTTGACTTCGAAGGGTATAACTTCTTTTGACAAAGGTTTGTCTTCAAACCAGTGTGCAAACGGGTCGCTGTATCTTGCATCAAAAGCCTCAACCAGCAACAGATATTTACCAACATTTGAGCAGTATATCTTCCCCTCAATGTATGATGATGTTCCAGCGGGTATGACCTCAAAGGATTGAACTGTCTCCATAAGGGTGTTATCGTTCCATGATAGCATATCATTTGGTGGTGTATATCCTTCAGGCGTGTTTGCAAATGTATACTGCGTATCATCTTTCCAAACTGAGACTGTACCGTGAATTATCGGCAGATACACATCCTCTCCACCAATATTCGCAACAAATATCTCTTCAGCAGGAAGATTATTTGTATACTTTACATTGGCTCTCCAGCTTCCAGAGTTTAGAATGACCTTATAATTCGTTGTTCTGTATAATACGTCTCCCTTGGATATTTCTCCGTTTCCGTCTTTATCCTCAAATATCAATATTTTGACGTATGGTTTTACCCAGTCATATTGAGATACAGAAAATGTTATTTTGAAATGCAGATACTTTCCAACAATGCCGTCTTCAGTTGTCGATAGTGGAGAGACTGTGTTTTTCAATGCCGTTATCTGTATCGGAATTTCATTTGTTGGGTCTTTGGATAAAATTTCTGCCATTCTGTTATCAACTGTAAGTGTATTTATGCTCTGAGCCGTTATACCACTGTAATCTTCGGTCTCCATAACGGTTGTACCTGTGATGGGTATGGATGAATATGAGACAAATAGTGCAAGCACTACAAGCAGGGCGACGGTCATCTTCGCCAAATTATTGCTGATTCTTTCACTTATTCTTGGTGCTGGAAGATAAAACAAAATAATTGTCGATGAAAATATCGATGCAATTACTGGAAATGTTGTCGCATACAGAGGTACTGATAGACCGCCGGTCGCATACGTCCAGACCAACCCTGTAACCCACCCTGCTGTCAGTCCAGCAACTGCAAGCGGGAAGAAATATCTTTTATCGCTCTCTGTTGCTATAAGCCACATTCCCATCGCTGTCATCAGACCCAAAATTCCAAAGAATATTACTACCTCTATCATGGCTTATCCCTCCAACAAATATTTTTTAACTAAAACCGCACCTATAATTATCAACAGAAATGGAACTGCTATGGTCATCAGCCCTATACCTATCTGCACCATGTTCTTCAGCAACCACATCGTGAAGAGTAGTCCGCCTGCAAATATAATCACGAATATTATTAGCCCAGCAATTACCCCCGATACTCCCTTTTCATTCATCTTTTCACCTCCCTAATAATCAATATTCCAACTATTAAGATTATGAGCAGGAGAAAAACAGCAGAAAAGAGAGCCAGATTTATTGATACTGGTACATCCTCCATCAAAGGTATGGGAATTATGAAGTAGAGTGGTGCATTCAGATTGTCAAACAGACTTCCCTCCTTGACAGGTATTGTGTAAAGTGTCTCAGTATCTTTATGGAATTTGAATGTAAACAGGTAATCGTAAAACTGTGCTTTGAGTTTCCACTCGCCGGGCGTAGCAAATGCTGGTATCTGTATATAACCAGAGTTCTCTGATATTTTCCAGTCTGTATAATGATATACTCCATCGTAACCACTGCCAACAATTTTTACAGAGTCGAGTGGTGAATCCACCCAGTAAACCGTTTTACCGTACGGGTCTTGTAGCAACCATCTTATGTGTGTTGGTTTCCAATCAGATGGAAAGAGAAGTGTTGATGTTCTGAATCTGTAATTTTCGATTACAAGTGGTATTCTTGTTCCGGGTATGGCTTCCATGGCGGTGACTAGTGGCAGGAAAAGGGTTAACATTAGTAATACAAGTATTATTTTACCTCTTGCCACGTTTCACCTCCCTGTATACTTTTATCAGTACAAACACCATGATACCAGCAACTGCAATTAAGGATAACACCAGTATAATGTTTCCCTCTGGTGGCATCCACGATGGAAAGAGGGTTACATCTATCGTTTTATCTGCATTTACGGTGATGGTTTCTCTGTACGTGTTATACCCTGCTTTGCTTACCTCTATCTGATAAGTACCTCTTGGCACATATATAGTTGCTACACCTTGGGCATCTGTATATTTAGTAATACCTCCAAGCACAACTTTAGCATCAGATATTGGCGTGTTATCTGGCTCTCTTACCCTTATAGTTATCTTATAATTTCCCTGATATGATTCTGTTTTAACTGATGTTGTGCCTCTACCACTTGCTCTACCTTCGCTATCTATTGCCCATGCAAGGAGATACAGTGTTTTACCTCCCTGATTTACAGTAAAGGTAACTGTACCCTCATATATCATTCCACTTACACGATGTGCTGGAACGTATGCCTGTTTCTCTATATTTGCTGAGCTTGGCGAATCGTATTTAGCTTCAAAGTAGAACTTTACTATGTCTCCCGTCCCATTTGGATTTGCTACAGCTCTTAATGTTACTGTTGCTGTTTCGCCAACATAATATTTTGTTTTGTCTGGAGAAATCTGTGGTGTGCCGGGAATCTTTTCGAGCCTATCAACAACAAAGAAAGTTGTCTCGGATTGGTCAATAATAGTATTTGTTAAAACTACTTTCATCCTGTTGTTTCCGCCCGGCGTAAATGTCCCTTTTGGAATTGTCCAAGTTATTTCATATCCTCTTAAATCGTCTTCGAGCCACCAGACTTTCAGTGGTGAAGGGGTGTCAGCTTTGTAAACTGCAAGTCTCCACCCCTTCTGACCTGATACTGCACCAGCATAACCAGTGTCAACAGAGAATACCACTGTTGAACCTTCTTCAAACACATAGAGTGGGACTTTTCTATTTGTTGGTTCTGTTCTTGTTGTTCCGTCCTGTCTTACTGAATTTGTTCCAAGAACATCAACTTTACCAATTCCGGATGCAAGATAAGCCCAATCTTCGACAAGCAACACTTCACCAGCTATCCATCTCGGGGGCTTGAAAGCTTCTTTTGATTGTTCTGCATATTCGATGATGCAATAGACTCGTAACGCCCCAATACGGTTTCCTTTGATTTTGAAACTGATTGTGCCCGTTTCCATATTGTGCCATCTGTCATCTTCATACCAAGTCCATGTGTTGCTCCCCCATAAATTTGATGGGAGTATATAGTTTCCACCGGGCGGTAATTGCGATGAAGATTTGTAAATCATGTTTGGTAAGTTTCCCTGAATGTTTCCACTTATCTCACTAACGTAATTGGTATCAACATAGTTGTTTCTACCGTCTATAATAAGATGCATGTTTCTATTTGGGTCTTCGTAAACAACCATCCAAGCATACTGACCCAAGATAAATACAGGTATATCAAATGGAACAAAATGCTGATGAAAATTAAATTTTGCTACTGCTGTAATTTGCATACTATTTTCATCTGGAAGCCAAGATGTAATATAAACATTTTTCAGCATTTCGTAATCCTGAGTGTATAAAAATTTCTTACCTTTGCCATAATAATTACCATAATATTCAAATTTTTTTGTTGAGGTATTTATATACAACCCCGTCCCATAATCCTCTCCAAATATTTTAATATATGGCGACAGAATTAACCCTAAAACAGCTACAAGGAGTATTCCGATTATGACTATTTTTTTGTTCATTGCATCACCTCTAAATATGGAGAGAGAGGGGGGGCTTCAGCGTCTTGCTGCAATAAGGATTGCTATCAAGAATATTGCTATGGCGATTAACATCCATGCCTGTATTCCAAAGTAGGTCTGCTCATACCATGGTACTTCTGTTGGAACCACCTCTGCTGGTGCAGTCGTCCACGTAAATACGAACTTGTTCAGTGTGTACTGTTCTCTTACTGTGAAATCTTCTATGGTAATTGTCCCATCATCGTTTACCGTAAAGTCCTTCTCAACATTGTTGTATTTTACTGTTAATGTTGAAGTGTCAAGATTATCAAATGCACCGTTGTATACCTCATCCTCTGGATTGATTGTCCAATCGACACAGTTTGTAAGGAGTTCTCTTGTTTTGATATATACTATCACCTCATGCGAGTCCCCACTTGATTCGTCCTTTACTTTGTAAACGTATGGAGCGTATTTTTGATACTGTACATACTTTGTTGCTGAAGAGCTGTCAGATATCGAACTTATAACCACATAATCTGATGGTTGAGTTATCTTGTGAGATGGGTATGTTAGTGTCAGGTTGACTTCAGACAATGTATATCCTAAGTTGTTTGATACAGTTATGGAATCGTTCACTGTCCAGAATGATGTTGTTGAACCTGTTCCAACTTCGGGCTCGGTAACATCCTTCTCCTTTATAACTATATTGTTTGAAATCCATGTATCCGTCAGCTCTGCATCGTTACCATATACAACTATCTTGATTATGTTTGTATTTGCAGATACACTGAAAGTGAAATTTAGATATGTGTCGCTTGTTGATACGCCCGCTGTTATCATATCTGCCAGTGTTGTATTATCCCAGTTACCATTGGTTACTGACTGACTGCTTTTTATAGTAACACCGTTTACTGACAGGTCATAAGTAATATCCCCGCCGTTTGCCTTTATTGCAAACTTTGTTGTGGATGTACCAAGCTGTCCTACCTGGCAAGGCAATGTTACGTTTCTGTATGTCTGGGTCGTTGTCTGATTGTGCCAGTATGTAACAGACATATCCACAGTTCCTGAAGAAACGTCAACTGTATCTCTGTATGTTAGCCATACTGAATTTGAACTGGCTATCGCTGCCAGAAAAGATAATGCCAATATTCCGAGTATAACTCCTATGCGTCTCATCGCATACCTCCTAAATATTAGAGAGGGGGGTTTTACCCCCGAGTTAGTTCACTGCCTCCTTACGTAGTCACTGTGAACGACACTACATCAGCGTAGTTTGCATTTGGCTGGTATACATACAGATAGCATGTGTATGTCTGTCCATCTTGGAATGTTCCTGCTACTGCTTTCTCGAGAGTGAATGTTACAGTTGCCGTTACGCTTGAACCAGCAGGCAGGTCACCTATCGGGACTCCATCAGTAACGTACTCTCCGTCATGATACAGGGAGTATGTAACACCACCTATTGTTATTGTAACTTCTGTTGCATCGGTCTCAAGGTTGTCGTGAAGACCTTCCTTGCCAGTTACCGGATTGTAGAGCAGAATTCTTACATCGCTTGCGGTCTTGCTCTCATCAGTATTTTCTATAGTTAATGTATCTGTCTTATCTGTCTCGGTTGAGACACTGCCATCTGATGCGACTGTTGAGCTGTGGTCGAATGTTCCAGAACTGAATGCTATGCTGAGAGATGCTGGTGTCTCATAGGTTGGTGCAACACTCTGTCCTGCAACATATCCTGCCTGATATGCTTCGTCTACTTTTTCCTGCATATAGTAGTACCCGCCGGCGAAGCCAATCACTAGCCCCACCACAAGGGTTAGTAACAACACACCTTTCGCTTCCATTCCTTTTCACCTCGCTTGCTTCTGAGGGATGCACCGCACCCCTCTCTGCAAGTAGGTATTACATGGCATATATATACTTTTTGTCTGATTTAGGTTCGCAACTGAAAAATAAGATAGGAAATGAAATTTTGTAAAGTGTTTTTGCGGTTCGCAAATTTATTATTTCTTTTTTTCTACCCAATATGCAAAAGCTGTAAAAACTGCTGTTAGAATTAGAAGATACATAACAATCGGCAACATTGATGGAGCTTGTGCTGTCTGATTTTGGTCTAACTCTGGATTG
>Ga0180301_10001599_pt1 | contig 17843 bp, 25 predicted proteins | sample GuaBasSediGuay16_FD_121797 | JGI IMG/M metagenome (GOLD analysis project Ga0180301, IMG submission 121797) | Subseafloor sediment microbial communities from Guaymas Basin, Gulf of California, Mexico - Guay16, Core 4569-2, 12-15 cm | ecosystem: Environmental > Aquatic > Marine > Hydrothermal... | reverse complement strand
GTTGCCATGTAAAGAAGGTTAGCAGCTATTTCTGGTGGAGTTTGATACTGTTCCATGAGAACTTTTGGGTTGGGGTTTGGTTTGACTTTTGTAAGAAGAATTTCAAGTTCTTTTTTCTTAATCATTTTTTTCCGTCAACTTATTTTTGATGAAGCATAAAACTTCTTCAACCGATATTATAGGTCTTCTGTAACGAGAAGAATCATCGATACCAACTCTTGGACAGGCTGTGTTTACAAAAACTTCAATTTCCGGAAAGTTCTCAAGAACTTCGGGTGTAATTTCTCTTACACTTAAAAGTGTTGTATGTTTACCTATTTCTTCAAGTTTTTCTTGAATCTTCTCAGCCAGTTCTGGGTTAGATTGACCTAGTTTTAAACCTACAAGAATCCCTACTTTTTTTGCTTGAACAAATTTTGCTAAGGCAACCTTTCTTTTCTTCAGAATTTCTTCCCCAAGACTTTTTAGGTTCTGCACTTTTTTTGTGTAGGGGTCTACAGCAACAACAGGTTTTCCTGTCATTAACAGGACACCAAGTGGATGGAAAACACCCCCACCAAAAAACAGAAACACTTCAACAGTATCGCTTATTTTTTTAGCCGTTGTATAGTCACATCCAATGACCTGTCCATCGTATTTTACCAACCCACCAGCAGAACCTATAAAAACATTAAAACCATGTTTTTCAAGAGTTTGTTTAACTTCTCCAAGTTGATGGATATGTTGGACAGTAGTTATAAGTCCAATTTTACGGTAACCTCTAAGAAGAGAAACCGCTTCCTCAACTATCTCGTTAACATCTAAGTTTATCCTAGCTTCCACATACATGGTTTTAAGCTTACTTTTAAGTTTACTCTCTAAACCATGGAATGGTGTATGACCTACATGAATAAGAAGGTCGATGTTTAGGATTTCTGCTTCATAAACCGCTAGGTCACATGCTCCATAACATGGGTCCGCGGAAACATAGATCTTGACGTTAGTTTTTCTTCTAAGTTCTTCGGCTATTTTTAATCCGTAAGGTTTTAATCCATCTGGAAGTTGAAGTAAAATTTTTTTAGCTGAACTTTTTAAGATGTTTTCCACAATCTTCTCTATCTCAAAATCGTAGTTCATCCAGTACGCCTAAAAACTGGGTTAAAGTTTAACATACTTGGGATGTTTGAATTAAACAAGGTGTGGGAAGTTTACTTGCACCAAAACGAAGGGCTTGTTTTGCTACATCCATACCTTCAGGATTAACATAAACTTCCATGACGGGTTGACCAGGATTTACTCTTGCAGCTAATCCAACAGGTTTTCCGAAGGCTCTTCGCATACCTTCCTGAATTCTGTCTGCACCTGCAAAAGCCATCATCTTGTTTTCTCTTAAGATCACATGTGGATACAGAAGAATTCTTAAACAGTAACCATTCTCCCCAAGTTTATCTGCCAAGACCTTGTTTGCTGCTACACGTGCAGCTTCAAGAGCATTATGGGTGATTTGAACTTTTCTTTCTGCTATTAATGTAACTTTACAGGGAAAGTTTCTTTTAGTATCTCCCATAACAAACTTTGTGATTCTTGGTTGAGGAAAACCTTTAACATATTCTCTTCTAACGTAGGGCATGCTACTTGCGATTCTGTAGTTACTACCCTTCATGGTTTAAACCCTTTTTAGCAAAAACTTCTACTTTAAGCAAGCTATTTAAACCTTTATTAACAATTAAAGGAAAACTGGGGGAGTACATCTTCATGATACTTTCAGATTTCGACCTAAACAACTACATTAGGAAAAAACGTTTAGTGATAAAACCTCTAAGACCAGATGTCATCCGTGAAAACGGTATTGACTTACATTTGGGTAGACGTATCGCTAGACTTAAACAAACAGAAAAAGTAATGGATACAAGAAAAAACTTTCAACCTGAAGATTTCTACAAAACAGAATACGGAAAAGAGTTCACCCTTAAACCCCATGAAAAAGTTTTAGTTTATACGTTGGAGTACATGGAAGTCCCGGTGGACCTAGTAGGTTTTGTTGAACTACGTTCAACCTTTGCAAGATGTGGTTTAAGTTTACCGCCCACCATAGTTGATGGGGGATTCAAAGGAAACCTAACCTTAGAAATAGCAGGTTCATCTTTCCCAATTAAATTGTACGCTGAAGACAGGTTTGCCCATGTAGTCTTTGCAAAGCTAACTTCACCACTGGAAAAACCTTACAGTGGAAAGTACCAGAATCAACGGGGAGTAACCTTCCCAAAATTTGACCTACAAAAATAAGCTATTCTTTCTGTTTATAGGCTTCAAAACAAACTAAAGTTTCAAAATCTAAATGTTTTATCCCGAGAATTTTAACATAGAAACCCATCGTTACCATTCTTTGTAAAGTTTTTTCAACATTTGATAATGTTGACTGAACCATAAGGATTCTTCCGTTTTCTTTTAAAAACTTTTTAACTTCATCAAGAAACCTATCTATAACTCTTCTTCCGTTAACACCTCCATCCCAAGCTTTCTCCAACCATCCGCCAATTTTATCTTTTCCTGAAGTTGGGAGATAAGGTGGATTAAAAATTATCAAACTAAATTTTTCATTTTTTTCAATCGGGTTAAATAGGTCTCCTATCCTAACCTGAACTTTTTCTTCTAAACCATTTATTTTTACATTTTCCTTGGTAGTTTTAACCGCAAACGGATTTATATCTGTTGCAACAACTTTTCTAGCCTTTTTTGCTGCGGTTAAAGTAATTATTCCACAACCACAACCTACTTCCAAAACTTCATCAGAATCTTCAACCCGAAGATTATCTAAGACCAAAAAAGTATCATCTGAAGGAGGATAAACTTCATTCGGTATTTTAATTTTAAATCCATGCAGGAAAATTGTCAGAAAATCAGAAGATTTTCCCAAAAACTTAAACCCCTTAAATTCAATTTTTTAGCTATTAACTTCTGAAAACTTGATGTTTCTATTTTTTTGAGTGTAAATGATGTTTGAAATTTCACAGATTTCTTCAGGTTTAAGTGTAAAGACTCTTTTTTCAAGGTAGGGGATACCTTCAAAAGGTTTACTTAACCATTTAAAACTTTCTTGTTTGGAAAAGGTTTGAAGAGCATTTCTTAATTTTCTGTTTTTTTGTGTAAACAAGAATCTTACAGTTTCTTCAAACATGTTCCAATCATGAATCTTAAATGGAGGTTCTTTTTTTGGTTTTATTCGAACTAACATGGAAGATACTTCAGGTTGAGGATAAAAAGCAGAGCTTAAAACTTCATCTAAAAGTTCAACTTCAGCCTGAACATAAGTCATAACGGTAAGTCTACCATAACTTTCTTCTCCAGGTTTTGCGGTAAGTCTTAAAGCAAACTCTTTTTGAAGTAACAAAACAGCAACTTCAAAGTTTTCTCTTAACAGTTTAAAAAGTATATCCGAGATTCTTGTGTAAGGTGGGCTGGAAACAACTTTATTGTAGTAACCTTTGAAGCTTAGTTTAAGAAAATCTCCCTGAAAAATTTCAACCCTGTTTGTGTGAGCAAATTTTTTTCGGAGAAACTTAACAAGTTTGGGGTCGATTTCAATTGCAATAACTTTTTTCACTTTTTCTGCTAAAAGTTCAGTTAGGAAGCCAAAACCAGCTCCGATGTCAAGTACAACATCATCTTCTTTTAGGTTAGCATAGTTAATCATACGTTTCATCAAATTTTCATCAACAAGAAAACTCTGACCAAATCTTTTTCTCGGTTTTATCTTATATTCTATCAAAAGTTTCTTAAGTAAATTTGTAAGACTCATTTTCTTTCTTAAAATTGACGGGTAAATATTCGATATTTTTGGTTGGTTGTAAGTTCTTCGATTATTCTTTTAACAACTGCTCTTAAGGGGTCAGGTACACCTGTTCTACTATGAAGGTCTGCAAAACTCTCAAAAGGCTTTTTTTCTCTCTCATTTACAATCTGCCACATGTATTTTTTACCTATCCCTGGAAGTAGTTCAAAAGCATGCATTCTTGGAGTTATGGGTTGAGCTGTATTAAAAAACTGGATAAATCTTTTTTCATGTGTTCTAACAATTTCTTCAACAACAGAAGGAAGTTCACTTTTTGCGGTTGGAGTTAACTTTTCGTAGGTAATTCACCCAAAATATGGTCTATCTTGTCTCTTTTTTCCTTACCAATGTACAAACGTTCATGAAGATTTATTTCAACATTAGGTTTTACCGTTGCTTCAAGAAGAGTAAAAAATTCTTCTCCAATAATTTGGACCATAGGTTCCGCTATAAAATTTTTTCCGAAACCTCCCTTTCCTTGAGGGAGAAAATCCAGTACATAAGCAACTTCTTCGTAACGTTTTTTTTCCATGAAGCATCCTCTAATTTGAAAAGTGTTTCACAAGTGATATAAATCCATATTTGTTTTTAGAGAAATTTAAAATGTATGTAACTACACTTAATTTGGTAATTGTGTTTAACCTTATCTATCGATATTCATCAAGAAGTTTGATGATTTCTCTGAGTTTTTCAGGTTCAATGACTTTATGTCTTGGGAAGAATACTTTAAGTTCTTCAGCAGTTTCAGGCATACAGTTCACGATTTGTACAGCTTCACTCATACTTAAGCCAAAGTTTTTTGTGAGTTTTTCACATAATTCTTCAGCTTTATCTCCTTTCAACTTTGAGAAGGTTAAAGCATATTCTAAGGTTTTTCTTTGAAACTGGTTTAGCTCTTTACCTAAGTTTTCAAGTATTTCCTTAACTTTGGGTAAGGGGATAGGTTTATTTTCTATTTTTTTAAGTGGCAAAAAAGTCACCTAGCAGTTTGTATAACTTTAAAATGTTCGGGAAGTGCAATAATTTTTCTTGTTTTTCCACCGTTCTGGATAGCAACAACGTAGGCTTTTCCTCTTTTTTCTATGATGGTACCCATTTTTCCATGGTAACGTCGATGGGGTTGTCCTTTATGGGTGGAAGGGTCTATGGAAATTACCACTCGGTCTCCGATTTTATAATCTATAAGAAGATACCCTAAAGGTTTTAATCCACGTTCTCTTGGTTTTTTTCTGAGAAGACTTCTTGTCTTAGAACGGTAACCTTTAGACCTCTTCATACTGGATTTCCCATCCAGTCTTTATATCTAAGACGGTTAACTTAACCACATTTTAACTTTTCTCAAAAACTTAGAAAAGGAAAAGGTAGAAATAGCAGAGTAACCAGCCTACGTAACTTAACAAACCAAAAATTAATGAAACGATAGCTCTTTTTATCCATTTATCCTTTTTCTCCAAGGAATCTCTATATTTAGATTCTAAAACATCATAACTTTCCTTCTTAAAGAACAAGCTTTCAGTAAATTTAGGCCAGAGAAGCATGGAAGAACAAATCACAGAAATACAAAGAGAGAAAACTGGAACCAAAAGTATGAAGACCATTAATGTTCTTCCCACTCGTAAAAGTGTAATAAGAAAACCCGAAAGACCAGCAACTAAAACCAATGTTGTACCACTAGCTCTAACAAGAATGTTTGCTTTATCATCAAACCTAGAAAGATGAGTTAACATAAACTTCACCTGTTCCAGCTCTTCTTTTGAAAGCTTAAAACTTTCTGAGTTCAATTTAAACCGAACCATTATTCTTGTTGTTAGGGAAACTAGTCAAGAATATCAAGAACCGTTAACTCTTTACATTTTAATTTTTTTTGTAAGGTATCAGCCATGTTGGGTACTGTTCTTCCTTCATCTCCATCTATAAGCTCTTTTATGTAGAGACCTCCTTGACTCTCTATTTTTAACTCAAAAGTTTTAGGAGAAATTTTTCTTGCTTCAACCTTGTAAACATGTTTTGTTCTTGTTTTGTCAGACCTTCTATGAAGAACTCTTCTTGGAGTTGATTGTTTTATTGTTACATCAGTAAATTTTTCTTCTATTTCTGCTAGGTCCTTTTCCGTTATTCTGCCTTCTTCAACTTCAACTAAAGCTTTGTAAAGTTTTTTTGCTCTTTCTAGAAGCTTAATTTTTCTTACAGTTTCTTTTTCAGCAAAACAAAGGTTAGAAACTTCAACCTTACCAGTTTGGTTTATTTCTTCTTCAACCTTCTTAAGGTCAAAGTTTCTTATCTTTGGGTTTTTAACTTCGATAACAAAGGGTCTACCCTTCCCCAAAACTTTCGCATCCACATCTTCTCTTCCACTTGCATGAAATTCCGTTCTTTCCCCTAAACTTAACCTTAAGACTGGTTTTTCTATTATTTCTTGAACAGATTCGGGATACATTTTACCTGTACCTCCACATCGCTCACAACCTTTTCCTCCACATTTTTTACAAAGCCATTTAGACTGGGGAAAACCTACAGCAATTTTTCGATATCTACCTTCTATAAACAGGGGGTTAACCTGGAAATTTATTTCTCCGTTAAATGGGTTAAAAGTGATTACTAAATCGGGTTTTTTGTATTCAACTTGTTTTTTTGTAAGTCTAGATAAGACCTTCCCAATTTCTCTTGTAAATTCACTTTTAATGGTTTCTCCCCACCTGATCTCATGTCTAGCCCTAAGAGAATCTTCAGCTTCGATCACTGTTTCAGGTATTTTAGCTCCAACAAGAAAATTGTTAAACTCGTATCCTTCGATTCTTTTTAATGCTTCCTTAGCCATCTCTTCTATTTTTTGAAGTTTTCCTTCACAAAGCTCACATTTAATTGTTTTATCTTCCTTTAATGGTACACCAAGTTTTTTTAACATGTTTTTTGCAGGTTCAAACATACCGTTTAAAGCTAATCTTTTAAGAAGTTTAACTCCATTTTCATCTCCGTTTAAGGCTAGGTTGGATGCTTCCAAGGTTAGAACATTTTTTAAAGCCCTACCCCTCTCGGAGTTACTTAAACCATAACCAAGGTTTGCAAATTGTCTTCCCAAACAATTATCACAAAGAGAATGATTTAACATAAGTTTTTCCGCTGTTTCCAGTATCTTGCCCATTAAAGTTCCCGATGGGTTTGTGTTCAAAATTTGAGTGTTGGACAGTTTAAACCTTTTGGTTTAATTTAACCTACACTATGACTAACAACTCCCCGAGGAAGTTTGATCGGTTCGACATCTTCTTCTGGGGAAATAGGAACATCGATAACCGTTGTAACTTCACTGGTTAATGCTTGTTTTATGGCTTTCCTAAATTCTTCGTAAGATTCTACTCTTAAACCTATGGCTCCGTAAGATTCGGCAAGCTTAACAAAGTCAGGTGTACTACCAAGATGAACCTGAGAATATCTCTTCTTGTAGAGGAGTCTTTGCCATTGAGCAACCATACCTAAGACTCTGTTGTCTAGAATGATAACAATAACGGGAATTTTTTCTTCAACCGAAGTTGCAAGTTCACGTTCATTCATCAAAAAGCTTCCATCTCCAGCAATATCAACAACTGGAACATCAGGTTTAGCTGTTTTTGCACCTAAAGCCGCTGGAAAACCAAAACCCATGGTCCCAAGACCACCAGAACTTAGGAAGGTTCTTGGAAAGTATGTTTTAAAGTATATTGCCGCCCACATTTGATTTTGACCTACTTCCGTTGTTATAATGGCATTTTTGGGTAATAGTTGTCTTAACTCTTTCATTAGTTTGGGTGGTTTTATCGGTGTCTCTTCTTCATATTTTGGTAAGGCATATTCTTGTTTCAATTTTTCTATATGTTTAAGCCATGCTGAAGTTTTTTCTGGTTGGGAATTATTTTTGAGGTTTTTGAGAATTTGAGTTAATACTTCTTTTGCATCTCCAACTACGGCTATGTCAACATCAACGTTTTTCCCTATCTCTGAAGCATCAATATCAACATGAATGATTTTTGAGTTTTTACCAAAAGTTTCAGCATCTGCGATAGACCTATCTGAAAATCTACACCCAACCGCAAAGATAACATCAGCTTCGGTAAGGATAAGATTTGTATAAGGCATTCCATGCATTCCAACCATCCCTAACGCCAATGGATGGTCTTCCGGTATGCAACTTTTACCCATCAACGTTGTAGCAACAGGAGCCTTCAAACATTCAGCTAAGGTTAACAGTTCAGAATATGCATCCGAGTTTATTACACCTCCACCAGCCAATATAACTGGTTTTTCAGCTTCCTTTAGGGTTTTTACAACTTCTTCTATATGAAGTTCTGAGAAAGTTTCATAGGGACCCTTCTCAATCATTTCAAGCTCTTCTGTAAACGTTAAATCAACTATTTCTGTCTGAACATCTCGTGGGAGGTCCACAAGTACAGGTCCCTTTCTACCTGTTGAAGCTATACGGAAGGCTGCCTTAACTATGGGGGGTATCCTTCTTGGGTCTCTTACTTGGTAGTTATGTTTTACAATGTTTGCTGTTATTCCTATGATGTCAATTTCTTGAAAAGCATCTTTTCCTATAAAATGTCTTGCAACTTGACCTGTAAAAGCTACAACTGGAGAAGAGTCCATGTGGGCTGTAGCTATACCAGTTACAAGATTTGTTGAGCCAGGTCCAGAAGTAGCCATACAAACACCAACTTTTCCACTGGCTCTAGCATAACCATCCGCCATATGAGCTGCACATTGTTCATGTCTAGCAAGAATATGTCGAATACCAGAATCTCTTAGTACATCATAAACTGGCATGATTGCTCCTCCGGGAATACCAAAAATTACTTCCGTATGTTCCATCCTCAAAGATTCGATGAGGGCTTTTGCTCCGGACATCATAACCAATACAAACACCAACCCTAGATTAAACTAGTCTAACACTTTATGGAAGGCTTTAAATTTAACCAAGTTACCTCTTGAAACAAGCAGAAGTTTAAATTAAATTTTTCGGATGAAATCACCCTTAACTTTGAAGTTCTGCTCTAACAAACAAAATAGAACCCAAACACTTTAAACCAACCCTTTTCATGAGAAAGTCTAGTTTAGGACTAAAAGGAAGAAAAACACAAGAATCAACATAGCTTACGGAAAAAGATTTTTTTCTAAGAATTTTTTTCAGACTGGAGAATGAGTAGTATTTGATCATCTTGTAGACAGAACCCTTCTTGAAGAAGGCTCTAAATTTTCTGTAGAAATTCCAAGGGTTAAACTTGTTATGGACGGCAAGCACAAGGTAACCTCCTACTCTTAGAACCCTACAAATTTCATCTAAAATTGGCTCTTCTTTTAAAAACTCTAGGGTTGTAACAAGCAGAACAACATTAAACGTCTTAGCTTTAAAGGGAAGATGATGAGCATCCCCCACCACCACTTCAACATCTTTATCCTTTGCTTTTTTGACCATCCCCACCGAAAAGTCTAAACCAAAAACTTCAAAGCCTTCATTCAGTAAAAAGCTGGTAAACAAACCTGACCCACATCCAACTTCAAGAACTTCGGTTTTCTTACAGGTGACCATTGTCTGTTTAAGTAAAGCTTTTTCATGTTCAAAGATCCAAACACCAGAACCTTTACAAAACCATTCATCATAGGTTTCAGCTATACTATTCCATTTTTTTATGGTTTCTTTTATGGTCAAAACGGTCCCTTCACCAGAAACTAAAATATGGTTGAGTTGAGGATATTTATTTTGGTGGTTAAAATAGTTGTTATAGCCGAATTAAATATAACTCCACTGGGTGAAGGAACCAGTGTTGGAAGATTACTTGCTCCTGTAATGGAAGAACTAAAAAGGTTAGGTGTAAAGTATCAGGTTACACCTATGTGTACCGTTTTTGAAGCTGAAAATCTGGAAAAAGTTTTTGAAGTTGTAAAAAGTACACATGAAGTTGTTTTTAAAGCTGGAGCAAAACGTGTAATAACAACCGTGAAAATTGATGATAGACGTGATGTTAAAGTAGAAAGTATGTTGGAAAAAGTTGAATCTTTAAAGAAGATTCTTGAAGAAAAGAAATAAAACTTTTATCTAAAACCTGTTAACAGTTAAAGCACCTTTTATCAAAATTTTTTGGTTGATGGCAAAAAGCAAAGATTTTTCTTAGAAAACTAAATTTCATGAAGTTTTGACTTCATGTTATGGTTTTTAGTTTTTGACATCAAAATGCTTTAATAATTTTCTTGGATTGTTTAATGTTGTAACCTTAACTTAGCAAAAAATGAAGGAAAATGAGTGTTACCTACAAGACAGGTTGTCCGGTTTGCGGTAACCCTGAAATCACCATCAACCAAGTATCTCAAGATATTCCACATTTTGGACCTGCAATAATTTTGTCTATCCTGTGTCCGTCTTGTGGTTTTAAGGATAACGATGTGATACTCGTAAAAACTCAAGAACCAAAAACTTACAGTTTAAAAGTTGAAACTCTGGAAGACCTTAAAGCAAAGATTGTAAGGTCTAGCACATGTCTAGTTAAAATTCCCGAGTTGGGTGTTGAAATAAAACCAGGACCAGCATCACAAGGATTTATTACAAATGTTGAAGGATTACTTGAACGTGTTGAAGAAGCATTAAAAGCCTTAACCATGGATAAAAATGTAAGAAATAAATGTTCAGAATTTTTCTTTAAGCTTCAACTTGCAAAAGAAGGAAAAAAATCTTTTACTGTTATCCTAAAAGACCCATCTGGAAATAGTGCAATTATCCCAAGTCAAGAAGGAAAGGTTAAAGTGAAAAGAATGTCAAAGAAAGAAGTTGAAGCATTGCAGAAATTTTAGTTTTTATGGATGAAAAGAATGAGCGAAGCAGGTATAAGTCCTACAGTCTTCCACTTTCTTGAGAAACATGTGGGTAAGAGAGTTATTATAATCCTTGATAGAGATTTTGGTTATGAAGGTAAGATCGAAGCAATCTCCCATGTACCACCTGGTATCTGGTTAAGTGAAGCAGAAGCAGTTGTGTTACGTGCAACTATCGCAAATCCGATACCACGAATCGTTTCAAGGGAGAAGAAGAGTGAACTTTTTATTCACTTAAACTCTGTTCAACGTGTGGAAATTCTACCCCATAAATAACTGGGAATTTTTTACTCATAAAAACAGAGGAGTTAAAGTAACGACTAAAACCAGTATAACAGCTGCGATGACCACTATTTCAGGTCTAACCTTTATTCCGATACTTTCTTCTTCATAAAAACGTAGAAGACCTGCTGCTGTCGAAGGCATAGGTGCTTCTTCTTTTCTTCTTTTCTCCCTACTCAAGTAAACCTCACCAAAAAAGTTTGAGGGTGTGATGTATATATTTATTTTTAAGCTCTTCCTAATTTGAATTTTGATTCCAAGAGTAACCCTCAGGCTGGTTAAAACGTCAAGCTTAGAAGTTTTCTGGGATGAAGGTATTGTTGTTAGAGTTGGAGAAACTGTGGTTTGTTTAGACCCTCAAACTTCAGAAACACGTTATACGCATGTTTTTATTTCCCATGCCCATAAAGACCATACAGCAGGTTTTTTAATTTGGAAATCAAAAAAATATGCAACTTCATCTACAGTAGACCTATTTGAAGCAACTTCAAAAAGGAAGGTCAGTAATCTTAGGAGAATAGCCTATGGTGAAAAAGTTAAAGTTAAAGATTTTGAAGTTACAGCCCATGATTCGGGTCATATTTTGGGTTCTGCTATGTTTGAGTTGGATACTCCTGAAGGAGTTGTTGTGTATACGGGGGATATTAACTGTGTTAATACACTGATTACTTCAGCAGCTAACCCTGTTGAATGTGATGTTTTAATTATAGAATCAACCTATGGAAGCCCCGGATATGTTTTCCCGTCAAGGGAAGAAATCTACAGAAACATGGTTAAATGGGTCGTTAAGAAAATTCATGAAAATAGAGTTCCAACGTTTTACGTGTATTCAGTCGGGAAAGCTCAAGAAATAATTAAGATGCTTAACGAGTTTACGGAAGTTGAAGTTTTAATTCATCCAACAATTGCAAGAATTAACAAAATCTATGATAACCTAAACATAAAACTGGAAGCAAATTCATTGATATCTGCACAAAAAAACGATAGATGTGTCATTGTGTATCCACATTATACCTTTGGCTCAATAAAATCTAAAAATGAAGCTTCAGCTATCGCAACAGGATGGTCTTTAAGATTAAAGAAGGAAAACGCTTTCCCATTGAGTGGTCATGCAGATTTTAAACAACTTTTAAGATTTGTAGAAGAAACAAAACCAAAAAAGGTTTTTACATGTTTTGGTTCAACTATTCGTTTAGCTAAACAAATCCAACGGAAACTTAACATAGAAGCTAAACCCATCCAAAACAAAACTGGAATGAAACATTAAAAACATTTTAATGTTAGCAAATAAGACATTACTTTTACTTAAAAACAAGTTAAGAAGGATGTTTTAAGTTGGAAGTTAAGAAGCTTAGTGTTGTAGATGTTGACCTTTGTGTTGGATGTCAATGTTGTATGTTTGCATGTACACGAAGATTTGCTGAAGCAGGACTCTCAAAATCGGCAATCCATGTAAGGTCTGCAGGCGGAGTTGAACGTGGATTTGTTGTTACTGTATGTAGAGCATGTTCAGACCCCCCTTGTGTAAAAGTCTGCCCAACAGAAGCTCTTAAACCAAGAATTGGGGGTGGTGTTGTACTCGATACCTACAAGTGTATTGGTTGTCAAAATTGTGTTAAAGCATGTAGTATTGGGGCTGTGTTTTGGGATGAAGAACTTAACAAACCTATAATCTGTACCTATTGTGGTTATTGTGTCGAATTTTGTCCTCATGAAGTTTTAAAACTTGAAGTGGGTGGAACATAAAAATGATTGAGAAAGACCCTATCACAAAAGTACTGTACATAGACCTTTCCAGAAGAAGGTCTTGGGTTGAAGAACGTAGAGACCTATTTGAAGAATATTTGGGTGGTACAGGTGTTGCAATTCAACTTCTAAAAGAAGAATGTCCAAAAAACATAGACCCCTTAGACCCGAAAAATCCGATAATTTTTGCTGTTGGGCAGCTTACAGGTTTTTTTCCTTTAGCTTCAAAAACCGTTGCTATGTTTAAATCTCCACTCACCAGAAACCTTGGTGAAAGTCATTGTGGTGGTCGAAGTGCAACAGCCATCCGAATGGCTGGTTATGGTGCAATAGTAATAAAGGGTGCAAGTGAAACCCCCATCTACCTAGCCATCCATGGTGATAAGGTATATTTTCGTGAAGCTTCAGCATTGTGGGGGATAGGAGACAGCTACACGGTCGGAAGAATCCTTAGAGAATTAGAAGGGAACCCCGGAGTTAGGACAATTATGCGTATAGGACCTGCTGGAGAAAAACTTGTTTCCTATGCATGCGTAGTAACTGAAACTTACAGACATTTTGGTAGACTTGGTTTAGGGGCTATTTTTGGAAGTAAAAAGTTAAAAGCGTTGGTGGTTTCAGGTAAACGGTCGATTAAACCAAAGAACCCGAAACTTTACAGAGAAACCTACAAGGAAATATTTGATAAACTGGTGAAATCTCCCCTCATGAAAAAATACCATGAGTTAGGTACAGCTATGAACATTAACCCCTTAAATTTGTTGAAGGGTCTACCAACAAGAAACCTTACAACAGCAGAATTTGAAGCAGCTGAAGAAATTTCTGGTGAAAAGTTTGCTGAGAAACATCTTGGTCGACGGGTAGGATGCTCTCATTGTCCGGTAAGTTGTATTCATATAGCAGCCCTAAGAGAACCCTATGAGACTGAACCATACTTTTACAAGACAAAAATGATTTCCTATGATTACGAATTAATCTATGCTTTAGGTTCTATGCTTGGGGTTAACTCGACTGAAAATGTACTCAAACTTATCGATGAAGTTGAAATCTTAGGTTTAGATGCTATGAGTACAGGGGTTGCTCTTGCATGGGCAACCGAAATGTTGGAGAAAAAAATTGTTTCTAAAGAAGTTGTTGGTGTGGAACTAAGATGGGGAAATTTTGATGGATACAAAAAAGCCATACGAATGATTGTAAACCAGCCTAATGAGTTTTTTAGGGCTTTAGCTCATGGTGTTGAATATGCTTCATCAAAATATGGTGGAAAAGAGTTTGCTTTAACGTTTGGTGGAAACGAAATGCCTGGTTATCATACAGGTCCAGCTGCTCACGTTGGTTACATGGTTGGTTCAAGACATAGCCACCTGGATGGGGCTGGTTACAGTCTTGATGAAAAGGCAGCTCAATCTGGGAAAAAGTTAACTCCGGAAGAAATTGCAGAAAACCTTCTTAACGAAGAATCTTGGAGACAAATTCTTTCAAGTTTAGTTGTATGTTTTTTTGGGAGAGGAGTCTATACACCTGACATGGTAATTAAAACCCTTAACGTACTTGAATACAATCTAACTAAGGAAGACCTGATAAAACTGGGTAGAAGAATACTAAAGGCAAAATATGAGTTTAAGGTTAGAGAAGGATTTAATCTTGAAAAGATACAAATACCCCATAGAATACTTGAAACACCAACACCCAACGGAGTTTTAACTGAAGAATTTATTCAAAGAACCGTGAAGATTTTTAAAGAAAAAATGGAAGCTTAGGAGGTTGGTGGAAAACAACCATAGTCTAAGGTTGAGGTCTCAGACCTCGGCTGTACTTCCACCAACCTCCTAAGGTAGGATTCTTCACGGTCAAATAAAAGTTTTATTTAAAAATGAGAACATTTTTAAAGTTGCAGAGTTCCCTTTATTCTTCTAAGTTTGGTTGATAAACCGATATTGTTAAGGTTTCTCCACCTTTAATCCTAACTCCCTTTAGGGTTGAAACTAAACCCAGCACCGTATTTCTAACCAAGTCCTGTAAAAACTTGTTTAACGGAATTGTTTTACCGTTAAAGGTTATGGATACTGCTCCTCCAAACAAAACCGGGCAATTTTTGATGGTTGATTTTCCTTCACTAATGGCTTTTGCATGTTCAAAACAACTGTTAAATCCACATAGACCACAATCTAGTTTTGGAAGGCTTTTAAAGATTTTTTGAGGTTTCCATAGTTCTTCCAAAAAGTCTACCAGTTTTTCTACTTTATCCGTCCCAAAGCAAGGTATGTCTAATACTTTTTCTTTAGTTGTTGTTTGTAGACTAACTCCGATTACGTTTTTTGATTCCCTTAAAATTTCTTTTGCTTCATTTTCTGTTTTGGCTGTAATTATCTTAGGTATTTTTTCATTTTTTTCAAGAAGTCTTCTAAAACCTTCAATTATCAATACATCAATTTCTTCATCTAGGAGAAAACCTAAAAAATTGTCAAGTTTATTATCGGCAGAGTTTATCCTACGGATTATGGATATTTCATTTGGAGAGATACAAACCACACTTTTTGCTCCGGCTTTTGTATGTCTCCATGTGTCTTTTCCGGGAGTATCAAGGGCAAAGTCTCTATGGTGAATATGTTTAACGGTTCCTACCTTGTATCTTCTTTTTACCAGTTCTTTAACTAAGGCTTCGATGAAGATGGTTTTACCTGATTTTCGGTTTCCTATGACCGCAACCATGGGAAATTTTAGGTAATTCAATCTTGTTTACACCTTACCTTTTATTGTAGTTGGTTCTTTTCTGGGTAGTAAAACTTTAGTAAAACTTATATTTTGTGCATTTGCACCTTTCCATGGTAATAAAAATGAAAGTATGTGTAACAGCTGTTGATGCTAGTTTAGATGCTCAAGTAGACCCTAGATTTGGTAGATGTGCCTACTTTATCCTAGTAGACCCTGACACCATGAAGTTTGAAGCAATACCAAATGTGAGTGCTGGAGCCTTAAGTGGAGCAGGTATTCAAGCAGCTCAAACAATAGTGGATAGGGGTGTTGAAGTAGTTATAACCGGGCAAGTAGGACCCAATGCATATCAGGTTTTAACTCAAGCAGGTGTTAAGATTGTGACTGGTGCGTTTGGTACGGTTAGGGAAGCTATTGAAGCTTACAAGAGTGGTCGTTTAACTGTTGGTCCATCTATACTTGGTTTTGGGATGGGTATGGGTAGAGGTATGGGAAGAGGAATGGGTATGGGTCGTGGTATGAGGTTTGGTATGGGTTTTGGTCCATCAACGTTTCCACAACCAACACCAACTCAACCTACAAGAGAACAAGAGATAACTATGCTTGAAAATCAGATGAAGGTTTTGGAAGAACAATTAAAACAGATTAGGAAGAGGATCGAAGAGCTTAAAGGTAAAACTTAAATATGTGCATATGCACAAATTATCTTAGGTGAAAAAAATGGCATGGGGATGGTTTGGAGGAGGTCGTGGAAGATGGTTTGGACCATGGCCAGGTAGAGGGCCATGGAGTTGGCTTCCACCATGGCAAAGACCAGGATGGTGGTTTGGAAGAGGAGCATGGTGGTTATTCCTTGCACCCTACTTTATGGGAACCTACGGATATCCCGGTTACACAACTTGGTATAGACCACCATTCTGGTATGGGTATCCTACCTACTACTAACAAAACAAGCTGGGGAGGTGTAGGTTAACATGGGTTACAGATGGAGAAGAATGTATTACTTAACTGGATTACCAGGATGGATAAGATTTGGTTACTCACCAGGATGGATCGGTAGGTCTGCATCAGGACTTCCGCCTACGGCTGAATGGCTTATCTCAACTGGGTCAATACCATCTTACACTGGACAAGTTTCACCAAATATTTCACCAGTTACACCAACCCCCATTCTGACGAAAGAACAAGAAAAACTTATGTTGGAACAACAAGCGAAAACAATAGAATCAGAACTGGAAGCTATAAAGAAGAGGCTTGAAGAACTTAGAAAGGGTTCCACTTCACAAACAAGTTTTAACCCATACCTGTTTTCACCCTACACTTATACACCAACACCAGAAGAAGAATTAGCTTCACTTGAAGCATACAAAAAACAATTGGATGACGAAATCAAAGGTGTGGAAGCAAGAATCGAAGAACTTAAAAAAATAATGGAGAAAAAGAAAACCTGAAAACTTAACAATCTTAAAAATTAAACTCTAATTTTTTACAACAGGTTAAGGTTGAGAAACCTTGAAAAAGGTTAAATTTGCTTTTCCAACAGATGGAGATAAAGGGCTGGAAAATAAAGTTTCAGATGTTTTTGGTAGAGCAAACACCTTTACGTTGGTGGAAGTTGAAGGAAAAAAAGTTAAAAATGTAGAAGTAGTTAAAAATCCAGCCTTAACCTACAGGTCTGGAGTTGGCCCCCTAGTCGTGAAAATGTTGTCAGAACGAGGTGTGGATACCGTTGTTGCTGGTGAGATTGGACCTGGAGCTTCTACTTTACTTGAACAATACAAGATTAAGAAGGTTAAGGTAGAGCCAAAAATTTCTGTAGGGAAAGCCTTAGAAACTCTTTTAACTTCCGTAAAGTAAGGAAAAACTTTTTTTGTTGAAAAACATCCTTAAATTTTACTTCTTTCTTTTTTACCAATAAATAACGCGTAACTATCGCTTAAACTATGGTTTGTACATTGACGGTACAAAGTTTAAACTTTAAAAACGTTAGAATCGTGAAAGGTTCAAGTCTGCTTTGTCTTCTTTGTAAAGCTGGGAGAATGCTTTGTGGAAAACCTTACTGTCCGATTCTTCTTAGGTTGGGTATGATGTTAAAACATAGAGAAATTTTTGAGTTAGATTCTGTAGAAGGAACAACTCCCCCAAGTATTTTTGTCGGACGTTTTGGTTATCCAAAGGTTTATGTTGGACCCCTAATTCCACCTTTTCGTGGAGATACTTCTCAACTTGATTCACCTGAAAATTGGGTTGGAAAAACGCTTGAAGAAATTTTGAATTTTAGGTTTTCCTTGGTTTGGGGTAAATTTTCAACAAGGATAGATGACGTTAGAAAAGGTGGAAAGCTTTTTGAACTTCTTCAAGAAATAGCTTTAAGTTCTCAACCCGTTGATGGAGAAGCCACTTTTTCCAAAAAACCAACTGGAACTGTTGTTTTTGATGGGTATTCTCAACC
>Ga0180301_10001598_pt1 | contig 17847 bp, 14 predicted proteins | sample GuaBasSediGuay16_FD_121797 | JGI IMG/M metagenome (GOLD analysis project Ga0180301, IMG submission 121797) | Subseafloor sediment microbial communities from Guaymas Basin, Gulf of California, Mexico - Guay16, Core 4569-2, 12-15 cm | ecosystem: Environmental > Aquatic > Marine > Hydrothermal... | reverse complement strand
TCACTATGAGTTGTAAAGTGAAAGGACCTATCACACCAGGTGGTTCAATTTTCTTTGTAGCACTAATGAACGACTCCCCAATATCGAATAGCTTACCTAACATTCTCTCTCTAATCGTTGCTACTTCATGACCTATCTCGACCATCTCAATACCTAAAACCTTACTAACCTCTACTTTCACATCAGCAGGCATTCTTAAGAAGCCATCAAGATTGGTCTGAATTCTCCTATCTATACTTAATAACTCTAACCTCTTCCTAGCAACACTGTAGAAGTAATTAACATTGAAGTGAGCACCCACAATTAACTCCTCTATTGAGGCTTTAGGTAGGTCGTCCTCACGAACTATACCCTTACTAACTAAGTCTCTAAACTTTCTCCAAAAGTCATCACGATCTATAGCGATAAAGAATCCTCTCTCAACTCTCTTCTTAGCATGAGGCATTTTAACCATAGCTGGCCTATCAATTTCGTCAGGATTGGTAAAGGTCTTAGGTCTCCTAATCCCTGCATCATCAAGTAATCTATAGTAGTTCTTATCACCAGTTCTTTCCTCATACCTTAGTAAGTACCTATTACCGAATATAGGTATTGGAAACTTCTTCTCTATATTATCGTAACCAACATAAACAGAGAAACTTCTATTAGGTACGAATATAGCGTTAAGCTCCTTCAACCTAGCTATGACATCACTCCTTAAAACATCAGCAAATCTATCAAGTATTATTGGTACATCAACAACCCTCTCAAACCTTAAGTAAGGCTTCTCCCTACCTCTCTGACATATTGCAACAGTCCTAAAGCCCTCATCCTTAGCACCATCAAATACGTCTAAAGCCGAATGACTAGCTATTGCCGCAATCGATACATTTCTAACATCTCTTGGGTAACTACTAATTAATTCTTTAATTAATCTAGTACTCAATTATATCACCCGTAAACGTTTTGATATATATTTTACCTTTACCTGAATGTATATCTCCTAAAACCCATGACTTAAAACCGTATTTTGAGGTTAAGTTCATAAACTCCTCAACACAGTCTTTAGGTGTTGTTACAACCATTCCTATACCCATATTGAATACCCTATACATCTCACTTAGTGGTACATTACCTAATTTAGCTATTAACTTGAATATAGGCTTCGGTTCAGGCATCTTTAAGGTTATGTCAAATGAGTTGCTAAGTATCCTCCTTAGCTTCGTAAATGCACCACCAGTTATGTGCGTTGCTGACGATATCAATCCCTTACTTAAAGCATCAAGTATTAAATTAGAGTATATGGCTGTTGGTCTACCTATCTCCTCACTAATATCTATGTCCTCCAATTTCACATTATAACTACCTAATTTACTCTCAATGATTTTCCTAAGTAGTGTATATCCGTTAGCATGAAGACCCCAACTCTCTATACCTATGACCACATGACCTTTTAGATCTCTTTTAGGTATATCGTAGAGTCTTTCAGCCATAACAAAGCATGCGGCATCCACGCCGCTGACTAAATCCGGCATGATAGCAGTCTCACCGCCTACTATAGCTACATTACTTACTTTGGATGCCTCAACGATACCATTAATTACTCTACCGAATATCTCCTCATTACTCTCAGGAAGTACTATATAATCAAGTAGAGCTAATGGTTTAGCACCAATACATACAACATCATTAACATTCATAGCTACGCAGTCCCAACCTATAACTTCAAGCCTATTCAACTTCTGAAGAACTAATGTCTTAGTTCCAACACCATCCACATGGAGAACTATCTCCTTATCCTTATACATTATTGAAGATGCGTAACCACTTAGATCTTTAACATTAATACCTAACTTCTTAGCTAATTCCTTTATAGCGTTAAGTGCTCTTTCATGCATGAGCTTATGCTTAGATAAGTCAATACCTGCTTTTCTATATGTCCAAACATCACTCACGAGTCTCACCATACATCTTCATGCATAATTTCAAGATCCTTATAGCTAGGTAGGCGGCGTTTTCAGGATTATCTATCCCAACAGTAGCTACTGGAACTCCCTTGGGCATCTGCACAATACTTAATAGTGAGTCAAGACCTCCTAAAGCAACATTTAACGGTACACCAATCACAGGCTTCTCAGACCTAGAGGCTATGAAGCCTGGTAAGTGCGCTGCTAGACCTGCCATTGCTATAAATATATCTGCATCACTCTTAGCTATGTATTCCTCAAGCTCCTTAGGATTTCTATGAGCACTTCAAACTCTGATATCGTAGCTTATACCATGCTCTGTAAGCACTTTAGCCGCTCTCTCAGCATACTCTAAATCCCTCTTACTACCAACAATTATTGCCACTTTACCTTTACACTTACTCATAGCCCTCACCTTAACACATCCTTATATACTTAGATGCTTCCCATACCTTACGTCTTGCTTCATTAACCGATGAACCACGTGCTAAAAGCACCATCATTCTACGTCCAGCATAAGTGAAGGGCTTCCCGAAAACTCTAAGATCTACACCAGGTATCCTTAAAGCATCATAGACACCACAGAATTTAGGTGCCCACACACCTTCCTTCTCAACATATATTGCTAAGCTAGCACCATGTGATATCACCCTTGGTTTAGGTACGGGTAATCCTAAGACTGCTCTAACGTGTATGGCGAATTCGCTAAGTTCTTGAGTAACCATAGTAACCATACCTGTATCGTGGGGTCTAGGTGCTACCTCGCTAAACAGTACTCTACCATCCTTAGTCAGGAACACTTCAACACCAAATATCCCGAGACCTCCAAGACCTTCAGCAATCCTGATACCTATTTCTTTTACCTTATCAATTACTGATGCAGGCTTGACTGATGGTTGCCATGACTCTATGTAATGATACTCACCATACCTCCAATGTTCGACAGGCTCGCATACATCTGTTTCAATACCGTTATCGCCAACGTATCTATACGAGAGTGCTGTGAATTCTGTCTCTAAGTTTACGAACTCCTCAACAATAACTCTCTTACTACTACCGCGTGCATACTTTATTGCATAATTATACGCCTCCCTTACCCTATTAGGTGATGGCTCCTTAATCCTCACGTGACCATGACCTGAACTACTCATTTCAGGCTTTATCAAGCATGGATATCCAACCTTATCACATGCGTCAACAGCTTCATCAGGATTTTCAGCAAAGGCGTACCGTGTTGTTGGTAGACCAAGCTCTTCAGCAGCAAATTTCCTAAGTTTTATTCTGTTCATTGAAATCTCAACAGCTTTAGCATTAGGTATGACTAAGTAGCCCTCACTCTCCAACTCCTTAAGAGCTTCAATAGCTATCGCTTCAATCTCAGGGATTATGGCGTCAGGCTTCTCCCTCCTAATTATAGCTTTTAAAGCTCCAGCATCACCTAAGTTAACTACGTACCTTCTATGAGCAACATGCATTGCTGGAGCCCAATCATATCTATCAACAACGGTAACCTCAATACCTAGTCTTTGAGCCTCTATAGCTACCTCCTTACCTAATTCACCACCACCAAGTAGTAAGATCTTTATTGAACCTTCAAACATAGGTGTTGATAAATACTCCCTCTTCTTCATATATATATCACCTAGTCATTACAGGTGAAGCAAATGGATCAAAGAATATACCTTTACCTGGAACCCATACAATTGAAGTACCTAGTAGACCCCTACGTGCCCTAGCCTTATAGGTTCTTCTAATACGCATGGCCAGCTGATGTCTTTGCTTAAGGAGTTCGATAGATCCTATGTCACTCCTATGTATTAATGGCCAACCATCTAAGGATTTAATATAGGATATAGCTAATTCAGCTTTTTTAGAGGCCTTCTCATGATTTTCATCATAGCATACAATTTCGAATGCTCTAGATCCATGAGTACGTAACGTACCATCTTCGAGCTCCTCAACACTAGCATAGAGCAATGTACAGCCAAGTTCCCTAATCTTACTCTCATCAACACTAACTGGATGGTTAGCTGCTACCTTCTTATTTAATGGGTAACCAGCTGGGGCTACAGCTTTAACTACTACTGCTACGTCATCCCTAATCTCAAGTTTATACCCTGCTAATCTACCATCAACAGCTCTTTCGATCATTTCTAAGAAGTCACTAGTAATTACTGGGACCATATTAGATATCTCAGGATCGCCAAACCTACTGTAAAACTCAATAACTGTGGGACCCCACAAAGCTGTAAGCATCATTTGACCTGCTAAAGCACCTACGTACCTATCCCTTACTTCAGTTTGTAAAGCCTTAACGACATTATTGATTATCTCGATAGTCCTCTTAAACTCATCAATTTCTATGAATGGTAGGACCCAACCAGGACCAGATATACTACCCATACCTCCAGTTTCAGGACCTACATCATATTCATAAACATGTGGATGATCCTGAACTAATGGGAGAGCTAGTACGTAGCTACCATCAGTTATAGTCATTGCTGTGTACTCAACACCTTCAACTCTCTGCTCTATGAGCACCTTAGCATCTATATCGACATACTTAGTCATCTCTTTAAAGAGCTTCATAACGAAGTCCTTCTTAACATCACGATACTCCTCCAGCAAATATGCTTGATTCTCACGTAGCACTTTAACACCTTTACCACCAATCTGCCTTGCAGGTTTTACAACTACGTCACCAGCATACTCAACAAACTTACGTGCTTCCTCAAGGGATGAGAAAGCCCTGAAGTATAACCTACCAGGTATGGAGTACTTCCACATGAGTGTTCTAGCGAATACCTTACTCCTCTCTATCTCAGCACATCTAGAGCTAGCACCGAATACGTTGAAGCCCTTATCACGTAATAGGTCAGGAACTCCAGCAAATTGAGGTTCCTCAGGACCTATAACTACTACATCAGGAGATACCTCCTCTGCAATCTTAAGTACCTCTTGCGGGTTTGTGGTCTTAGCTCTATATAGCTTACCACCTGTACTCTTAGCTATTCTCGATAGTCCGGGATTTTTATGATCTGATACCACATAGAGTTTAGGATTGTAAGTACTTCTAGAGATCATTAACGCAATTGCGTGCTCCCTACCACCTGGTCCTAGGAGTAATACCTTCATCACAGCTCACCCAACAAAATTCACACCAAAGCACTTCCCACAAAGCCTTATGTTGAATGATTTAGTAACCTCACTCATTACCTCTGGTTTAATCCAAGTTAGTGAGTCTACTTCAAGATACCTTACAGCGTTTTCAGTATCTAAGTGAGCTGCTAGGAGGCTCTTAACGTCTATCGGCATGAGCTTGTAAGGGCAACCCCTTATTAGGGGTGGACTAGCTATAACTACATGTAATTCCTCAACACCGACTCTATACCTTAATATTTGACTAACAGTCTTCATTGTAGCTCCGGTAACCATGCTATCATCAACTAAAGCTACCTTCTTACCTTCAAGTACATTGACGACAGGGTTCATCTTGAGGTGTATTGCTATGAGTTTCTGGAGAGGATCCATCCTTAAAGCTGATCTCATATGCCTACCTGTACCCACAAACCCTATCTCAAATGGCTTGTTAATTGCTTGTGCAAGACCTACAGCATAAGGTATTGCGGTCTCAGGAACACCAACGACTATATCTACATTAGCATTAAGATTTCTAGCTAATGCACGCCCTAAAGACTTCCTGAACTCATAGACGCTTACACCATCAACTATTGAGTCATGTCTAGCCATATATAAAAGCTCGAATGCGCATAAATGCTCTATATCATTACCATCAATCCTTGCATTCTTGACAGCATATTTCGATAAGTATAGCAACTCATTAGGTCTTAACCACTTCCGCACATCACCGCCAAGTATATCTATAGCTCTTGACTCAGAAGATATTAATGCCAAATCAAAGCCGTAACCTCCAAGAATTAGAGGGGTTAAACCCATACCATTTCTATAGGCTAAAATCTCACCCTTACTCGTGATAGCTACAAATGATGGTATGTCTTTACCTTTGAACCCATCAAGTACTTCCTTGAATGCTGACAATACTTTATTAGTTATTGAAGTATTTGATGAGTTTAGTCTTGAAGCAACTTCTTCGCCCACTATATCCATTGTTTTAATGTATCTATCCCCTATCATGACGAATTCCAATTTATTGGTTGAGTAAGTACCTAGGTAGATATCACTATCCTCATTACTGTATGTTGCAGCAATTGCTAGAGGTGTTGTTATTTCTTTGGAAATTCTCTCTTTACTACCTTTGTAGCATTTAACTTTACCATTACCTATAGTGCAAGCTATATACTTTTCTGAGCCTCTATGATCTAGAGCTGTCAATCCATAATATATATGGTTAGATAAGTTCCATAAGTCATCAAAAGCGTATAGAGCTAAAAGACCACCCATAACTATCACCTTGAAAAAATCCTTTCGAGTTTCTCAGCATTTAGTCCAGGGAATGGGTATAGGCCTGAAAAGCATGCGTGACATACACCTGCTAAGCCTACAGCTCTCATTAAGCCTCCTAACGTATTGTAGCCTAAACTGTCAGCTCCCATGTACTTAGCCATCTCATCGATACTCCTAGACCTGTTGATGAGTAACTCCCTCCTAGAAGCTATGTCTATACCCATGAAGCAAGGATACTTAAACGGTGGACTAGCTATTCTTACATGAACTTCCTTAGCTCCTGAGTTCCTAAGCTTAAGTATGAGACTCTTCATGGTTGTTCCACGAACTATTGAATCATCTATAAGGACTACTCTCTTATCTTCAATAACCCTCCTAACGATGCCGTACTTCAACTCCGATACTTTCCTGCGTATTGTTGGTGGCATTATGAAGCCCCTACCGAGGTATCTATTAACGAAGAGGCCCTCCTCTAAGGGAATTCCCGAAGCTCTACTATATCCCATGGCGGCATATCTTCCACTTTCAGGCACGGGTATGACTACATCCGCGTCAACTGATGAAATCTTAGCTAACTCGATACCCATTCTGATACGTGCTTCGTAAATCGACACACCATTAAATACTGTGTCAGGTCTAGCGAAATAAACATACTCAAAAATACATGGGGTTGGTGCTACGGATGTTTTAACTCTACTTCTCTCCAAAGAGAATCCGTCAAATGATATTATTTCGCCAGGACTAACCTCCCTCCACATATCACCTGCAACTACGCCAAGAGCTGCAGTCTCAGACGCCACGTATAGTGAGTCATTAAATATGTATGCAAGAGGTCTAAACCCTCTAGGATCACGTGCTATTACGAGTCTAGGCTCTGTAGTTAATACCGCCATACTATAACTACCTACGATGTAATTAGGGAGTTCACGTAGTGCTTCAACAATATCTCCATGGTATTCCTTTGTGAGTTTATAGATTATTTCAGCTAGGACGTGGGTATCACTTAATGCTTTCTTTAAACCTAGACTTCTAGCTAATTGTAAGTAATTAGCTATAGTACCATTAAATGCAATCGCTATTTTAAATCCATCACCAATAACAAATGGTTGAGGTACGGAATCGAGAAAACCACCACTAGTTGAGTACCTTACATGACCTATTCCTGCAAATATGTTACCCTTACTCTTAAGTCTCTCTAAGGTATCAGGCGTTAAAACATCAAGTACTAAACCTCTACCTCTGACGACATTTATATGTCCTTGATTAGTTACTAAGGCAATACCTGCAGATTCCTGACCCCTATGTTGGAGTTCAATCAACAATTCAAGTACTATGTCGCTAACATCACCACCGCCTACATATGCAGCTATACCGCACATACTTAATCACCATTCCATGAGCTTCTTGAGGCTATTGTTGTATAGATTAGCTATATCAGGAAGGCCAAGTGTGGTAATGTCTTCATTACCATTAGTTATTACTATAACTTCCTTACTTAGAACCTTACCTATGACGTTGCTTTCGATGCCATACTCTCTAGTTAACTCCTTAAATTCTGTGACCCTACTAGCCTTAATTTCAACAATATATCTTGCCTGTGTCTCTGAAAACAGTACTTCATCAATGCGTTCAGTACCTCTGGTAGGTATCCTGTCGACGTGTAGCTCGATACCTAGACCTCCAGCTATAGCCATCTCAATGGCAGCTATAACTAGTCCCCCAATACTGACGTCATGAACTGATACAGCAATACCTCTACTTACTAAGTGTTTAATGAATTCAGCATGCCTTATCTCACTAGCAGGTCTAGGTCTCGGTATCTCGCCTAGCTCTAAGCCATGAACCCTATAGAGATACTCACTTCCACCTAGTTCGGGGTATGTAATTCCTACTACAGCTATGTAGTTATTGGTTTCATTAAGAGCTAAGCCTGTAGATTTAGATATGTCATCAACCCTGCCAATACCTACAATCGTGGCTGTAGGCTTGATTTGACGTCCTTTCTCATCTTCGTTGTAGAAGCTTACCTTACCACCAACTACTGGTAGCCCTAATTCGCTTGACATCCATGCAATACCCTTCACCATTTCCTCAAAGTACCAGAACTGTTCAGGCTTCTCAGGGTTTCCAGCATTAAGTTCGTCAACTATAGCCAATGGTGTAGAATTAACCGACACTAAGTTCCTAAAGCATTCAGCAACAGAGTTCGCTGCCCCATTAAATGGGTCTAGAGATGTATACCTAGGATTTGCGTCACCCTTTACAGCAATACCCCTTCTGGAATCATCGAGTATTCTTAGAACTGCTGCATCCCCGTGGCCAGGCTTAATGACTGTCCTAATACCTACTTCATGATCGTATTGCTCATAAATCCACCTCTTTGATGCAATATTGGGTGATGATATTAATTTAACTATTGCATCTCCAAGATCGACCTTAGGTAGTCTCACTATGGGTGTCAAGCCTTTGAGAGCCTCTTGGGGGGGTCTTGAGTCCCTCCTTAATGCTTGAGGTCTAGCTAGCTCCTTAGCAGGTACATCAGCTACTAACTTACCTTTATAGTATACTCTTACCCTACCACTATCATCAAAATGACCTATAATGCTATATGTAAGGTCGTACCTGTTAAGAATATTGATAACTTCACTTAATTTCTTGGGCTCAACGGCTAATAACATTCTCTCTTGACTCTCCGAAATAAGCATTTCTAACGGCGTTAATTGCTCCCTTAAGTGTAATTTATTGAGGTGGATAGTGGCTCCTAACCCGTAATCAGCAGCACTTTCAGATACAGCTGTAGTTAGACCTCCACCACCTAAATCTTTAATGTACTTAACAAGTGACTTTGAAGTTAACTCTTGGAGAACATCTATGAGTACTTTCTCAGTTAATGGATCACCTACTTGAACGGCCCCGATCTCCTTATCAGTATCTTCAGAGAGTGGTTTCGACGCGAAACTACTACCTAAAATACCGTCCCTACCTGTTGCATTACCTATTATTACTATAGCATCACCGGGTTTAGGACCTTCAAGCACTAGCTTGTTATTACTTGCTATACCGACGCATGCTACATTTACTAGTGGCTGCTTATTGAATATGTCATCAAACCATGTATCGCCAGCAACAGTAGGTACTCCAATTCTATTACCATAATCACTTATACCCTTAACTATACCTCTTATTAACCAATTAGCGTGCGAGTTACTTGGATTACCTAGATAAAGTAGATCTAGTAGTGCTATAGGTTTAGCTCCTAAGGTCAATATATCTCTAACAATGCCTCCAATACCCGTTGCAGCACCGTTATATGGGTCAACAGCTGAGGGATGGTTATGACTCTCGATCTTAAAAACAACAGAAATACCAGGGAACACTTCAACTGCTGGGGCATCCCTACCTGGACCGAGAATTACATAGTCATTCTTAGTCGGTAGTAGCTTAAGCAACTTTCTACTACTCTTATATGAGCAGTGTTCACTCCATTGAGCTTCAAACATAGCTAGTTCTTCAGGTCTCGGATCCCTACCAAGTATTCTCTTTATAGATTCGATCTCTCCACTTGATAAAGGCATGTCACCAACCCTCCTTAAGTGATCTAGCTAAGCTCTCAAAGATTACCTTACCATTAGCTTTGAACCCCTTAGGAGCCATAACATCCTCAGATGCACGTTCAGGATGAGGCATTAATCCTAGGACTAAGCCATCAAGTGTAGCTACACCCGCTATGTCGTATGAGCTCCCATTAAAATTATATCCATTAACGTACCTAAGTAAGGGCGATTTAACTACGAGTGAATTGTAGGTATCCTCATCAACGTAATACCTACCTTCAGCATGAGCTATCGGCATATCGAGAACATCACCATCGTTAACGAGCCTTAACCACGGACCTCTAGGTCTCTCAACTTTTACTCTAACCCATCTGCAAATGAACTTACCGCTCTCATTAGGTAATAAAGCTCCTGGTAGTAGACCTGCCTCTACAAGTACTTGAAAGCCATTACATATACCGAGAACTGGTATTCCGTAATCCAAGACCTTACTTAATTCCTCAATAGCTCTTGTACGAGCAGCTATAGCACCAGCTCTAAGCCAATCACCAAAACTAAAGCCACCTGGTATTATGATAGCGTCCCATGTGTTAAGTGAGAAATCCTTATACCAGACAATATTAGCGTCAAGTCCTACTACATACTTGGTAACCCATAAAACATCCTCATCACAATTAGTTCCAGGAAACTTTATTATTGCAACCTTATGCACGTAGTCTCACCTCAATATCGTGAACAACGGGATTGTATATCCTTAACTTCTCACAAATCTCCTTAACCTTACTCAATGCATCATCAGGATTTGAGGCTTCAACATTAAACAATAAGTATTTACCTGTCCTAATACCTTTAACACTATTATAGCCCCTTCTCAACACTAAGAATTTATGTATGGTCTCTCCTTCAGGATCTCTTACACTTCGTTTGTTAGTAATGATAGCTTCAACCATGAAAATCAACATCATCCACCTTAATCCCAAGTCTCTTACATAACTCTAAGTAAGCATCGATCAGTACATTAGGATTACCAGTCCTTCTAAAGACCTCCTTATCTAGGTGTTTACCATTATCATCGATCGCCCTAAATGTGTCACCTGAAATTTCATCTGCTAATATTAATTCATTATTTTTATCACGGCCAAATTCTATCTTGAAGTCTATTAGCTTTAGCTTAGCCTCAGAGAAGATTTCACGTAATATATCATTAATTCTTAATGAGGTCTTAATTATGAAGTTCAACTCTTCATGGTTTACTATCCCCGAATTTACTATGTCGTCCATGATCACTAAGGGGTCGTGAAGTGAGTCATCCTTATAGTGAAACTCTACGACAGGTGGATTAAGTTCCTGTAAGGGCTTAAGTAGAGGCATCCTCTTAAGCTGTGATCCATAAGCATAATTCCTAACTATTACCTCGAGAGGTAACATCCTTAACCTCTTAACAGTCATTCTCCTAACTCCATCATAGTCCAGGAAGTGAGTACCTATGCCTTTCTTATTCAGTACTGAGAAGAAATATGTTGAGATTCTAGCATTGATTATTCCTTTACCTCTTATAAAAGCTCTAAGAGCCCCGTCTCTAGCAGTTACTTCATCTTTGAACTCCAAAATAAGCTCATCCACTTCTTTTACATAAACACGTTTACTCTTACCTTCATAGATGAGTGTATAAATATGAGCACACACGACTCTCTCACATGTTATCTCACGAAGTAGGGGTTATAAAAGTTGGGTCTCTTTCCCTTAAGTTAACGTATTTATGTAAATTTACATAAATACGTTAACTTGGTGGTAATTTTAATAAATTAGGTAATGGATAGGATCTTGGGTGTGTATGTGGGCGTAAATATTAGAAAGGTTATTGCTAAGTATGATCTTGATAGGATAACTATAGTAACCTTAGCAAGCCATTCAGCGCTTCAGTTAGTTCATGGAGCTAAAAAGGAGGGTTTTAGAACTGCACTAATAATTACTGAGAATAGAAGACTGTTCTACGAGCAATTTAAACACCTCATAGATTTCTTCATAGTAGTTAATAAGTGGAGTGATCTATGTAAGGAGCAGATTGTCAAGAAACTTATTGAATTAAACTCAATATTTATTCCTCACGGTAGTTTTGTAGAGTATGTAGGACTTGATTGTGCTGAAAATATTGGGATACCACTCTTCGGTCTTAGATCGATATTTAGGGTTGAAGCTAATCAGCATTTAAAGATGGATCTTCTAGCTAAAGCCGGCATACCTACACCTAAGCATTATAATTTAGATGAGGAAATCAGAAATCTGGTAATAGTTAAGTTACCTGGAGCTAAAGGGGGTAAAGGGTATTTCCTGGCACTATCTAAGGACGAAATTATTAAGGGTATCGAAAGAGCTATTAATCAAGGTTTAATAAATAAGCCGAGTGATGCATTAATTCAGGAGTATGTAGTAGGTGTACCAGCGTACTTTCACTTCTTCTTTAGCCCTGTACTTAATAGACTTGAGATCCTAGGTATTGATATAAGGTATGAATCTAATGTTGATGGTTTAAGGAGGCTTAAGCCCAATGTGTTAGAGAGAATAGGTATTGAGCCATCATTCGTTGTCGTAGGTAACATACCTATGGCATTAAGAGAAAGCCTACTTTATAAAGTCTATGACTATGGCTTAAGATTCGTTAAAGTAACTAGGGAACTCTTACCACCAGGTATTGTAGGTCCATTCTGTCTTGAAGGTATAATTGAGGATGATTTAAATATTAAGATCTTCGAGTTTTCAGGAAGGATTGTTGCCGGTACAAATCTATACATACAGGGAAGCCCATACTCATTCCTCTACTGGGATGAACCCATGAGTACTGGTAGGAGAATAGCACGTGAAATTAAGTTAGCTATTAAAAGAGGGAAACTCGACAGCATAGTCACGTAAGTTACGTTAGTAAATAAGATTTAAGTAAGATTGATAGCTACAAAATTATGAGACAAGTTTCTCCCGGCCCCCTTCTCACCAGGCCAAGGAGCGGGCATCGGGAACTATGAGTCACCGATACTTCACTACACTAGCATAACTCATAGATACTGCAAACATGCAGAAACAACCCACTCAATAACCCTCAAAGCAAGAAGAAATCCTCAGAGACCCTAAAAGACCTACAAACTATAAACATCTTCACAACCCTAATACCTGAGTGAAATCTAACCTTAATACTTCCTTCCTGAGGTAGCTGTTTCCCTGCTCGCATGAAGTAAGTATAATTGTGTAATTCCATAATCTATCATTCAGGACATTACTGAATCTATAGTGTAAAAACAATTGCTCTAAAGTTAAGCTGGAGTGAAGTGATGCGTAGGTACTGACTGCTCAGTACTTAACATTAGAAGATTTTGGGTTCCCGGAAGAGCTTCTCGCAAATTTCTTTTTCAAATTGCTTGATAATTCTATTAAACATTTTTCGAGTTCATCAGGCTTAATTACTGCTGGCTCACCACCCGTTCTCCATACATATAGGTAAGGTCTTAATTGACCTAACTTCCTATCCCATAAGTACTTAAGTCTAAACACTACTTCACTCATTACTGACTCAGCTCTAAACATTTCCTCATCATATATCGAGGCCATACCTATAGACATGACCTCTAACGTCCTAGCAGCGAGTATAGTGTTATTATACAGCCCTAATATATTCCTTCCTATCCTCCCTAATCATATACAAAACCTCAATACCATGATAGATTATAGCGTCAGGTCTTGCCCTTATAATTAACTCACTCTCAATATTAGCTAATTCACCTGTACTGTAAATGGTGGGATTGAAACTTATAATAAACTTTAGTCTAGAATTAATTACGTTTAAGTCAACACCGAGGTTCCAAGCAACTTGGTTTAGGTACCACTTCAACTCGTCTTCGGAATACCTATACGAGATCATACCGACGGAGCAGTCATTCCATAGCAACAAGGCCATAATTGGTAGAAGACTGTACATGTACGATCTACTATAAGGAGGATAACCCATGAATACGCTGCAGCCTGGGGCTATGCTAGGTATGTATCTAGAGAGGATCTTACTTGGAAATGTATAACTCTTCTTAAAACGTCTTGAAGGAACCTTACTGAGCATTGGTGGCATGAATACCTTAATACCTAGGCCCTCAATAATTGAGTATGGTGCCTCCGCGATGGTTATCTTAGCACCTCTAAACTTCCTGAACCCCATTTTCCTGTGAAGTATCGAGTGCTTAACTTCATGCTTCAATACTATGATAGCATCAGCAACAAATTCTATCATTTCTTCAGGCAATGTAATTTTATCCATCGGTAATTCTGATATAAGAATAATTATTCCCTTAATCATTCCCGTCAAGTCGTATAGGTAGTTCTGAAGTAATGAGCGCTTAATGGCATCTCTCCCCAAAGTATTCAAAATAGGATTAATGCTGTCAATAACTACAACCTTAGTTCCTTGCTTCTTGATCTCCTCATTAATTACCGAGCTTAAGACACTGAAACCATCTTCATCAGCAATTATAGGAGCTCTGATGTACTTGAATAAGTTCTTTTGCTCTAACTTCTCAAAATCCATACCTAATGTCTTCATAAATCGCAAAAACTTCTCCCTATCCTCAGCGAAAGATATATAAGCAAGGCAGACCTCTAAGGGCATTTTTGTAGCATATATTTTTGTAGCATATAATGGCGGCGAGAGTAGTTTTACCAGCATCTGGATTACCAGTAACTAACAATGTAGTTCCAGGAGTTAGTACATCACCGAAATATTCATCTAGCGCCTCAACACCAAATACGAACCTCTTTTTCACCTCACTCAAATCCTTACCCACTACAGGTATCTAAGTAAAAGTTTAAATCCTATCTTTTCTTTTTAAATAGCTTTTGACATGTGGGTTTGGAACTTCAGGTATTTCTTCAAATAGCAACTTACTGTTTCCAGAACAATACGACACTATCCGTTGTTCGGTATTCATTATATATGTTAGTCTCAATATAACGATGTTATAAGTTAGCAATAAATATGTTTAGTTAGCTAGATATACGAAATACTTAGGTTTAATTTCTCTAATGTCTCACGCTTTGGAATACCTCTCTCATCCCATCCTCTTAGCTCGTAATACTTCATTAACATTAAGTCATATTTCTCCCTATCCAACTTAGCTCCAGCTAATGGACCCTTAGTTAATGGTCTCTCAAACCATTTAACTGGCGGGTAATCTAAGTACTTATTCCACTCAATACCTGCTGCTCTATACTCTCTAATCCAGAACATTCTGATTAATGTATATATCCTATTAGCAATAATTTCTAGGTCTTCCCATGTATAAGTTACACCAGTAGCTGCTTGTAATAGCTTAGGATAGAAGTCTAGGTCGAGACCTACCTCAACCCATGGCAACCTACAAGTAACTAAAGACTCGAATATCCCTCCCCTAACGTTCTGCATCCATATAAGTCTCTTAACCTTCTCCTCACTATAAGCGAACCTATCTGTTTGCACTTCATAGGCAATAATCCAAGCATCCTTGTGATGAGCGCCTATAGGTGAAGTACCATAGGCTAAAGCCATGGCTGGTGCTGCATGACAATCATAAGCAGATATCTCAAGTCCCTTAATGTGCATGGCGAACTTATGTGAATCCCCACCTAACCTCCTAGAAGCTTCCCTAACACCTAATGATAGTACTTCCCCTATACCCTCCCTAAATACTATCTTCCTAGTTAATTCAATAGCTCCCTTAAAGTCACCCCATTCAACACCCTCATCTTTTATGATGCCTTTCTCTGTTGCCTCCATAGTAAATCCTAAGACATTACCGAGGCTTATGGTATCGACACCATACTCATCTGCGAGCCTATTTAGATGTGAGACCTTATCTAAATCACCGATACCTAAGTTTGATCCCAGCATGGCTACGTTCTCATAGTCTAATTCAGCGCTACCTTCAATACCATCTTCACTTACACTATACTTAACGGTATGACCGCATGGCATATTGCAGAGCGGGCACCCTTTCTGCAGTACTCTCTTAGACTCCATTACGTAACCACTTATCTTGTCTGCATAATCAAATACACCCTCACTGAAATTGTATGTAGGTAATACTGAAGCTTTTTGAGACCACTCTATCGTTGCCATAGTTCCTTGCCTCATCCAGAAGTCATAGTTTGGTGATTCCTTAACCTTCCTATAAGCTTCAACACCCAACTCCCTAAGTTTTACTGGATCATGAGGTTCAGGAAGCTTATCTCCCTCAATAACGATCGCCTTAACATTCTTAGAGCCCATAACAGCTCCCATACCGGGACGTCCGCCAGATCTTCCATACTCAGCAACTACTGTTGCGTATCTTACTAAGTTCTCACCGGCAGGTCCTATTAGTAGTATGCCGACGTTCTTACCGTATACTTTACGTATTCTATCCTCAGCGTCATACGTGGTGAGTCCCCATAGATCATCAGCATTAACAAATTCAGCACCTTTACCAGTTACATGGATGAGTGTAGGTTTCTCAGCCTTACCCTTAAGTATGAGTGCATCTATACCTGCTTTTCTCATCTCAACAGCTGCTTTAACACCAATATTGCCATCACCGTAACCTCCTGTTAACGGTGATTTCGACGCTACAACGAGCTTACCTGACGAGGGTAAAGGATAGCCCGTTAAAGGTCCTACAGCGAATATTAGGTGATTATCAGGTGAGAGAGGATCAACACCGACGGGATTTAAGTCCCATAACAGTCTTATTGCTAGACCTCTACCACCGATGTACTCTTTAAGGATTGCTGTATCAATACTGAAATACTTGAATTTCTTCTCACTTAAATCTATGAGTAAACCTCTACCATTCCACCCCTTCATAAAAGGACACCCAGCAAATACTAGGTGGTTTTAGTAAAAAAGAATAACCTTACATTGAATCCCTAATTGCTTCCCTTAAAATACTTAATCCTAGCTTAGCCTCCTCCTCACTAATTATCAATGGTGGTGCTAGTCTAATAGCACTCGCACCACAAGGTAATAGGACTAATCCCTTACTAAGAGCATTTCTAACAACTCTATTCCTAACCTTGATATTGTGCTCCTTACTTTTCCTGTCCTTAACGAATTCAATACCCCAAGCTAAGCCTAAACCTCTCACATCACCCACAACGTTATACTTATCTCTAATCTCTTCAAGACTCTCCTTAAATATTGGTTCAAGCTTCTTAACATTTGGAAGGTAGCGCTTAGCTAACTCAATCACTTTAATAATTACTACGGATGCTAATGCACTACCGCCGTATGTATTACTATGCATACCTGACTCCTTGAAGTCTAAGTCACTCCTAAACACTGTTGCACCAACATGTACAACTCCGCCACCTAAGGCCTTAGCTAACGTCACTATGTCAGGCACAGTGTTGAAGTGATATATCGCTAATATTTCACCTGTTCTACCTATACCCATCTGTACCTCGTCATCAACTAATAATATACCGTACTTATCAGCAAGCTTTCTTAACTCACTAAAGAAGTCCTTTGGCGGTACAACATAGCCTCCCTCACCTTGTATTGGCTCAAAGAATATCGCAGCAACCTCGTCTGCGGGTATGTAGTGCTCTAAGACCCAATACTCTATATACTCTATGACTCTCGATATTAATTCGTCAGGATTTTCGTAGCCATCGATATGCCATGGATTCCTATAAGGATTAGGATACGGTACATAGACTACACCCGGCATTGTTGGGAAGAACGTCTTTCTATGAACGGATTTACTAGCTGTGAGGCTCAACGAGCCCATAGTTCTGCCATGGAACGCCCCTATGAATGTTATAAAGTACTTCCTACCAGTAGATGCGCTAGCAATCTTTATTGCTGCTTCAATAGCCTCTGTACCGCTATTTGAGAAGAAGACCTTTTTATGGAAGTCACCAGGAGTTATAGC
>Ga0180301_10001597_pt1 | contig 17858 bp, 12 predicted proteins | sample GuaBasSediGuay16_FD_121797 | JGI IMG/M metagenome (GOLD analysis project Ga0180301, IMG submission 121797) | Subseafloor sediment microbial communities from Guaymas Basin, Gulf of California, Mexico - Guay16, Core 4569-2, 12-15 cm | ecosystem: Environmental > Aquatic > Marine > Hydrothermal... | reverse complement strand
TCTCCAATCTCTGGGTCGACTTCCATACTTGCGGTACATGGGTAGGAATGGTGAGCTATGGCGACAACATCCTCTATTTCAGAGATTTTTCTTCCCTTTATGCATCGAGCAACATACCATGTTGAACCGCATGGGGCACTTCTGAGAGTATTGGCGTTCACTATCATGTTGCCTTTAACTTCAACCTTAATTATCGGCTTCCCAATTTTATAATGCTCCAAGAAATCCTTTATTGTAGGTTGATTGATTTCTTCAAGTGAACAGAATGGTTTTGGAAAGGAGTATTCAATACCGATTTCATCAAGCATTTCCTTCAGTTGCTCTTTAACGCCAGCTGGACACCAATTTCTGCTTTCAATTGGAACTATTATTGCTTTCGCTTCAGTATCTAAGGCAATTGATGGAAGATGTAGCAGAATGTCTGGATGTAATCCAACAGCAATTATAATATCGCATTTAGGTATGTTTTTCGGCAAATATTTTTCTGGCTCTTCAATGAATACTGGCAGATTGGATGGTATTCTATAGACGTAAGATATATCCTCTGCGAATGATCCATATGCTAATCGACAATATTCACAGGTTAAATTGCATGCTCTGCAGAAATTAGATGCGTTACATAGGTTTCCTATAACTCGCTCAGCAAAATCATCTTGATAGATAAAGCACAGATGCAATCCAAAATCATCCTTTAAAATGCTCTTAAAAATATTTCTCCTTAAGTTTTTCCCCAAGTTTTCTTATAGCTAACATTGCTGGTGATTTAGGCGAATAATCTATGGGTGCTATACGCTTAATACCCGCCTTAATAACATTCTGATCGAATGGAACAGAATGAAAAAGATTAAAACCAGCTTCGCTTAGTGTTTCGCTAATGTATCTTTCATCATTTTTAGTCATAACCTTATTACCAACGAAAATCGTCTCCTCTATATCTATTTCTCGGGCTAATTGGCTTATTCTTATAGCGGTTTCTATTGAGGGAGCACTAGGCTCCACAATACACAATAATACGCTAACTCCCCTCGCTGTAGCTCTGCCAAGATGCTCAAGTCCAGCCTCCATATCCATAATCACAACATCTCCCCTCCTAAGAGTTATATGCCTAATCAAAGCGCTGAGTAAGGAATTTGCTGGACACGTACATCCAGAACCCCCCGAACGTATAGTACCCATGACAAGAAGTCTGACGCCGTCTGGTCCAATTACACCGTACTTTTCTGCAATATCGTCCACCGTCGGTGTTAGACTAAAAAATATTCCAAAGGCGGATCCAGGTTTGGCTCCAGTCCGCTCCTCTATAAGGGTTTTATTTTCTGAAAGAGGTATGATCTTGGAGGCTACTTCTTTTGATATTCCTAAAGCATAGGATAGATTCACTGCTGGATCAGCATCTACAGCTAAGACTTGATAACCCTCCCTAGCGTAGAGGCGTGCAAGAGTCCCAGCTATTAAGGTTTTTCCCACACCGCCCTTGCCCGCAACAGCCAGCTTCAAATTCTCTCACCCACTTGAATCGCTCTTATCCTATTTTAGTGTTTGAGTACGCGGCTTACCAAGTCAATTCTTCTTCTTGAACTTATAGATTGTAGAAGTCTGATAGCTTCTCTAGGTGTGCTAAAGCTTTCAATTCTTCCGTCAATTCTTTTTCTGGTAATCTTAATGCATCCGTCAACTATGCAGCTTAGGACGCAGGCTGCGCAATATATACATAAGTCTTCAGTTACATTCACCTGTCCTTGGCTCCAATACAGAGCATTTGTTGGGCAGGCTTTGATGCATAATCTGCATTCTATTCCTTGACAGATTTTTATGTCAATTCTTACGTTTCCCTCTTTAAAGTATTCCCTTATGCCAAGAGTTTTTAGAAGTTCAGTTTTCTTTTTTCTCCTTTTTTCCGCATCCTCGAAAAGTAGCTGAAAAATATCGATGTTTTTAGGGTTCATCGTTTAACACCAGCAGGATAAAAGAATGGTAAGTCTACAGCATTTTTCAGTACCCAGCTTTTTCCATTATTTCCTTAACTGAACAGTACGCTGGCGAATCATCTGGAAGCTCAAGGAGAGATCTGCCAAAGAGCACGAATTTCTCAACATTTTCATCATAAGCGATTTTACCCAGAAATTTTAGACCCAGCCTCTTTTCAGCCTCTTCTCCCAGTTTTTCCGGGAATCTGTATCCGCCAATAACATAAAAATTATCAAATTTTATGTTAACCTCTCTTGCTATCTTATAGGCTCTTGCAACATGATCAAAGGACTTCTTGGATGGATCAACCAAATCAAATATGTCATTAACCCTAGAAGTTATTCGTCTATTCAAATGCTCAAGTCCAGCTGGTGAATCAATAACAACATTCTCGTAGTTTTTAGTTATTCTCTCTAAGGCGCCTTTTAATGCGGCGTTTGGTAGACAATAGCATCCCTCAACCCATTTAGGACCAATCGCTATCAAATCAAAGTATTCCCCTTCGTAAAGTCCCCTCTCCCAAATCTTACTTTCCATCCTTTCTGAAGGAGGCATACCAAATGTTGTGCCTCCTCTCTCAATAAAAGTCTCAACTATAAGTTCGGAGATTGTTTTCTTTCCTTCTCTCTCTAAATCTATCCCCACCATCTCAGCTAAGTTCTGATCCGGATCAGCGTCTATCAAAAGAATCGGCGTTCTATTGACTTCAATAAAATACTTCGTCATAAGCGCTACGAAGCTTGTCTTCCCGGTTCCCCCTCTACCCATAGAAACTATAAATCTCAATTCTCTCTTCCCAGCAAACTGTTTAAAGATGAATAAATAATTATATGTTTTTAGGCGGCCATTTATCCTTTAGAAATACTGCTATGCCAGACGAGTCTCTCGGACCCACTAGGACACGCCAGCCTGTGAGCTCCTCTATTTCGCCACTTAATCTGGCGGCTAAGCCGGGTATGATCAAATACCTATGCTTAACTTTTTTCTCCACGCCGGATTTTTTTATTGCATCTGCAACCGCTTGGGCTGTTAATATTCTCCCCGCAACGGAGCTCTCAACACTTATTCCCTCTGTGTCGATGACCAGAAGATAGCAATCTACGTTGGCGGACTTAATGTCTGATTCAACGGTAAAGTATGTCAGCGCATAGTTTGTTGTGAACATGACTGGTGAATTTTCATCTGGGTTGCCAAACACTCTTAAACCCGGTTCAACTGAAACAGGTTTTCTAGGGTCAGTGTATAAGTTGAACCTTAAAATAACATTGGGTAGGAGAACCCATCCTTCAAGGCTATGCATTATCAATAGATCAGCATACCTAGCCATTAACATAGCCGCTAAGTAGGCTTCTCTCCATTGGAGAACCTCCTTGGGTGAGTCTTTATCAAGCCAAACAACCATTGGCACACCTATTAATGGAAACCCTAGAAGCTTATCGTCGCCTTTACATGCGTTTCTTCTGATCATTGTGAAGTTGTTTATGGTCTCAGATAATCCATTCTTGGGGAAGGTTCCTGGATCAAGAAGTAGGTCCTCGACTCCATACTCAATAAGCGTATTAACCAGAGATTTCAGGAGAGCTAGGTCGTTTGGAACGAAGACGGCTAGTGGACAATTATACATTAATGATAGCTCAGCCATCTCCCTCCAGTTCTCTGCTGTCGCGGCGTAAATTAGGGGTCTACGTTCATAAACTGATTCTAAGGCAGCTTTCATGATCTCTGGATTAAATGTGCATAATATAAGCGGAAGCTTCGTTATCTTCGCAATTTTTTCAACGGTTGACTTAAACCTAGCTGGATCATTTGATACTGATCTAATGGCGATCATATCTAGCTTTAACGTTCTCCCAATATAATCATAAGCGAACTCTTCAATTTTTTTAACTCGCTTCAAAAGGTCATCATCCGCCATTAAATCTGTTACGTCGATAGCTATTGGCGTTGGATTATGATAGGTAAATTCATGTCTGTACATGACAAGTTTTCCGCCAACCTTAATAGTGTTTTCTCCAGTTCCTATCACAATCTCCTTGACGGCTGGAGCCAATAGATCCTTTAGCTTGGCGTATTCCTCCCTATATTTTTCTTCTTCAATTAATGGTGTGCAGAGCTCTATGGGAACCTCTCTATTAACAACCTTAGCTGCAAAAGCCATACAATTTTTCTCACCGCATTTTCCGCAGTTTGTTTTTGGAAGAAGCATGTAAACGTCAAGTGGACTTAATTCCCTAACACCCTTCTTAATTCCACCTTCACTCATCAATCTAATCCTCCATCCACTACGTTTTAACTGTAATCCAATCAGCTATAGCTTCAGGTCTAGCTCTCCCCCGATTAAGCAGGTCATTGATAACCTCCTTAACCGTATGGATTGCGGCTGGATGCATCATCATAAACATGTCCACCCCCGCCAGAAGCATAACTAAAGATGTTATGGTCTCCCATAATGGTCCCCTAAGCTCCCTCGGCTCCCATTCTGGACCAAGTTTCATCCACGCTTCTCTAGCAGCCCAAGCGTTAGTGGATCCAGATGATGTTGGATGTTGCAGTTCTTCGTCGCCGCTTAATGCTGCAAGCCTAGCTCTCTCATGGATCGAGAAAGAATATTCTATACCGTAGCCTAGTGCGGCGGTTGTTAGATCCATAACTATGCTATTCTTTGGTAAATACTCGTAAAGTCTCCTATTTAGTTCCTTAGCGCTATTTAGTTCCATAGCTGTGAAAGCTAAGGCGACATGCCCATGTTCTCTAGCGGCTTCCGCAACCTCCCCTAAAATACCTGCTTCAGCCATATCCAGTGTTAGAGAGCTAAGCATAACTCTCTCTCCATGAGCAACCTCCGCAACTCTCTTAAAAACCTCCGCATCTTTCTTCGGGTCTCCGCATCCACCGACAATTATTGGAACGTTAACTGCCTGAAGAACTTCCTCAATGGTTTTTGCAGCTTCCTTCGGTGGTGTATTCTTAATCAGTGGATCTGTGCTAATTAGGTGAACAGTAACCATGTCAGCTCCAAATTTTTCAACAGCTAGCTTAGCCCAAGCAGCCGGATCCTCCATTACATCTTTAATGTGCATTTTCAAGGCTTTCGGTAAGCTGATTTTCATGTCGAAAACATCCGCGGATATAGCTGGCGTGTTCGGCGGGATCTCTTCAAAGAGGTAGAAGGATGGTGAGGCTTCTCCACCAATCTTCACAACTTTGCCTCTTGATCCCCCTTCAGCTCTCGTAGCGCCTAGTTGAACTTCAATTATTTTACCCGTATAAGTTTGGGTTAACGGTTTAAATTCAATCTTAGAAATTTCAGCAGGCTTCTTCTCAGCTAAAACCTTAGGTGTAATTTCAGCTGCTGGAGCAGAGGGTTGAGCCGGTATTGCGGAGGGAACAGGTGTTGGAATCCATATTTCAAGTTCTTCAGCGTTTATTTCAACATTTTCAAGTTCTATTTCACCAAGCCTATTTAATAGCTCTAGAAGCTTCGGTCCAAGCTTAATAACACTTCCTTCTTCTTTCTTCTTTTTCTCTTTTTCTTCCACTTTAAATCACTCCTCTTTTCTTTTAATTATCCTCACTTTGTCTGCGCGGATTCTAACATTCTTAAGGATTAGCTTAAATCCGCCTACTGTTCCAGTGCTGACTGGAAGAGTTAAGCCAGCCGCCGATGTAATTGCAGGTTTTACAGGTTTAGCTTCTTCAGGCGGCTTCTTCCTAGCAGCGATTTCTTCGGCTTTCTTCTTCCACCTCTCAACTACCGGATGATTCTTCATTTTTAGGAACTGTTTAAGTTCCTCAACGTTTTTGACATCTTTCTCCGTAGGTATTTTATCCACTAAATCCTTTGGAATGAAATTTTTAACTCTCTCCTTTATGGCTTCAGGAATCCAAACTATTCGTTCCCAACCCCCGTCAGCCTGTAGAAACTTCGGTGAGCGCATATATTCGATGGATATCCCGTGGAATCCATCCACCTGTCTTCCTCCCGCCGTTGAATCCGCAATTGTTGAGAAGGATAATCCAATAGGCGTGTTTTCAGCGAAACCTCTGTGAACTATTCCTAAACCGTCAACTTCAGGTATATAGAATGCGACAGCTTCGAAGCATCCACATGAGGTATGCGGGTAGCCGAAGGCCGTGTAAAGCCAAACACGCGTTATCTCTCCGCCAGACTTACGTTTAACAATTTCATTAACACCAGTATACTCTCCTCTTAGGGGGTCTATGCATTCTCCTTTCTCGATTCTGAAGATTGGTCCTTTAGGATCAACCCTAGAGGCGGCTCTTCCATCAAACCAGCTTATCGCTCCACAGTTTGAGTATCTTTGCGGAGTGATTACACATACATGGGTTGGCGCAAAAGACTGACATAATGTACAACCATAGAATGCGTCAACTTCTTCATCTTTTAATCCCCTTGCCCTAGCATCACGTGCCTCATACGTTTCCATAGCTTCTTTAAATTTCTCCTTAACTTTCTCCGGATCAGTTATGAAGGTTATTTGAATCTTTTCAATTATTGGGAGTTCGCTTTTGAAGAGTCTCTGAAGAACCTTCCCGATGTAGATAAAGGAGTTTAAGCCTTTATCGAAAGATCGCTTACTTATACGTATCCATATATCATATCTCTGATTTAGATGCATAACTCCTTCAATATAGTTTATGTATTCATGGATGCGCCGTTCTATTACTCCCTCCAGTTCTTCCTCAAGCTCCTTACCAGCAACTTCAACGTAGATTCCAAACGGATAAGATTTTTTCTCTAAATCTTTTATATCAGGCCCCAGTATTGTTATCTTTCCATCCTCAACTTCCTTCATTCTGCGAACTTTAACAAGTTCAAACTTATGTTCAACTCTTGGTCCACCAAGTTCCACACGAGCGTCTGGCCACCTTATTCTCTCCCCCTCGTATATTATGCCTACATCAACCGGTATGTCTGCAAACATTGACAACCTACTTTACCTCCAAACCTTTAACTATCACCTCAAGATTTTTCTCCCATTCATCTAAACTCATATTTGGAAATGACCATGATGCGTGAGGCTGGTAATATCTATCTAATGAGATTGTTTTAATTTGGGGTGAAAAATGTTTTAGGCTGGAAAGGATGAGCCAGCTAACATAGTAAGTGAAGCCGATAACTACCACTAGATCATATCCCCCTTCACCATTAAATCCCTTCCACTCTTTGTCTATAAGCCTATTTGCTATGTCAACAATAGGCATCCCCACCACTCTCTTAAAGTTCCTTTTGATGAATTCCCTCTGTATAACAGGGGTTGACGTAACAGAAGCCTTAGTGAGATCGGCTATGCGAATAACGTAATCTATTAATGAGCCGCTACTTAATTTGACTTCTCCAGCTTTATGCCCAACAATTAAAATCGGCCTTTTAGAACGTTTCAGGAGAGCTGAAACAATCTCTGGCTTATTTATGAGTAAAGCTTTTTTTGGACCTGGGATTTCAGCAGTCTGCCAGGGTTCAGCTCGCCTAGCCATTCTACTCACCTTTTCTCCTCCTAATAAGTCTCGGCAGAAGAGTTGGATCTGGTATAATATTTTCTTTCCAACCTTTCTTTTCAAGTATCTCCATAATTTCATCACGCATGGTTATTGGCACGTCCGCTAATGTTCGCACAAACAAATGCACGTCATCTGGTATTGTGCCGAAGAAACGCTTACTTAAATCTATGTAATGTGAGAGCTTAACAGCTCTGCCCTTAGTTGTATCATTCGGTCTCATACAGAGCTTAGCGATCATAACCATAGCTTCCTCTTTGGTTTCAGCCGCATAAAATAGATGCTCCGGTACTGGACCCACATAAACTTTTTCACCTGTTCTTGCGTCATAAACGTACCAATCTTCATTTTTATCCTTTCTACCCAGCAACATACGCCTATATTTTAAACCGTGAGGTCCGACAACTACTGGAACGCCGAGCCTCCAGAATCCGCTTGCTATTGCAGCGGCTTTTTGGGACATTGCTCCCCAAGCAACCCCTACAGCTCCAACCCTATTGAGAACATAGTCAGCTATTTCTTCATAGTTTCCGCGTAGTCTACGCCTAGCGAATATGCTTGCTATCTTTATGGCGGCTCCAGCGATATGCGCATTTGCAACGCATGAACCTACATTCACCATGCCGCCAGCGTCGAATGTTCCCGGAAAAATTTCATATGGACTTTTTCCTTCCTTATCTTTATACATGCCTATTGACATAGCTGCGCATCCAGATGCCAACACAATGTAGCGTCTCTTAGCAAATTCAATAGCCATTTCAGCTACTTCTTTCCCACCTTTTGGATAGTTGGCGCATCCGACAAAAGCTACGACGCCTGGTATCTCGCCTAAAACTATTGGTCCACCAACATTTCTGATCTCTATATCCTGTATTGCCCCTCTGCCGACGCGGATCTTATATTTCTCTTCTTTCAATCTTTTTTCAGCTGCTTTAACTATGAAACTGTGAAGTGGTAGATCTATTGGACAAGCGCTCTCGCATCGTGCACAGCCGATACATTCCTCATATAAGTCTGCAAGCGCATTTAAGTTTCCGTTTAAGGCTTGAGCCAACGCTTCTGGTATAGGTAAATCATTTGGGCATGCTCTCCTACACTCATTACATTTACGACAGTTTTTGGCTCCTTCAATTATATCGTTCACATCAGGTATGGCCTTAAATTTCATTCTCTTAGGTGCAATAAGCAAAGCTGTTTTGACAGATACTTCGCCAACCTTAGCTGGATCAAGTATTAACGCGCCTGGATGTTTTCCAGAGACTAAATCTTCAACTATTCTATTGACTTCATCCTTGGTTCTGTCTGGAAGACCGAGGCAGTTTACATCGCTTGTTGCTATAACCGGGGCATTAATCTTTTGAGCTTCAATCAACGTATCGGCTCTAATGCACTGTTCATCTACAATTATGACATCAGGTATGCCGCTTCTGATGAATCTGAGCTGCCATGAAATCGGTCCGATGATTTTCGCTTTAGGATTATATCTTGTAATTTCATGTGCGGTGCAACATAGACCAGTCACTTCTACTCCGCCATATAACCCATTCTCCATAAGATAATCTATTATCTCAGCGGCGGGTGGAACATTATGTCCAATAACTAGAATGACTGGTTTAGTTGTATCTACAACGCCAAGTCCTATCTCGGCAAGCGGGGCTTCCGGATCAGCTCTCGGAAAATTTAGGGCGGATATCTGCGCTATGTCAGCTATCTCCATACCTACTTGATCTATCATACCTGCGTGAAAAACTTTTGATTCAAAATCTAGGTTACTTCCTTCCTGACCTGTGTGAGTAGCTGATAGAAGTCTTGTAAGTTCACGCTCAAGATAATCGAGAACACCCTCTAAATCACCTAAGGTTTTAGGTTTGACCCCGCAGACCAATCGAGTTACTGGCGCCTCAACCTCAACATTTAAGCCCCCGACATTAATTGGATGGTCACGTCCAAACTTTTCTATTAGATGGTCAACTAGGTGCCTAGCGTGGGATATGTGAGTTGCGGCACCTATACAACATGCTAATAGTACTATGCGTGACTGTTGTCCAGCCATATTTAAGCCGCATGCACCACGCTTATCACCAGTTAAGTCACATTTACCAAATGTACATAAGCAGCAGAGATCACAGAACGGCATATAAAAAGGCTTGTAACGTTGTAAAAGCTTAAGGTCCCATTCCCTTAGGTCCGTTATGGATGGAAAAGGTGTTGGACCGACTTCTTCAGCCCATTCTTCCCCAATTATTTTTCCAACAGAAATTTCAAGGTTTCTTAGAAGCCCTATATCGCTTCTTATTTCTCCAATTTTAATCCGTAATTTTTTTTTAGATGTCAAATTGACCTATCTCCACGACAATTAAGCATATTATTGTGTTAGATTATTAAAAAAGGAATCAAACTTGTATTTCTCTTTATCGCTTCTTCCCCATCTTATGCATTAATCCATCAATTCATGCTAGCCGCCAAAAACAGTAGTTGTTTAAGCGACAATATCTTTACTCGTATCTTAAAGCTACTACGGGAGGTATCTTTGAAGCTCTATAGGCTGGTATTGCCCCGCCAACTAATCCTATCATGATTGTGAGCGAAAGAGTTTGCACTATTAGGATAGGTGTTATCTTTGGGCTTATTGAGAGCGTTAACTCTATGCCTTTTATTGTTAATCCCCTAGATGATAGTATATGTGCTCCAATAACTCCCAAAGATATGCCTACCGAACCGCCAATCATGCTCATCACTATTGATTCTAGGAGAATGAGCAATAATATTTGATTGCTCGTATATCCTATTGCCTTCATCACACCTATCTCCCTTGTTCTCTCCATAACTGACGTTATCATTGTAGCGGCTACGCCTGCTACCGCCACAGCAAAGGCTGAAAGCGATGTTGAGAAGTTTATGAAGTTTATTGCTCCAGTGACGCTTGAGATGGCTTCAGCTATTGCGCTGAACGCTATCACCTGCAGTCTATCTTCATATTCTGCTCTTAGGCTTGAAACAACGCTCTTAACAAGGGATGGGTCATAAACAACCACAAATATTCCCGACCATTCTTTCATACCCAGCAATCTTCTGCCAGCTTTCGGGTCAAGAAATACTGTTGAGTCTGGGTCTATCATTAGTGCTCCACCATATTCCTTAAGGATTGCACCTATCATTACGTTTATGTTCTTTTTGCCGGTTATCACTTCATTTTCTATTTTAGGAATGGTTATTGTTATAACGTCATTAAGGGTGAAATATTGCCTCCCATCATCTCCAAAAACCACCTTTCTACCAACTATAGCATGTAACATGTCGGATGGAATTTTCCCCTCCTCTATTTCCAAGCTTCCTATAGCCTCAAAAAGCAACGTGTAATCTATGGCGAAAACTGATACTTTAACATATTTAGATCCCCTTTTAATGGTTCCTTGAATTGAGTAAAATGGTTCAGCCCTCTTCACTTCCGACAGAGATCTCACAAAATTAAGCTCTTCCTCATCTAACCTGTAATTCTCCGCCGGGAAAATCACTATCGCATTCTGTCCAAGCGACGTTACTTTCTCAACAATATATTCAGAGTAGCTACCCACAACGGAGCTCATCATAACTAAAACTAGGGGGCCTATTGATATGCCAACTATTGTGAGAGCTGCCCTTGCTCTCCTCTCACTTAAAGCCTTAAGTGATAAACGAATAAAATCTAGAAGCATCGTTGAATTCCTCCTATCACTCTCCACATTAAACTTTGCTTGTTGAGCGGGACTTCAGAGTTCTGTAGATGAGAAATGCTGCTACAATTAAGAATACTACAACTGCTCCTGTGATGATCCATGTTTCATAGCTGGGTCCCCTCTCTGGGGGAGGAGTGGTAGGTGTTTCAGGTTGTAGTTCTATGCTGACTGGTATCTCTTGGTATGCCTCCTCCTCAAAAATATTGTAATACTTTATCCTTAATATTCCTCTTTCCTCATATTTCGGGACCTCAACTCTAAATGCCATTTCGGAGCCGGCTTCAATATCTCCAATAAGTTCTGATTGATTTACTCCATCTACTTGGAAAATCGCTTCAACCCTATAGGCAGTCGCTGAACCGTAATTAACGATTATGCCGGTGACGGTTGACAGAGAAGATGTGCCAGTGGCACGGATGTTCCTTATGCGGAGATCTATAAAGGGTTCAACAACGATGGTTAGAGTGTTGTTGAAGCTCTTAAGCATTCCACTTACATCCCTATAAATTACTGATATCATAAGTGGGACTGGTCCATAATTGATTACTGTTGTCCCTCCAGTCTGCGATATAAGTCCCAGAGGATTGTAAACCAGAGTGACTGGTATTTTAATCTCTTCATTTGCGTTAATCCTTCTAACATGAGTTATTGTTGGAGAAGCTATTAAAATCGGCATGCTTTGGAATGGAGAAACAACTACGTAAATATCATATATGGGCGAGCTCCCAACATTTTTTATCACTAGGGAAGTATTTGTGAATCTGCTTCTAACGCTTAAGCTTCCGCTCATATATACTTCAATATACTCTGTTCTTCCTAAAATAGCCACAGGAACAGTTATCTCCACAGTTCTCTTTGAACCCCACTGATCAATATAAGAGATTCTACCATCAAGATTATGAATGCCAACTCCCAAATTCAAGATATTAATGGTGGCGACGAAAGTTAACACGCTGCCTCTACCAAATACTTGGGTTCCGCCAACCTGAGAACCAGTCAAATATGAGCTTATGAGAGCGCTTAAATCTTGAGTTTGAGCTGACTGGATGAATTCTGTGAAACTTGCAGGTAAAGGCGTAACCTTAACATATGAAGTATTGTCTAGAGCGTTAACCATGCTGCTTGGGAGATCCAGCTCTAAGACCGCACCTTGCATACTATCCACGTAGTTGTTTCTTATGAACATCAATAGATGTGCACCATAAGTATGAGGGCCAACTGATCCTTCATACCATCTTGCGCTAATAAACTCCACGGCTTGCCTATCATCTTTCACTTCTATAGTTAAATTATGCTCTTCAATACATCTAACTCCTGGACCGCCGGATAAGAGTATGAAGTCCGCTATTAATGTTGCATTATACTTTCCAGGATGAATGTCGCCTACAGAAATGGTGAATGAAACAGTGAATGTGTCTAGGCTTCTAATTGGCCCCTCGATATACGTGTTGGCTTTTTTACTTCCGTATGAGGACATATTTTCTGGCAGTTTAAGAGATAAGATTATTCCGCCAATGGAGAAGGGTGCTCTATTCGAAATAGTTACTTCATAAATTGCATTTTCAGTTTTTGGGAAAACATTATATTTATTCTGCCATCCCGAGCTGATAACCTTTAGGTTACTGGATGAAGCCGGATACTCTTCAACTGGAAGATAAATCTTGAAGTTTCTGGTAACATTTATGTGCGCCCCAAATTCACTGAAAGTATAGTCTGCCGAAACATTAAGCGGAATTTCTCCTCCCTCAGCATTTACATTGAAGTATAGGGTGACTGATGAGTATGCTCCCGGCGCGAGTCTAGCTGCCAACGCCTCCGAATCCTTTATCCCCCTCAAAAACTCCGAATAAGCCCTAACAACCCCGCCCACTACATCATATCGACCATTATTAATGAATCTAAGAGTTAACGGAACATACTGTGATCCTCCATACACTGGAGTCGGGCTCTGTAATCCCCAATATGCTGAGGTGAGCGAAACCTCGGGTATGTAGCTGTGTGGGCTCTCCACTGTCACGGTAATATTTACTGTTTGATCAGCCATATAGGATGCGCCGGAAACTATCCTAACATAAGAAATATTTAACACGATATCATATCTTCCGGGCTGAATGTTCGAGCTTACGTTTACTGTTAAATCAATGAAACATGAGCCACCGGCTGGCATCCCATTAACATAACTCCCAGAAACTGACTGTAAAACAATTCCCTCTGGAAGCTTGGGCGCCGCCTTCATTCCGCTAACTGCGTCTGGAAGCCTATTAATCAACGTCACTCTAATTGTCACCCCTCTAGCAGAGGGGAGAAGCGGTGCTGGAGAGCCCCCATATAGCACTGTTATGGATGAAACCATTATTGGTCGCTCTTCAGGCGTACCTGTAATCTCGAACTGTAAATCGATATGTGCGCTTTTATTATAGTTTACATCATCTTCAGTTTTCATCATAGCGTCCACATAGAGTTCAGCATGATAAGTACCCACAGAAGCGTTTGGCGGCACGTTTATTCCGGAGAATGTTAGTGTGAATCTCTCACCGCGATTAACCACACCAACCCTAGCTCTAGGATCGCTTATGGTGAATCCTGAAGGAAGAACAACTTCAAAATAAGCTGAGTCTATACTGGAATTTCCGTTATTTTCTATTAAAACATAAAGGTTTGTTCCAATGGATCCTGGATAAGAAGCCGGAGCCAGATAAGCATCAACAACTTGTAATTGAAGCTCTGGATATTTTTCAATTGGAAGATGAATCACAAAGTTTCTTGTAATATTTATGTGGGTTCCAAACTCATTAAAGATATAGTCTACTGAGACGTTGATTGGTATGCTTCCAGCTTCTCCGTTTACATTGAAGTATAGGGTGACTGATGAGTATGCTCCCGGCGCGAGTCTAGCTGCCAACGCCTCCGAATCCTTTATCCCCCTCAAAAACTCCGAATAAGCCCTAACAACGCCCCCGATTATGTCATATCGTCCATCATTGATGAATCTTAAAGTTAGTGGAACATGTAAAGATCCCTTATACACTAAGGTTGGCTCCGTCGATCCCCAGTAGGTTGAGGCAAGTGAGATTTCCGGTATGTAGCTGTGTGGGCTCTCCACTGTCACGGTAATATTTACTGTTTGATCAGCCATATAGGACGCGCCGGAAACTATCCTAACATAAGAAATATTTAGTGGAATGATGTGTTTTCCAAGTTGAATGTTCGAGCTGACATTCACCGTTAAATCAATGAAACATGAGCCCCCAGCCGGCATCCCATTAACATAACTCCCAGAGATTGATTGCAGAATTATTCCATCTGGAAGCTCGGGTGTCACTACCATTCCGCTAACTGCGTCTGGAAGCCTATTAATCAATGTTACCCTAATAGTCACACCCCTCGCCGAGGGGAGAAGCGGTGCTGGAGAGCTCCCATATAATACTGCAACAGAGGAGACCACCAGCGGATACTCTTTGGGAGGCTTTGTTATCTCAAACCATACGTTGATATAATCATCTGTATCATAATTTACGTTGTCTTCTGTTCTCATTGTAGCGTCTACATAGACTTCCGCGCGGTAGGTGCCTAGAGATATATCAGGCGGCACGTTTATTCCGGAGAATGTTAGTGTGAATCTCTCACCGCGATTAACCACACCAACCCTAGCTCTAGGATCGCTTATGGTGAATCCTGAAGGAAGAACCGCTATGAAGTTAGCTGAATCCACACTTGATTCACCAATGTTTTCCATTATAACATAGAGATTTGTTCCGCTTGATCCAGGGTATGAGGCTGGCGATAAATAGGCATCAACAACATATAATTGAATCTCTGGATAGCGGGATATTGTTATCCTAATATTATGCTCTTCGGAAAGCAGAGTAGTGTTAAATTCGAAACGATAAGTTATGTTAAGGGTTAAAAGGTAGCTTCCTGGTTTAAGCGATTTTGAGATGTCCAAATAATAATTGAAGGTTACATGGTCACCCGTCTCAACTTTAAGGGCTATTGAGCCGTTTAATGTTCTTGCTGGAGCTGATTTTCCGCTTCCAGCACTAAACTCTATACCATTGATAACTTCTAAATGTCCAGTAATGGTGGTCGCCGTCTTATTATTTAGATACATTGCTTCAATTTTTAGGCTTACTCTTCTACTTCCAGGATAAATTTTCGAGGAGCCGGAGGAGGATTTAGCTATAACATCAATTATTGTAAAATTTTCTTGCTTACTTGAAATTTTTATTGGGGCTAATAACGAAAGCTCCGTTAATGAAATCGCTAAAATCAGAATTAGGGTAATAATCTTTCTTCTTTTAATCTTCATTTCTATACCACCTTACTTATGAGAGCCTTTTTAGAATTGGCTTCTTGTTCACCAATTATCGCTCCATCCCTAATTACATAAATTTTTTTCATACAGTTTGCAACCTCTGGATCATGGGTTACAACTATTATGGATCGCCCATCTCTATTTAGATTCAGAAATGTTTCAACAACAGTTTTTGCAGAAGCCCTATCGAGATTCCCAGTTGGTTCATCAGCTAAAATTACAGATGGATTTCCAACGATTGCTCTAGCAATTGCGACTCTTTGTTGTTGCCCACCGGAGAGCTGATTAGGTCTCTTTTTTAACCATTCGACACTCCCACCAACCTTAAGTAGGGCTTCTTTAACCATCTCAGCTCTCAGGCTTCGTGGGATTCCCCTTGGTATAAGAGGTAGTTCTATATTTTCAAAGACTGACAATCTATTAATCAAATTAAAAGTTTGAAATACAAAGCCTAGCTTTGTATTTCTCAGAGTGGCAAGCTCTTTATCATTAAGATTTGCCACATTTATCCCTTCAAAGATGATTTTTCCACTAGTTGGTCTATCAAGAAGCCCAAGCATATTAAGTAGCGTTGTTTTTCCTGATCCTGATGGACCCATTATGGCAACTAAATCCCCTTCAAAAACGCTGAAATTGACTTTTCTGAGGGCCATAGTAGTCACGTCGCCCACTTTATATTCCTTACTAACATCTATCAGTTCTATCAGTGTTTTTCTAGAGGTTACGTTGTCCATTTGCGGTTTCCAACCATCGCTAGTTTACCGGAAAGTTTTTATTGGAGTCCTATATATAGGATTCCGAAATATTCATATATAGGGATCCTTATAAATGTTGTTGTCTAAAATGGAAAAAAGCATGGAAATGATGAGAGAGCAGATAAAAAAGGGCTATCTTAAGCTAGCGATTCTATACACGCTACTGAAGGGCCCCCTTCACGGATATGAAATAATTAAGAGAATAAGAGAGAACACCTTCGACCTCTTAACCCCTACAGCCGGATCTCTTTATCCAGCTTTGAAAGAGCTAGAGGTCAATGGATTGATTAAAGGAGAATGGCGCCAGCGTAAGCGGAGAATAAAAGTTTATATGATAACAGATAGAGGTAGAGAGGCTTTTAGGCGGATTATTGAGAAGCATTTCAGTATAGCATCAGCAATTAGAAAATGGTTATTAAAACAACTAGCTCCAATTCACTTTGTTGAAATTGATGAAACAACTCCAGTTTTCATGCAAGCAGTTAAAGTGATCTTACTGGATGAAAATGCAACTATAAAAGAAAGAATTGAGGCTTTAAAGGACCTCAAGATGAGGCTCCAGGAGCTAAATGAAATTATAGGCAAAATCGTATCCAGTATTGATAAGAGGATCAGTAGCCTAGAAGCGGAAATAAAGTTGCTTGAGAAATAGATTAGATATTAAAAAACAAACTTTAAATGTCTCTGCCAAAGCACCTTTATATCCCCCTTCTCAAATTAGCTATTGCATTGGAAATAGTCAAAAAGGGAGGTTCCCAAAATGGAAAGCGTATTTACGCAGACGCTCACGCCGGAAATAAGAAGAATATATTACAGGCAAGGCTATAGGCTCGTAGGCAAACATCTTCATAGCGCTGTTAAGATCTGTAAGTGGACCAAGGAAAGTTTAAGATCTAATAGAGTCTGCTATAAAGAGCTATGGTATCCACCTGTTGAGAGTCATAGATGCATGCAAATGACACCTTACATTGGATGCAATTGCCACTGCTTATACTGTTGGAGAATCCACTCTGGTGACAGAGATGGTTTACGATGGAGAGAATTCCCTTTAAATATAGATGAATTTGATGAACCAGCTGAAATCATAGAAGAATTAATTGAAAAGAGAAGGGAGCTGCTTTCAGGATGGAGGGGAAACCCTAGGGTGAATAGAGAAAAGTTTGAAGAAGCTCTGAAGCCAACTATGATGACCATGAGTCTAACCGGTGAGCCAACACTTTATCCTCGAATATCAGAACTCATAATTGAGGCTGAAAAAAGAGGCATGATAACCTTTCTAGTAACAAACGGAACAATTCCCGAAGCATTAGAGAAGATGAATCCGTTGCCCTTTCAGCTATACGTCAGTGTTCCAGCGCCAGATAAAAACACATATATCAAAATTGTCAGACCGCTTATAAAAGACTCTTGGGAACGACTAAATAAAACATTGGAATTGCTTCCAAGCTTAGAAACACGTAGGGTTCTCAGGTTTACTGTGATTAAGGGCTGGAACACAGAAAACATTGAAGGCTACGCGGAGATTGTTAAGAAGGCTGAACCGAATTTTGTTGAGGTTAAAGCATACGAATGGGTTGGGCAAAG
>Ga0180301_10001596_pt1 | contig 17869 bp, 18 predicted proteins | sample GuaBasSediGuay16_FD_121797 | JGI IMG/M metagenome (GOLD analysis project Ga0180301, IMG submission 121797) | Subseafloor sediment microbial communities from Guaymas Basin, Gulf of California, Mexico - Guay16, Core 4569-2, 12-15 cm | ecosystem: Environmental > Aquatic > Marine > Hydrothermal... | reverse complement strand
TATATAAATGTTTTTCTTTTTATGTTTTAGTATGGTGGAAGATGATGGACCAACTCGGCTACCCCTGTTCTCCATCTCGACCCCCCAAAGCCTATTATTGGCCTGGCTCTCGCTCAAATGCCTCTTTGAAATCCTGGCAGAGCGTGTCTATCCGCTGGGATGCTTCTATCACGGCATCGATTGGATCATGATCTGATACTGTCCTCACAAAGAGCACGGGATCACCTATAGTGGTGTGTTTGATATCATAGGTTGCAACATCGATCTGTCCATCACTGAGAAGTTCAACCTTGAGCAGATTCATGAGGCTGTGAGTCTCGCCAGCAATGCGAAGTTCCAATTCTGTCTCTGTTTTACTTAGAATCCGTATATCCATTTTTCTCCCCCCTATATTATGCCTGTCCCATAGTCTGTTGAGATCTTGCGCGACTCTTTGTTACCACACGAACCACAGTAGAGTCCGGCGGCAGTTTTCTTCAATGGCTGTCTGCACCTTGAGCAGAATGCCTTCATCACCCCAAGTTCTTTGTCAGCAATTGTGAGCCGCATATTTGTAACATCCAGCACACGAGCCTTCACTATGTCAAACGGGCACAGCTCCTCCGAGATCTCTTTCACATACGTATTCTTTATGTTCGAAATATGTATTGCAGCAGGCTCAAGGTTGACAATCTCACGCTCACCCCTGCCATTTATGTGCACGATCTCCACCAGAGCCACCATGTTCTTGATATTCCCAACCTGACCGATCACAGTATCTCCTCTCTCGATATAATTCAGAGAGTTTACCTCTGGTTTGATCATGATCGTTCTCTTGGACTTGTTCACCTTCACATTGCCTGTGACTGCAGCATATATTTTGCCGCCACTGTTAAAGGTCTGCTCACCGCTAATAAACTCTTCATTCGTGCCTATAAACTCGCCAGGCAACACAAATCCCTTATCCACAAGTTCACCCTCAATCATAGCGTTTTCTATCTCATCTCTCTCAGATCCAGACCTACCAGGCCCCTTCTTCACATGTTTGCCATCGTCGACACCTCTCACGCTCTTCTCTCGCTTCTCACCCTTCTGATGTGTAATCCTCTTCCTACTTATCCTCAATAAGAACACACTCCATCCACATACCTATAAATTTGATCACCCATGACGTTCACAAACCACTATTCGATACAATTCAACATCGATCATCCTCACATCATCTCTGTGAAACCAAAATGTGCGCGGTATCGCAAACTTCACAGGTTTCACCTCTGTTACAATGGAAGGTGACATATACTTTTGCACGAAACCACTGCTACCTTTATTATGAATCGAATAGATAACATCACCAATCCGAGCCGCACACCTCAAAAACGGACGATCTCCGCCCTTCATCTGTACCCCAAAAGGCGGATTCATAACCACAGTGTGGCCAGAGCCACAGAACCGATCAATATCACAACAGACAAAACTAATATTCGAACACCCCTGCACAAGAGCATTCTCACGCGCTATCCTCAAAGCTCCGATGTCGCAATCAACACCCACCACACACCGTGAACCAAGAAGCTCAGACCCAATCCCCAAAATACCAGTACCGCAACCAAGATCAAAAACAACCCGATCCCGAATATCGCCCTTCATGTACGCAGAAAAAAGTAGCTCAGCAGCAACACTAACAGAAGTCTTATACTGCTCTTTCAAAAGATCAGCCGACGCAAAACCACTTACCTGCTCAAGCAAAATCTCAAGATGCTTCTTCCTCATAAAAACCCGCTCAAAACTCTTTGCATGACATAGAATTAGGTAAACGCTCCCGCACAATCGCTCTATCTCTGACTATACAAACGCTTATAGTTTTTTACATCTAAAAAACCAGATGTATTGGTATTTTTTACATGAAGTCTGCAAGTCCTTTTTGTTTGCTCCTGTCGTTCTCGAATAGTGATTTTATCTCGTTTTCGAGTAGCTCTATGCGTTGTTTCGTGTAATTGGAGATGTCGTATTGTTCTGCTACTTGTTTGGATGTGTCGAGGTATTTTTTGACCGAGCCCTCGTGGACTGTGAGTACGATTCGCCCGTTGCAGCGTGGGCATGTGTTTTGGAGTAGGGGGCGTCGGTATTTGGTGTTGCATTTGACGCAGCGTACTTGTTGTTTTGTGAATGCGCGCAGGTTTCCGATGAGATCGGGTAGAAAATGGGATTTTATCACGCGTTCTGCCACATCTCCCTCGTCAACCGCTCGTATCTTGGTTGCTAAGTATAATTGTGCGTTCATTTTGTCAATCATCGTTTCAAGTGTCTTATATGCACTATTCTTTGGTCCTGCTGCAATGTTTGTTGTGGGGTGCGTGAAGCAGGTGCCTTCGTATTCCCCTGTTGTTCCGATTCTGTCGCTGACTGTTGTTATGTGCGCTGCAACATCTTTTGGGCTCGTGTGCTTCTGTGTTGCGCGGTAGAATTCGAGCGGGTACTTAGGTGTTATGTCGATGTTGTGTGCTTCTTTGTCCACTTCGTTTGGGTCGATGCGGGTTGTTAAAACGAGTGGTGCATCCATCTGTCCCCCGCGTTTGTCGGGCAGGTATGATCTTGAGAAGTTGAGGAGTCCGTCCATTAAGAGCATCACGCAGTCTTCGTCTCCGTCACAGTTGCGCCTTTTTGCTGCGTGGAAGTAGGGGTGTGCATAGCCGACCGATGCGCGGGTGTATCCGATGAGGCGTGCGAGCACTCCTGCCGATGTGTGCGGTGCAAGCCCTATCATGAGCTTGCCGACCAGATCGCTTCGGTCGCATGCGTTGTAGTATGGCTCGACTCTGTAGTACTTTATGAGCAGATCGTCGATGAACTGTGCTGCATGGGTGAGGTACTCGCCTGCATCGGTAGAGATCACTATGTCCTGTGGTTTGAGTTCCACCACTTGGTCTTCGCGATTTAGCGGCTCTCCGTGGATGTCATGCGTGTACCCGAGACGGAGTGCATCGGAAATTGAGAGCTCGACCTCTTCTGGTGTGAAGTGTGTGAGCGGGAGGTCTGAGAGATCGTATCTGATGGTTCCGTCTTTGAAAGTCACAACATCGTGTTTTGCCCGCAAAACACCCTTTTCGAGTGGTTCTGGAGTCTTATGCTTGGAAATTAATCCGATCACTCCTTTGAACGTATCGAAGTTGTCGCGCTCGCCAAGGTTCTTGAGTGCCTCTTCGTATTCGCGCTTGAACTCGATATTCATCTCAACCCAGGATGTCGTCTCTCTCCCACATTTTGGGCAGGTCTCTCTCTTTGCCTCGATGTGGCAGTTTGGGCACTCGTAGACTGGTTCTGTGAAGTTTCCGCATTCGGAGCATCTGTTCTTGAAGGTTGGCGTGCTGCACGCTGGGCATCGTCTCTTTCCGATCTGGACTGTGATCGTTCCGATTCCGTCTTGCATGGATTTTGTGTATTTTTTTGCATCTTGGAGTGAGCGTGTGCGACCACCAGCCTCGCCAACTGGGAATAGGACGTGTGGTGCTGGTTTCATCTCGCGTTTGTTCGATTTCTCGGGACGCCCCATCCGCGCTCCGATGCGGGTTGGCGCCCGCGGTCGAATTCTGTAACCGCTCATTTTTGATACAAGTTCTACTGGATCGGAAACACCGCTCATATCCATGGTTTTTTGTTCGAGATTGTCATTCAGTCCGAGGCATCTTAGTAGGATAAGGGGTCTTTCTATAACTATTTCTCCTTCGATCATCCTGTGGTGGACGAGTAGGGTTTCAAGGATTCTTTTCACTCGCTCATCGAGTGGAAGCCTGAGAACCTTTTCTTCATCGTTATATTCTCCATTTTCTGCGAGATGATCTGAGAGGTATCTCACATCTTCTACTGTTACATCATGCCAGAGGTACGTGTAATTCGGGTGGATCGGGACATGGTGCTCTTCTGTGAGCACGAGGGCAGTTTTGTCGTCCACGTCTCTGTACTCGTCTTCGTGGGGTTTAACAATTGATAGTTCCTGTGCCCACCACTCGTAAGAATAGGATGCAGGCATGAGTGGATGATCGTTCTCAAGGAAGTCGCCAAAGTTTATCAGGATCTCACCACAATCAAGTATCTTCTCAACCGTGCCCCGGAGCTTCAAAGCCTCCGCTGGGTCGTCGATCCTGAGCACGTCGCCATTGAAGAGTCGCACGGTTGGACCCTCAATGGAATCGACTGGAGCCATTGCTGCTGCTTTTCCTGGGCGCTCAAGCTTGAGCTGTGTCCCGGCAGCGATGAAATCGTCCATAATGACCATCGTTGCGGGACTGATGCCAGCGGCGGCAAAACCTGTATTGCGACTGCGGCCGTACCTGAGACGAAAGCCACCGGGCCGTGAGGGGTAACCGAATACTGGGCGGCCAGCGATCAGATCTTGGAGATACTTATCCCGCGCTCCAAAAGCACCACCACTGTTGTTATCATCATCGTCATCGCTCTTGCCCTGTGTCAGGAAGGTGTCGAGCCACTCCCAGCCGTCGAGTCCGAGGTTAACAACATGTTTCCTGAGCTTCGGGGCTTTGAGTGCAATGCCCTCCGCGATCACTAGTGCCATGCCACCGCGTACACGATTCGTTTCGACTCGCTGGAGGTCACGGTATCCGTCCACTTCAACATCCTCCGTGGGCTCGCCATCGATGCAGATCGGACAGTTTTCCACGATCAAACGGATCTCATCTTCTGAAGGCGTGTACTGGAGGTTTGCACTCTGTCGATATATCGGAATCTCCTCGACATATCGCTCAATCTCTTCTTGTCTGGGCGTGTATCTGCCAATTTCAAGGGCGCGGCGGACATAATCGGCAACAAGAACTGATAATGCCTGTGCTGTGCCGCCAGCGCTTCTGATCGGGCCGGCATAGAAGATTCGGACAAACTCGCTCCCGTCACCATTCTTCTCAATCCTCACGCTTGCAATTCCTTCAAGTGGTGCCGCAACAACACCCTCCGTGAGAACAGCCATAGCAACGCGCACAGCAGCGTCAAGAGCAGCTTCCCTGTCCATGAAATCGCCAACGATCCCAGATGCAATGTCAACACCCAGTTGGAGAGATGCTTCTTCACGGCTCATCTTCTCTTCAAGCTCACGGAGCCGCGCCCCTACTCCTCTAACACCGATCAACTGTTCAACGCGATCTGCAAGGTCTTTTGCAAGTGGAATCTCAACGATCGGGGCAGGATCGCCTCCCTTCTCCCGTGCTTTTCCCGCAAGTCTCATGGCATGGGCAAGCTCGTCTTCGAGTCTCCCAAAGTACTCGTCCATTCCACCTGCAACCTCGCCCATCTCTGGTCGATACACACTCTCTGGATATAAAACTTAGGCACAATCAGGCTCTTTTGCCGAAAAGTAGATAACCTGTGTGCCTTTTCTACGTAACATCATGCGTATTATCTGTGGGTATACCGTGAATCTTGACTCTGTCACAACCATACGTGGAGATCTGGTGGCAGGAATGATTGCTGATCGCGGACTCACAGAGCGAGTGCTGGAACGGGTATCGTCGCCGCGTGAAAAGATATACGATGTGGAAGACTTTTTTTCGGGATTGCTACTCAGCATGGAGCGTGGAAGCGGTGCTGAATGGTTAATATTCGATCATAAAGTTTTTGATTTCTTAAAAGAGCATTTTTTTGAAGAGTCACGGGTCATACTCGGTGGAAATTCAGGCAATATGGCAAACGTCTTATCAGATCTGGGAGCAGAGGAGATTGTGATCAACACAGAATCCCATTCAAAGGCATTGGGAGATTTGCTCGGTTGCAGTGTCAGGATTCCAAAAAGAATGGACGGGAGACTCGTCCTCGTTCACCCGATGGACGCAGGATTTGAAGTAGATCGCGATGTTGGCATTCACTTTGTCTTCAACTTCAACCGAGGCACGCGGGTTATGGTTGGAGATATGGCTTTCGTTGTTCCGCACGATGACCGCTTCATAGCCACATACGACCCTGCAAACATTGCCCTTGTTATGAACCCAGAATTTGAGGAGTACTGCGAGCGGTTCGCCCCGAATTTTGATGGCGCGATCCTCTCAGGCTTTCATCTTCTTTTAATAGAGTATTCGGACGGCACGACTTATAAGGATAAGATCGACAGGTTGCTTCGCCATGTCAGTAGTTGGAAGAATCGCAATCCACACCTCTTCGTTCATCTCGAGCTTGGATACTTCAACAGCGTGGTTGTTGAATCATACCTGCTCGATAGGCTCTCAGGGGTTGATAGTCTTGGAATGAACGAAATAGAGCTTGCGCGCTGCAGCCTGCTTGGGGATGACGCGAGGCTCAGGAGTCATATAGACAATCTTGATATTAAGGGGATTGTTGAAGGGGCTTCTGGTGTTCTCTCTCTAACCGATCTTTCCCGGGTCTGCGTTCATACTGGTGAGTTTGTGGTGAGCGTTTTTAAGAGTGGTTTCATCGATCCAAGCGATGAAGCTCAAGCGCTGGAGTTTGGGGTCAGGGCTGCGGCATCGTATGCAGAGACCGGACGGCATCTTGGAAGGGATCGGATCGAGCAGTTTCCTCACGGGTTTTCTTTGAGCCGCGGTGGTAGGGTCGAGGTTTTGGAGCTGCTGAAGCTCTATAGCGGGTGTGAGCTCGCGGGCGGTTCCTGTTTTGCAGAGGTTGAGGATTATTGTGTTGTTGGTGTGCCCGTTCTTCGCTGTGAGACGCCTGTCACGACGGTTGGGCTTGGCGATACGTTTACTGCTGCAACTTTCTTGCGCGAACTCGAACTTGCAAAAAATAAATCATCATAATGGTGGATTTGCAGGGGGGTGTAAAATTTCGGTTCTCGCTTGGCACCCGAGAACAATTAGAAATAGTTATATCCATTGATGTTAACCTCAGCCCGTTTTGATGTATCACCCTACTCTTTGGAAGCAATACCGACTTAGAAAGATATTGAGAGAACAGAAGCGTATTGCCATCATCACAGGCAGAAATCCCTCTCCCGATGATCTTGCAAGTGCTCTCATACTCAAGCGTATCGCTGATCATTATAATATGGATGCAAAAATACTTTATACAGGCAGTATTTATAATAAAACGCTTGCAAACATTATGGAAAATGAAATTGAGATGCTCCCAGAATCTTTTGATGGCAATTACACCAAATTTGCACTGATAAACACGCTTCCAGGCTCGTCGAACAACGGTCACATAAGGGAGGTTGTGGGCGATAGTGTCTCGATCATCATCGGGCATTCCATTCCAAACCCGAATAATATCAAATGCGAGTTCAAGGATATACGCAAAGATATTAATAATACCACTAGTATAATGACAGGATATCTTGAAAACATGAAGATCCCAATTGACAAGAACCTGGCAACCATTTTATTCTACGCACTTCGGGAAAAAACAAATATGTTTGTTGAAAACGTAACAGAAACAGATTTTAAGGCTTATTCTTTCATCCAAAAACATATCGATACTGATCTCTTAACCAGATTCGAAAAACCATCCGTGAAATCAGAGACTTTCACAGACCTCGTATGTGCCATCAAAAGGAGGATGATAAAAGACACTCACCTCTTCACAAGCATCGGACACGTGAAGGATACCTCAACACTCCAGAAGGTCTGTAGGTATATGCTCGACCTCGAAGGAGTAACAACCGCACTCATCACCGCTGTCAACAACACGCGAATATACCTATACGCCGAGTCTGGAGATCCCCACATAAATATCAAAAACATGCTCTCCCAAATAATAAAAGATGGCGAAATTATCGCAGAATCAAACCACGGCACCGCGATAGCACCTCTCGGCATATTTGGGGCGATAAATGATGAAGAGGGAAATAAGATACTGATAAAATCCATCGAAGAAATCCTTTCAGAGAGATACTTCACAACATTGGTTACCTCATAGTCAAGTTGCGGCGGGGCATGTTTCGTGCCAGTTCAGCTCTACTGAAAGCGGTTCAGATCTTTCTACCACATTCTACTACATCGTAGAAAGTCTGCTCTCTACGTAGTAGAGAAGCGAATTTTTGATCTGGGAAACGCCGCTCTGATATATTTATTTTTTAGAATGTGTAGTTGTAGCGTAAAATGGTGGTGAAAAGAGGGGTTGGCTGTCTACGGATTGTAGCTGCTAAAAGCGAACAGTTGCAATTTGATTGATCTGTTCACAGCACTTCTTGTACGCGGCTGAATGCGATATCTGCAATGCGTTCATCGGCACCTAGGGGGCCTGCATATGAGACTTCAATCGCAGTCCCGTTCACGGTGATCGACTCGGTTTTGCCTTCAGTAACTCCAAGTATTCTTGGAATGTCTTTTAGCGTGTGTACGCCGTGAGCGAGAAAGATCGGAACGGCAACTATCTTCTTAACACCTGTTGCAGCAAGCATTCGAAGACCTTCGTCAATACTCGGATCGTTCATGCCCATATATGCAGCCTGTACGCGCACATCATGTTTTTTTGCTAGATGTTCAGCAACAGACTCGACAATCTCTTTATTGTAGGGAAGCTTGCTACCGTGTCCCATTACCAGTATTCCAATATCATCCATGGTATCACACCTATATCAACAGTTTGCCCAGTGTTCTCATGATTAATCCCATATATTACTTTCGAGTTGTTTCGTGCTATTCCAGCGTTGGTGCTGAGTATCAAAGGCCTTTTCAGGTCATGGTGTGATTCTGAAACCACTTATAATATTAACCCTTACTATGGGCTGGATGCGCAGAAGAACTGGAGAGATGGGATCACACCGCGAGGTGAGATACTCTGAAGATCACTGGAAGCTACTCGAAGTCCTGCAGACCCGTGCCACACGAACAATGGAACGCTTGGAAGATAATGGAATTGAATCTCTCGCATTCGGAAGTGTTGCAAGGGGCGATGTCACATCGAATAGTGACATAGACCTCTTCTTGACCCAGAGGATTCCATCATTCAGGATCGAACTATGTGTTGAAGAGACAGATGTAATCGCCCGCGTGATCACACAGGCGACCCCATTCTCACTCATCAAAGGCCATCTAAAACTCACAGGTGAGATTGACGTCTCATTCCCGCTGATCGAACCAACAGACTCTGAGATAGACTTTCACTTCTTTGCAGGCGCAATAACCACAAGAGAACTGCACAGAGGCGAAAGAAAGACTGGTGTAGACAAGCGGCTCATACGGATAAGACCAACCGAGGAGGGACACATCGAAGATCCGATCACAGACGTCTCATCGGGTGTTCTTGCCCGAGAAATTGGAGTTTCACAGAGAATAGTTGATGAGCGAAGACGCGTGCTAACGAGGAGAAGCAAGGTCGGCATCACAGGAATACACCTTGAAAGACGGCTTGCAAGCTTTGAATCCTTCGAAGACGTGTTGTGCGATCTTGTAAATCGAGACGCTGCACTGAGACGATGCGTGCATCAACGCGGTGGACTGTAACGCCTCTTTGATCGCTCCAGAACTCTTTCGTAGAGATCCTCTCCCTGAGAATCGATTCCAACGATCAAAGGCCCGAAGCGATCCACTTCAAACTCCCACACAGCCTCAGCCATCCCAAGATCGAGCCAGTGCACCCCAACAACCCGACTTATCCTTCCAGCAGCAAGTGCGGCACAACCACCAGGATATGCAAGATAAACACAACCCTTGCTCCTGAAGAGGTCAACAAGCCCTCTCATCCCACCCTTTCCAATAATCCCAGAGAGATCGGTACGCTCCAGTAGTTCAGGTGTCATCCCTGCCATCCGCTCACTGGTCGTTGGACCCGCTGAAATCACCGTCCACCCAGTGTCATTATCCCTCAAAAGTGGCCCACAGTGATAAACTACACCACCCGAAAGATCAAAAGGCAGCCTCTCCCCACGTGAGAGAACCGCAAGCATACGCCTGTGCGCTTCATCCCGTGCTGTAAAGATTCTGCCAGATAGATACACAACATCCCCAGCAGAGAGTCTCAAAACTTTATCCCTGTCAAGCGGTGTTGTCAACCGATGCTCCACCCAGATCACCTCTCAATATCAGGAGAACTTCTTATGTGCCCGCCGACTCGCCCAGCACTGGATGTTCACAGCCACAGGAAGCGATGCAGTGTGAGAGTGAGCCATCTCCATATGCACCCCAAGCGCCGTAGTATCCCCGCCAAGCCCCATAGCACCGATACCAAGCATGTTCACAGCATCACACAACCCCTGCTCAAAGTCGTTCATCGCACCAAGCGGTCGAAGCGCTGCTCGCTTAGCAAGCCTCGCTGCAAGATCTGCCGAGCCGCCAATTCCAACACCAACGATAATAGGTGGACACGGCATTCCACCTGCTCCAATGACCGTTTCAAGAACGAACCTTTCAATCTCATCACTCTCACCAGGCTTAAGCATTGCAAGCCGACTCATATTCTCAGAACCAGCACCCTTCGGATACACAGAGACCTCAAGAGAAGAGCCCCTAACTAGATTGAAAACAATATCAGGTAAGCCCTTGCCCGTGTTGTTACCAGTATTCTTCCTCGTGAGCGGATGAACAACATTCGGTCGAAGTGGAACCGTATTCGTTGCAGCCACAACCGCATCAAAGATCGCATCCCTGATATCAAAATCGATCCGAGCACCAGTCCCGACCAGAACATCAAAAATAAGAATCCCGGTGTCCTGACAGAGAGGAATTCTCTTATCACCCGCAATCTCTATATTTTCGAGAATAGCTCCAATTTGAGATATTGCAATCGGATCAGACTCGCGCTCAAAGGCAGCATCAAGAGCCCTAACAACATCCTCGGGGAGAGAGACTTCTGATTCCCCTATAAGTGCAACAATCTCGTCCACAAAGGATTCACGAGTGATCATAACTCAAGACCCAAAAGAGCCGCTCTCACAGAATCGGCAGAACGATGAAGAGCGTCCATCGTCTCACTCCCAAGATCAAGTTCTATCACATCAAGTACGCCGCCACGCCCAAGTCTGACAGGAACACCAAGACAGAGATCACTCAAACCATACTCGCCATCAAGGTAAACACAAGCAGGCATGATGCTCCTGCGATCACAGACCAGAGCCTCGACCATCCTGATAACAGCAGCAGATGGCGCATAAAAAGCGCTCCCGGTCTTCAATAGATCCACGATCTCAGCCCCAGCGTTCACGGTCCGAGAAACCAATCGTGCAACAGCATCATTCGACAACAACTCTGTGATCGGAATCCCTGATACCGTAGTATACCCGGGCACAGGAACCATCATATCGCCATGACTCCCAATAACCATCGCCTGAACGTCCCGCACAGAACAATCCAACTCCAGTGCAACAAAAGAAGCAAAACGCGCCGAATCAAGCACACCACTCATACCAAGAACCCTATGAGGCTCAAAACCTGTGTACTTAAGCGCTGCATACGTCATAACATCAAGCGGATTAGTAACAACCAATAGCAGAGCAGAAGAAGCATACTTAACAGCCCCAGAACAAACATCCCGCACAATACCACTATTGATCCTGACCAGATCATCACGGGTCATACCAGGCTTGCGAGGAACACCAGCTGTAACCACCACCACATCAGACGATTCAATATCCCTATAATCATTAGAACCGACCACATCCACATCAAAACCACAAAGCGGCGCAGACTCCAGAAGATCAAGCGCCTTACCCTGCGGCAAACCCTCAACAACATCAACCATCACAACATCGCCAAGCTCAGACTCAGCCAGCCTCTGAACAACAGTAGCACCAACCATGCCAGCACCAACAACAGAGATCTTAACCATACAGAAGAAGCCTCCAAAAAACAATGTTGCTATCAGGATTCACTACGCATCACAACTTAAAAAGGTTTTTATTAGTGGAGACACTATTTTATTCTAAATGCATCACGGCTTATTGTAGCCAAGTGATTCACTTAAAAAACCCCGCAGGGCTCGATACAAGTCAATAACCTAAGAAGATAGAAGGTATCAATGATGGTATATTATTGGAGTCCCATCAACATTGATGAATGGACAGAACGACTTGAACATCTTCATAGAAGAATAGATACATATAAATTTTCGATTGTTTACAGATTCTATAGTACATCATATGGTCCAGTTAAGTATGTTGGACGATCTGACAATCCATTCAATAGGGCACACAACCATCTGAACAAGCTTGAACCATATTCAATGCATAATAGACTTGAAATTCAGGTAGCTTATGTTGATTTCTGTTATTTCACAGGTGCATGGCGAAAGTCACATTCCTATCAGGAAGAATGCAGACAATATCACAAATATTATAATACTATTGCAAACTCAAATCATCCTGCAAAACCAATAGACAGACCTATTAAATGTCCTATATGTGGTAGATAAATACGAAAATAAGTTAATGAAATGCTCCGATCGGGATTTGAACCCGAGTCCTCGGCTCGAAAGGCCGAAATGATTGGCCGCTACACTATCGGAGCGTTTTGGTTTGGTAGTCCCGGGCGGATTCGAACCGCCGTCGCCGGCTCCAAAGGCCGGCAGGATTGACCACTACCCTACGGGACTGGTCTGTCAAGGTTCTAATTGCATTATCTTACTTATTCTTTGTGGGAAAAGGTTGTGTTTTCTGAGCGTCACTATTTTTTATTGTGCATAAAGCATAGTTTTTTGTATTCAGGTAACTGTGAGCGATAGTGAGCAGTTTATTGTTTTTGCTACTGCTTCACTGGTTGGGTGCAGCTATTTTTTCTGCATAGTCTATCATGCTTTTGAAGATTTTGAGTCCGTCTTTGCTTCCCAGGATCTCTTCTGATGCGCGTTCTGGGTGTGGCATTAGTCCGAGGACGTTTCCGCGCTGGTTTAGGATGCCTGCAATATTCTCAACTGACCCGTTCGGGTTTGCATTGGCTCGCACCTCGCCCATCGGGTCTGTGTATCGGAGTGCTATCAGATTTCCGGCGTTGAGCTCTTGGAGTGTGCTCTTGTCTGTGTAGTAGTTTCCTTCCATGTGGGCGATTGGTATCTGGATCACGTCTCCTTTGTTGAATCTGTTTGTGAATGGTGTTTGATCGTTCTCGACACGCAGGTATGTTCGGGTGCAGATAAACTTTGGGTAGTTGTTCAACATGAGGGCACCTGGCAGCAATCCTGATTCGGTTAGTATTTGGAATCCGTTGCATATTCCAAGGATCGGTTTTCCTGCTGCTGCCATTTTCCTTACATCTTGCATTATCTCTGTACGTGCTGCGATCGCCCCGGCTCGCAGGTAGTCGCCGTACGAGAAGCCACCTGGTATCACAACACCGTCGTAACCATTTAAGCGTTCTTTGTACCAGACAATACTAGCGTCTATTCCTATGATTTTGGTGAGTACGTATTCCACGTCATAATCGCAGTTGCTGCCTCCGAACTGTACGATTGCAAGCCTCACTTTCTCACCACGGTGATGGTGTAGTTGTGGATTACTGGATTTGCAAGCAGCCGTTCACACATCGCTCTACCTTGTTCTTCAGCCGCGTCCTCTGACTCTGCATCTATCGTCACATGAAACTTCTTTGCAAGCGTGAGTTTATGCGTTTTAAAACCGATCTGTTCGAGCGATCTTTGTAGGGTGGATGCCTCGGGGTCGCGCATCCCATCCTTCAACTGCACAGTTATGTCAACAATATATTTCATCTCTTATTCACGCTCTCTCAAGGTGAATGCACTCTCCTGCCACCACCTTTTCGAGAAAACCACCCTTGCATTCTACGATAAGTGAACCTTCACTGTCCACACCTATCGCTTCCCCATATATCGTCTTTGTCGGCGTATTGATCTGCACCCGTTTTCCGACAGTTGCAAGCATGTGACGCCAGTCATTCAACACAGCTTGGAAATTATCCTTTTTCACGCGAAGATATTCGTATTCAAGAGTCGCAAACAATCGTTGCAGAAACTCCACCCGGTCCACAGGGTGTTCAAGCTCTGCCTTAAGAGAAGTGGATCCGACTCTGATCTCTTCAGGAAAGAGATCTGTATCGACATTCACATCCACTCCAATGCCAACGATCGCATATCTGAGATTAGCGATCTCTGCCTCAATCTCGGTCAACACGCCACAAACCTTCTTCTCGCCGATGATCACATCGTTGGGCCACTTCACCCTGGCGTCTATGCCATAGCTGCGGATCGTCTTTGCAACAGCAAGCCCCGCTGCAATTGTCAACCTGTATGCATGTGCAGGCGACATTCTCGGTCTCAATATCACCGAGATCCAGACACCGTCTTTTGGAGAGATCCATCTCCTGCCCATCCAGCCTTTCCCATGCGTCTGCATCTCAGCAATGATGACAGTACCTTCTGCAGCACCATCATCAGCCATCTCAGTCGCCACACTATTCGTCGACTCAACCTCGTTGAAGTAGTTCAACCTTCTACCAACGATATCTGTTTCAAGTCCCTTCTCAACCTCTGCCGCCAACGACAAACCTGCCGCCCCCTACAAATGCAACATCATTTGCAGTCATATCCAGAAGCACTTTCACACTCATACTACATAAACATTGACGAAGGGAGAACGGCGGCGAGACCTTGTAGGAAAAAGAAGTACATTGTGAGTACTTTATAGGGGTTTATGATAGAAATCTTTATCATAGTATAGTACTATATAGGTGTGTTGGTTAGGCATTTGTTCTACACTTGGCAGGATCTCGAAGTTATACTTCTCTATCTAAGTGATGTGCAAACTGTCACCAAATGCCGACAATAGGCCAAATAATGTTCGAGGTTGTGTTAAAATGGGTAAGAGAACTCGTATCATCAATGATCCTTCAGAACTCATCGCTCTCTTAAGAATATTTGGCTCAAAACACCATAAAAAGGTTTTTGATGTCCTTAGTGGCGAATGGAAGACGATTGAAGAACTATCAAATATGTCAGAGAATAATGTTGCTGAGAGCCTATCTCTCCTTAAAAAGAGTGGTCTCGTTGAGAGCAAATGGCGAGTACCTCAACCAGGTAAAACGCCAGACAAAGAATACCACGCCTCCTACTCAAAGGTTCACCTCAACTTCCAGTGCTCTATAGAAGATCTGAGCGACCTCATACTACTTACATTCAGAACAGAGCAAGAGATCAGAGATACGATGATCAGACTTGAAAAAGAGGTTAAGAGTGGCAACCAGTCGATGAATGGGCTATGTAGAGTATTTGACAGAAGTCCAGTCTTCATAAAAGGAGTTGCGCGCCGTTCACCAAACCTCAACGTCAAAGGTCAGCGTATTGAGTGGATAGGAGAAAAAGAATAAAAAAACCTGTATCTATCTGCTTATTCTTTGAGGTTTCTTCTGTACGCTTCGATCGTTTCGTCTATGTCTTCTGTGCTGTGTGCTGTTGATAGGAAGTTTGTCTCAAATTGTGAGGGTGGTAGGAAGATGCCACTTTTTAGCATGCGGTGGAAGAATCTGTGGTATGCGTCTTTGTTGCATTGGAGGGCGTCTGTGTAGTTTTTCGGTTTTTTGCCGAAGAATACTTTGAAGAGGCTTGCGATTCCGCTGACGCTGTAGGGGAGTTTTTTGTCCTCTATTATGCCTGTGAGGCTGGTTCTGAGCCTTTCACCTTCGCTGTTCAACTTTTTGTAGAGCGAGGGTTCTTTTTGGATCAGTTTGAGTACTGTTTTTGCTGCTGCAAGTGAGATTGGGTTTGCGTTGAATGTGCCTGCCTGGTAGACTGGTCCTGCAGGTGATACGATCTTCATGATTTCACGTTTTCCTCCTATTGCTCCGATTGGAAATCCGCCGCCGAGCACTTTGCCGAGTGTTGTTATGTCAGGGGTTATATTGTAGTACTCCTGGGCGCCTCCTGGTGATATTCTGAATCCTGTTATCACTTCGTCGAAGATCAGGAGTACGTCGTTTTCTTCTGTGATTTTCCTGGCTTCTCTCAAGTAGTCTTTCTCTGGGAGTATTGGTCCGATGTTTCCGAGTACTGGTTCCATAATCAGTGCCGCGATCTCGTTTCTGTTTTTTTCTATTGTCGTTGTGAGGGCGTCTGTGTTGTTGTATGGTATTTGCAGTGTGTTTTTTGTTACGTCGGCTGGTATGCCGGGAGAGTCTGGTACGCCGTGTGTTGTGGCTCCTGAGCCTGCTTTTATCAGGACTGCGTCGTGTGCACCGTGAAAGCCACCTTCGATCTTTATGATTTTGTTCTTTTCTGTGTAGCCTCTTGCAATTCGGATTGCACCCATCGTTGCTTCGGTTCCAGTTGAGACGAAGCGAATCATGTCGATGCTTGGGTAGAGTTGGGTGATGGTTTCGGCAACTGTTACTTCATTTTCTGTGGGGGTGCCGTAGAGCCATCCTGATTCGAGTTGAGTGCGGGCGGCTTCTCTTATTTCTGGGTGTGCGTGTCCGAATAGTTTTGGACCGTATGCCATGCAGTAGTCCATGAACTCGTTGCCATCGATGTCGGTGATCCTTGAGCCTTTTGCCTCTTTGGTGTAGAATGGATAGGGTTTGATTGCACGCACTGGACTGTTCACGCCGCCGCAGAGCAGTTTCTCCGCACGGTTGAAAGTTTCACGTGAGGTTTCGGTCTTCATGCACAACAAGAATTTCACGATGCTTTATATCATTTGCCTCTTCCATGTCTTATCCGTTAATATAACCCATATCTTGAATCTCGGTTGGTGTAAGCAAATCTCTGGAATCTTGGTAATCCGAGGTAATCAAAGCCACAGCACCATCCAAGTGCTGATCCCAATCATACAACAGATTCATAACACACCAATCCAAACACCACAAGTGCAAATCTGCGCCAACAGAGAACAATACCAACTTAATTCTAACAGACTATTAGAATTTCAGATTATTCAGGTCTGTCGTCTAATGTTCTAACCTACCAAAAATAATATCTACCTTTAGAATCAAAAATAGATTTCATAGTTGACCGAATGATTAGACCAATCACAAGGGGTGGTAAGATGAGTAAATCAAGAAGAATTGATACAGCTCTATTCGGCACATTGGGTATATTTAGCAGCAGTATATTCTTTTCATATTCAAGCCTTCCCACGTGGTCGATATACATCGTAGTTCCATTGATAGTCATTATGTGGCTTGTATTACTTTGGATCTCCCCACTTCCTGAGCTAATTAAAAAAAGAAACGATATGAAAAGGCGCAATGACTTAGCCAAAAAATTCTTCCAAAAATTCAAACAAAAGAACTTTGTAGATAGCTTCAGTAAAATACACTCAAAAACATCGGATGGCACTTATCATGAAGACACTTTTCATAAGATCATCGATAAACTGAAGAAAAATCATTATCAAGAATTTGAATCTTTGCCTGAATCAGAAATTTACTTGATAAGAGCTCATTTTAGTTGTTGGCTTAACAGGTATAACTATTTTCATGGAAAAATAGATTTTAATAATTTTTCGACCATATTAAAAGACTTCAGTATTATTGCGATCGGATATCATCAGACTTATGTATCACGATCTCTACAAAAGATTTCTCGGATTACTGAAAAAAACGACATAAAAATAGATGAACAAATAAAAAAAGATTGGAAAACTGCTATGGGGCATTATGATGATTTTGAAAAACGATATAACCATTTTGTAGATGAAGTGAATAGGGAGTTTGGAGAAACAATTCTGTCAGTTCTCCCACCTGCAAAAGAACTATGACATGACTTCCAAAGACATCGACCTCAAAAAACACATTAAGAAACAGACTGTTCAATCACTGTTAGCTATTTACAACATTCTATAGTCTGATGATACCTACCCTCGCCGCAAGTGAGCCAAAATACTCATCCGCGTTGCATCGAGTACAACGCTTCTACCCGCTCGATCGTATCAGTATCATCTGACGACTTATCATCCCTCACCCGAACAAGCCTTGGAAACCGCAGGGCATACCCAGAACTATAATTCGAACTCTTCTGTAACTCCTCATAAGCCACC
>Ga0180301_10001595_pt1 | contig 17875 bp, 17 predicted proteins | sample GuaBasSediGuay16_FD_121797 | JGI IMG/M metagenome (GOLD analysis project Ga0180301, IMG submission 121797) | Subseafloor sediment microbial communities from Guaymas Basin, Gulf of California, Mexico - Guay16, Core 4569-2, 12-15 cm | ecosystem: Environmental > Aquatic > Marine > Hydrothermal... | reverse complement strand
TTACAGATTTGAGCCTTTCTGTCTTATATTTTTCCAACATTTGTGGAGTAATCTTTGACAGCTTATTAACTTCAATATATGGCAAAAAGTTCTTGTTTAATATAATCCTATCTCGCCTAAAGGTGCTCTTGGCTTTATTAGAAGCAGAATAAGCAAGATATTCATCTATGAACTTCTTAATATCCTTATCCCTATCAACAATGCCAATTTCATTCTTGGCAAGCTTTACCTCAATATCCTTAACTGCTATCTCAGCAACCTTTCTTGACTTGCCGATAGCCTTCTTCTTCCGCTTACCGTTAACGTAATAACTAATGTAGTAGGTATCTCCCCGCTTAAAAATACTTGCCATACTTCATTAATTCCTTAAAGTTCAATCTCCATTCTGCGCGTATTCCTTCCATTAGATTGAGTCTTTTTTAACCAATTCATAATCTCTATCTCATCAAACCGGACAAACCTGCCAACCTTATAATGCGGAATGTAATCCTGATGCGTCCATTGATAAATGGTAGAAAGTTTTACCTGTAATAATTCACTTACTTGTCCTGGGTTTAGAATTTTCATCATCGTATCACCCCTATTTCATTATTATCAAACAATTAACCTCTATACCCTTCTCTTCTTTTATGGCTACTTGAAATTCCTTTAGCTGTTTAATTATTACTCTCATTGCTTTCGCATACTTCATCTTTTCCCAACCGGCCAAATAATCCCTTTCACAGTGAATCTTAATCATTACAACCACCTCCTTCTATCATTTGTAATTACATATGTAATATCACAGGACAAAAAAAATTTACCAGTTAATCCCTAATGCCTTTATTTCGCTTATTACTCTCTCTTGTTTAGGTATACTCATCCCTAATTCCCACCGGGCGATTGTCGTAGTAGTAGTCATCAATCTCTGCGCCAACTCTTTTTGAGTCAAATCATTCTCCTCCCTGTATCTTTTGATCGCCCTTGCAAATCTCTTCTTATCAATCGTGGTCATCTCTTCTCCATTTAACTTATATATTATATACCATATGTAATTACATTTGTCAAGTATTATTTTTATTTTTTGTTAATTAAATAAATTTAAGTATTTCGAGTAAAATAGAAAAATAAAAAATATTTTTAGGAGATACGCAAAATGATTGACCTAAAACACAACAAAAATAAAAGGTCCACTCTTCTGATGAAAAGTGAACCACGCTTATCAATATAGTAAAAGAAAGGAGTTTGTCAAGCAAAAATCTTAACTACACTTGTCTTAAAGGATTTTGCTTAAATTTTCCCATCCAGTATAGTTTGTGTCTGCTTTGTACTTATCATTATTATTTATTTTCCAAATTCCAGCAACATTAGAGATAATTCCACCTTTGAATTTTTTACCTTTCTTATTCTGCTCTTTAATCCATTTCTGTAAAGCTTCTGCTTTTCTTTTAGTATCAGCAGAGCCAACAGTTCCACTTAAACCCTGTTTTGTATCTAAAATAAGAATTGTATCTTTAATTTTGATTATCCAGTCAGGATAAAACAGTTTTTCTTTTTTCTCTACTTCATCATAAAAGGGCATTGAAAAATGCTCGCTTCCAGAATTTCCGTTTTTGTACCACCAATCAATATTTTTTGATTCAATGTATTTTATAAACTCTGTTTCGTTTTTCTTTCCGCTGTAATTCTTGCCAATATAAAATGGAGTCATAGAATTTTTGTCTAAACCCTTTATTTCTTCATAATCTTCTGTATAAAATAAAGATGGCCTTGGAATTTCTAAATCTTCAGTTCTTCTTGCTCTGGACTCTTTTTTCTTAACTTCTTCTTGTCTTATTGGTCTGTATCTTTCTAAAGATTTAGAGATTACCTTTCTTAATACACTATCTGGTTTTAATAAGTCATTTACAATAATTGTATAGTAGGTGCTTCTTTTTCCCTGTATTTTTTCAGCGAACCAGACATTAAGGGCGGTTTTTAACTTCCCCCAAGATCTTTCAGGAGCAAATTTCTTATTTTCTTCTTCTTGATGCGCAATAATATTAAAGCACAAAAGGTTATACATTCTTTCTATGTCGTTTTTTGATGTTTCTTCGCTTAAATCTTCGCCTCTTTCTCTGATTTCCTTTACAAAATTATCATAATCCTCAATTTCAGCATCTACTATAAGCTTATTTTTTATTTTAACATGATGTAATTCTAATCCTTTTGCGATTAGTTTCTTTTTTATGTTCTCAATAAATTCTTTCTTCTCGACACCAAAAAATTTATCTGCGACTTCTTTAAATGTAATCTGAAAAGAATCACCTAAATCATTGTAATCAGTTCTTCCCATAAAAGTAGATTGTAAAATTATAGGTTTTATTCCGTCTTTTCTCTTGCTCTCAAAAATGAAGGGTTTATTTTTGCCTTGCTTGTTATCAGGGAGTTGTATCTGGTTTCTTTCATAGTTTGTGTAAAGATAACCAATATTTAAATCAGGTTTAGGGTAATGAGTGGCTTCTGGCATTCTTAAAATTCTACCCACTGTTTGAGTATGGAACACAGGGCTTTTTATCTCCCTAAACATCACTAAAATAGAAGCTCTTGGACAATCCCAACCAGTAGCGGCGGCTTGCTTAAAAATTAAGAATGAAACTAAAGAGTCATTTTGTTCTATTTCTTCCAGATTTTCTTTTTTCTCAGATAACCATATTGCGATGTCTTTTTCATCAACACCTTTATCTCTCAAAAAATCTTTAACTATCTCTAATTTTGATTTATCTAATGTTTCTTTTCTTGCACGGTCATCATTTGGCAATTGAATAAGAACAAGAGGGTTAATATCTAAACCTAATTCTTGATATTCTTTTAGAAGTTGTAATCTTTTGTTAAATGCCAATTCCAATAATATTAAATCTTGGTCAATCTCTTTTTCTGCTAATTTATCCAAATCCTCTTTTGTCTGGGTAATTATCTTTTCTTTAATTAAACCTGCTTCAATAACATTTTCTCTTAAAACCTCAACAAAACCTGCTCTTTTTTGTAGCACATCAGAAGCACTTGGCTCTCTTTTTGGTGTTGCAGTTATCTTTAGTATTATTCTTGGATTTATTAATTCAATTAACTCATCTGCAAGTTCGGTATCTGTATCTCTGTGGGCTTCATCTATTATTAAAATTAATTCTCTGCCATCTTCTTGTGTTCTTTTTATAAATTCATCAAAAATTCCATCATCTCCATAAGTGTATTCTGTTGGCTTTCTTAATTTTCTCCCTTCTTTTGTTGAAGATTTTATTTTTTGCCAATTGATAAAGAAAACATTATTTTTTTCAAGTTTGCCATTACTTAAATCATTCAAATCAAGCAGGTTTAATTCATTTGCCCCGCCATAATAATCAAATAGTTTCTTTTTGCTTTGGACATAAGATTCTTCGCTAAAACTGAACCACAAATAAGATTTATCGACATCAAACTGCGGGTCGTTACTCATGTCTTTCAAAAATTGGGCAACCATAACTGTTTTACCACTTCCAGTCGGGGCTTTAAAAATTAAAGGCAATCTTCTATTTGTAGTTTTCCACAACTCTAAAAACTGCTTTCTTAATTGCCTTACTGCTTCTTCCTGAAATGGTTTTAAAATTATATTTGTCATATTATTAGCTCAAACGATTTACTTCTTTATAAACATCAATTATTGGCTCTGGAATATCTTCAACCTTTATATTCTTATATTCTGTAAATTCATTTTTGTACTCATTCTTACCCCAACTGAAAATGTAAAGTGTAACTTTTTCTTTAAGTTTTCCTAATTTTTTGACTAACTTGTTTAATTTTGACTTATCTTCTTTGAAATAAATAGCAGTGTATTTTTTTCCATTTTTAAATATTTGCCACGATTCATTTTTTTCTACTTCTTCAAAAGTATTCTCTCTTAAAGCGATCATCTCACCAGCTTGATAAGTAAGCCTTATTTTTTGCTCATCAGAAACGTGAGAAATATGATCAATATCTAATAATTCGGTTTTGAAATATCTTAGGTTTGAGGAAATTTTAGTTATGTCTGGCCAATCTTTATGTCCTTCAATGACTTTTTTAATTCTTGGATAACATACAGCGGAACAAATACCATATTTCTCTGTCCATTGCAACCATTCTCTCTTCTTTTCTTTCTGCCATGCCCTAAAGGTTGCTTCATCTATATTAAATTTCCCTTTAAACTCTTTTTCTGATTCTTCTCCCACTTCATTATTAGTTACTAAAATAAATTGTCTATTACCGCCATATTCTTTATTCAAAATCATTGTCGCGTGTCCTGTTGTCCCAGACCCAGCAAAATAATCTAAAACAATTGCATTTTTTCGTTCTGAAATTATTGGGGCTAAACAATCATAAACATTCCACACTGATTTTGGAAAATCAAAAGGGGTAAATGGAACCAAATCTTGAACTAATTTTGTCCCGTATTCTGCGGCATCATATTTACTATCTTGCCAAACTGTCCTAACTATTCCAAAATCTTTTCCAATTTCTATATCATATCCTCGTTTTGTTTTTTTGGCTTTTAACAAGTCTTTAATTGACTCTACGCTTTGCCGTGCATATCTCCACTTTCTTTCAATGCCTCTTGTGTCAATAGGCCAAACATAATATTTGCCTCTTTTTTCTTCGGTCTGACCTTTAGGGTGATTACCATTTTCTAAGACATCCCCAAAACCTATAATTTTACCATTTTGAACGATTATTGGATAAAAACAATTACGCGCATCTGTTCGCAGTGATTCTTTGCCACTATCTCTCAAACCCCTCCAATCAATATCCTCTTCTTTAATCTTTCTCGAACCAATAACTTTCAATCCCTTTCTAAAAACAAAGTAGGCATATTCATGCGTATAAGAAAAATTATTGCCTTGGATTCCTCTAGGATTATGAACAATAGTAATTAGATGAATTTCATATCCCTTGAAAATTTCTTCTAATAAGACTCCTAAATGGTTTACTTCGTTATCATCGATTGCGCATATAAGCACACCATTTTCTCTTAAAAGATTTTTTGCAAGCCATAGTCGTTTTGACATCATATTAAGCCATTTACTGTGGCGATATAAATCATTAATATCAACGTAATTGTTGTTATACTTCCAATCCCTCGCTCCTGTATTAAAAGGTGGATCAATATAGATAACATCTATTTTCTTTTTGTGAGTATAATTCAAGACAGAAAGAGCATGATAATTATCACCTTCAATGAGGATATTAATAGGTTTTTCTTTCTCTTTAATGATTTTTTTGGTTTTAACTTCTTTCAGAATAGGTATCTTAACTTGGCAATCTAAAACAATTTTCTCTGGTTCTTTCTCTTCCTCCCAGACTAAGCCGTATTTTTTTCTGGTCTTGAGTGTCTTTATTTGTCGCTTTAGTTTTTCTATCTCTTCAAGAAGTTCTTTATTTTTTACCTCTAAGTCCGACATATTAACTCAATCCTCTTTTATCATTATGAATTTTGCCTTAATAATTTTTCTACTTCCAATTATCTTCTATGTAATGCGTGATTTCTTCAGGATCATCCAGAGGTTCTGTTTTGTTATCCAATCTTACATACAAAATTTTTTTATTATCTCTCCTTGTAAAAATAGGATCTAGACTTTTCTCCACCTTTATTACGAAAACTTCTTTCCCTTCAATTGTTGCGAAACTTGTACTTATGTATTTATTATAATTTGTGACTTTTATTATCTGCTCCAGAGAGTTTCTAAAATCCATTAAAAGACCATCCTTGTCACCTTTCCAGTTCGCCTTATAGTCTAAGTCCATGCCAATTACATTATGGTTATCATCTACTCCTATTATCAATGTTCCGCCATTAGAATTCATAAAACCCAATACAGTTTTCAGCACAGCAAATTTCAATTCTTTATCAACTTTATTTTCTTTTATATTCCAACCAAAGGTTGATTTAAATTCCAAATTATAGCTCTCTTCTTGCTTAATCAATTCACCTATATCCAGTTTTGGTACATTATCCTCAACCAAAGCCTTCATGAACTCATTTATCTCTTTTGCGATTCTCTGTCTTCTGTCTCTTAAAAAATCTTCGAAATTTTCTACCTTCCAAAGCTCTTCCTTATTAGAAACAAACTGCTGTTCCAATGCTTTCGGATATCTTCCCACAACCTTTTTAAAATATTCCCTAGGTTCGCTACTTCGAATCTTTATGTTTGCTCTTTCGGTTAAAAATGCTCTGTTCGCTAGCTCATTAACTAATTTCTTTTTATCCCTGCTTTGGTAATAACCTCTTTTTTTCAAAATTTCCTTAGGAAAAATATGGTGTTTATGTAAACGATATGAGGAACCGAGCATTTGTGTATGCAAGTTATTCCCAGTGAACCAATCAACAGCACCCTTGGATTTTGCAACAATGAACGCCATATTAAAAAAGGGGCTTGTTACTGGCGCGCCTTCTAAATTATTAGGTTTAATTTCGAAATATCTTACCTCTCTCTCAAAATTATGAATTAAAAACTCCGGGGTATTCTCTCTAGTTATTGTGACGACATCCTGTTCTAACGGGGACATTTTTCCTCTCCTCGTATACCTGCCCCACATCATCGCGTTATAAAACCAATATAGAAACTTCTTTAGCTCTTCCTCGTTTTTAAAATTACAATTATTATTTGCCAGGTAAACAACCAAAGGAACCAAAAGTGCATCTGATTTTAATTCATAAGATTCACTTGAATTGATATATGCTTTATCATGAAGAATATTTAACAAATATACTAAAGCTTTCTTAAGTTTTTCCCAAGATTCCTCTATTTTTTCTTTTGAAATGTTATAAAACCCCTCAAATTTTGCATGACCTGTAGCAATAGAATTCAGACACAAAATTAAAAAGTTAAAATTAAAGCGGAATCCTTTTTGCTTATATAAACCAAGTTCTTTCCTAAATAAATCTTTAATTTCGGGCCAAAACGAGCATACATAAGCTAAAGCCAGATCTTCTTCCTGAAGAGTTCTTCCTTGCTTATTAACCAAATTAAAAACTCTTACAACTTCTTTAATATCGCCTAATTTTCCTAACTTTTCCTCATCAACAAAATATTCATACCTATTCATATCTTCTAATTTAGTTAATTGATTTAAATACCTAAAATAGTATTCTTTATCTTTGCTGCTATTAATAAAAACAGCGGCACTTTCGTATTGAAAAAAATCAATAACTGAAATCCACTCTCTCTTTCCATCCATTAATGTTTTCTGGTAATAACGGAACTCCTCAGTCTCAACATTAAAGTAAAGGTTAAATTGCTTAATCATGTTTTTATAATAAGGAGGTGTCTTCCCTTTAATAAACAAATAAAGAGTGGTTAATCTCTGCTGTCCGTCTAGTAAAACTCGTGTATAAGCGCTATCCGATGACTTGTGGTCTCCCCTTAGTTTTGGTGGATTTAATGTTTTCCATATTAACAAAGACCCGGTTGGATAATTCTTGTATACTGATTGGATAAACTTCTTTACATCTTCTTCTTTCCACACAAAATCTCTTTGAAATTCCGGTAAGACTAAATCCTTGTTTTCAATATCTTTTAATAATGTTTCGACTTTCATTGTAACTCCTTTTTGTTTTATATATTATCTGCCTTAATAATTTTTCTATATTTCTTAAGGCCACCTTTTATGCTTCTTTAATATCTCTTGCAGTTTCTTATACAAAGTAGGATGATATCTTTTAGAATTTGGATTATCAGAAACAGTTGAATGTAATTTTGCCTCTTTAGGCCCCGCTATATGAATATGACCTGTCTTCTTATTATGCCATATCCCTATGTGAATATATACAGTTCTGCCTTTTCTGCCATAATGACCCTTTTTGCTTTTTTTAGTAGGTTGCAATACCATAAATACCCTCCTATATCTCTTCCGGCTGTTTTATATCAGACTGAGGTTCTTGCTTTTTCCTCTGAATATACTCAACCCTCTCAACCTTATCATCCTTGAAATAAATTCTCTGTTCTTCCGGAACTCTATAATATCATACCTCCAACTCTGTTCTAACTGAAATTTCTATCTTGCGCGGCTCTCCTAAAGTTTTTACCACTTCTTGCTTTGTCATGCCGGGCAGAATTATGCCTACCTGCTTGGCTATTTCTTTTTTCTGCTCGAAAGTTACCTCTTTTTTTTCTTCTAGTTCAGCTTTTTCTTTACCAACAGGCATGTTAATTTCAACTCCGACAACTCCGCCTTCTTCACTTGTTATATAACCTCTGCCTTTAGAGCAGCTAGTAATCATAAAAACCACTGCAGGAATAAGCAGAATAGATATTTTTCTCATTCCAAGCTCCTAATAATAAGGCCACCAGAAACCTATGGTTTTTTGGAGGAATTTTATTCATTCAACAATAATCAATATTATGCGTTCGCAATTAATTAATAATGTCTCAGCGATATTTTCTAATCTATAATCTATATGATGTTTTACTCTTTCTAAATTATTTTTTGTTTTGGAAATCCATTCCACTGTAGCATCTATCCATTTTGCTTCCTCTTTGCTAAATTCTTCCCAAAAATCGTCTTTGTATTTTTCTTTAAGGAACTCGCCTAATTTTTTACCCTTGCAAACCGAGTTTAACACCTGGCTTAATAATTCAACCATGGAATTGGCAGCTTGGCTTAATTTATCAGGATTATCAGAACGAAATGTATCCCAAGCACCAGTCCGTTTCTTCTTTAAAGCCGGATTAATTTTATTTAATAACACGTCCAACTTATCCTTTTCTTTTGTTTCTAAAGGTTCTACTTTGACTGGTTGGGGGATAGGTTGTAGATAAGATAAATAATTATCTAATAAATTTTTTTGACTATAAGCCATATGTTCGAGCGCCTTAAAAGGAGCTGCCGTAGCAAGTGATGCTTCTTTAAATTTTGTTAATGCAGAAGTTGCCTCTCTGGCTAATTTTTCAAGAGATAAGGTTGAATTTGCAATCAAAGAGGCATTCATTGATTTAAGAACTTCTCTTACAGGAACAAAATTAATTTTTTTAAACTCTTCAGATATAATTTGTGATGTCTTACAGAATTGTTCTATAGTTTCCTTTGGTAATGGTATATTTGGGATACTTACCAACTTAAAAGACTTTGCAAGATTAGCCAACTGATCTTGAAATTCTCTCAACGGTGAAAAATCTATTCCTAGAACCATCTCGGAGGGAGAATAAAATATTAAACATTCCTCAATTAGTTCTAACCATTCTTGTAGTTTGCTCTTATCGTCCATAGTGGCAAAGCCATCCTGAGTCTTTTCCCACCAATAGGTCTTTTTTTCTAACTTTTCAAATTTTCTAAAAGGTATTTCATCTGGTGGCAAAAATTCTTTAAGCTCTTTTTTAGTTACATCAAGAAAACCTTTTATTTCCTGTTGTCTCGCTAAATTCTGCCCTGTGAGTTCAAGCAATTCTTTACCTTTACTTCTTAAACTTTCCAGAATGCCTATTAAGTTTTGCTTCTTAATAAATTCCTCGCCTTTTGCGGTTAGCAAAAACCAATGGTCTCCCAAAGGCCAAGGAAAAACACGCAATCTATTTCGCATATAATCAAAATCAGAGCTATGAGTTAAACCAGATTTTGTTATATGATTTTTATAGTCAGAATAACCTATAGTTTTTTTCTCATGATCTAAACTCAGTTCTCGCAGCCATTCTTTTTCTATCATCTCATGAAAAGCAGAAGCTATATCTGAAAATAAAGGACTAGCTTTTGTCCCAGTGTATTCTTTCAAATCTATACCCGCTTCAACAACTATGGCTCTCCCTAAAGCAATCCTTTGGCGCGCAGTATTATTTGGACCCTTTTCGCAAAGTTCCTTAAAAGTTTTCAATAATTCAAATGTATATTTTCTCATACTATTTACCTATTGTTCCTGCTCTTGACAAACTCCTCCAAATCCTCTGGCTTAACTTTTCTCAAATTTTTTCATAATCTCTCTTTCTGAGATAACTATTGGCCGTTTCTGCCTTCTGCCACTCTCCTTGCTTTTTCCTATATCAATTAGAACCGTATTTATAATAAATCTGTTGGTCGCGATTCTTTCTGGCAGTTCATACAAAGGCCCACCAAATCTGTAAACAACGTAAAAACCCTCGCCTATGTTTCTGGAAGCCGATAAATTATTCAGGTAAGAGTGCAACTGAGCAAGACCGCCGATTATCTCCTTTTTTGAAGAACTATCCTTATATACCTTCACTTCTATGAGAAGCGGGCTTTTGGCATCTGGGTCAACCATGTCCATTTCATGCTGGCCTGCTTTTAGTCTGTAAATAACCGGTATGCCGTTATCAAACAGAAATCTCGCTAGATTAAGTGTCAATGATTGCTCTCTCTTATTAGTAAACCTCCCTTTACTGTCTGTCACTAGACTCCAGAGTTCCTCGAAATTGTACCATGTGCTTCTTGTTTTGTACCTATCCAATATTTGTTTGTGCAATAAGTGTGAACCTATTTCTTCCCTTACGGCCTCATATATCCGTTTGGCTTTGTATCTTAACTTTTCGAAAATTTCATCGATTTTTTCATTACTGAGTCCTTGGGGCTTATAGTTTGAGTATTTGGAAACGACTCCATATGTGGCATCCTCAATCCAGCTCTCAAAGTAGGCGCTTTTCATAACTTCAATGGAGGTCAACTGTCTGGATCTGTCTCGAAGATTCTCGTATTTCTTTGGCTCAGGGTTAATCTGCGATACAATCCTGTAGAGCTCCGCTAACGCGTTTCCCGCAGATACGCGGCAAGAATTCAGCCATTTTCTAAAATTATACCTCCTCTGTTCGTCAAGACGTTTATATTCAAGAATTATTTTCTCATCCATTTTTCTGATTTTCTTGCCCTTCTCGTCTCTTCTTCCATACACATCAATCTTATTAAGAATAATATTTAACAGCTTGCGTGGATCACTGTCATCAGTCATCATGTCTGGTTCAAGGCAAAAACTCTCTACTCTCTTAATCTTCTTAACTATGTCATTAAATGCCGCAAATGAATCCTCATAATCCATTGAAACTTTGTCAGGGCCTGGATACGGCTTATTGCTGTCATCTATTTCCGGATATCTTTTTCTTATTTTGTTAGCAAGAACTACTATCTCTTTTTTTTCCTTCTCTCGGATTTCCTTATATTTTTTCTGCTCTTCAGCAAATTTATAGTATATCTTCATGGTAAAATCTTTTATCTGGTCATGCTCAAGAAGAAACTCCATAAAATTGGATAAATCGAGCATGAAATCCTTTCGCTCTGATTGCATTAAGAAATTATATCTTCTATCCAGCAAATCTATGATATCTTTTAAAGCTAACATTTTATTCTCTCCCGAGTACTTAAGATTCCCGTTTTCTCTTAATAAATTTTTCCAAACCCTCGGGCTTAATCCTCCACTGCTTTATCTTAGTGGCCCTAGTTTGCTTCTCGCGGATAAACTGCCTGGCCTGGTACTCAATCAATCCGACCTGTTTTAAAATCTACCTGACTGTTAAGTATGCCTTAAAATTTATGATGACACCCTTTTTATCACTTAACATTATACAATATTGAAAGAAAAAACTTTTATTCAGAAACAACATTATGGCTGATACTCTTCCTCTTCAGCCGCACTTGACCATTTACTAAATGGTATGATTATGTTTATATCGGTGATACTTAATAATTTATCCCCTCTTGTTACACACAAAGTTGGATATCGAAGGGCATCCTTGACGACATAAACAAAATATTTCTCTCGTTTATTCTGAAGAGTTTTAATTTGTTTTGTCGTTATAAGTATATTAGGATTTGGTTTTTTGTTACCTTTTACCTCTATATACCTTTCTTCAGATTGTATGAAACCTTCGCCCTCTTCTTCAGATTCTTCCGGAAATTGTTTAATGTCATATCCTCCTGTTTCTTCGGAACGGCTTAACTCTCGCGATGATATCCGACCATGGCTTGCTTCATATTTTAAGGCCGTTAATATTCCTATGCGCTGGACCACATTTTTTACAAAATTTTTATCTTCTAACTTTTTATCAACCCCCAATTCCTCAAAAAATCTGGACCATTTTGCAACTCCATCTTCACTTTCGTTATGGATAAATTCTGCACTAACAAATTCTAAAGGGGCATCGTATAATTTTTTCTCAGCAGAAATTATCTCAAGATTGTGTTCGGCTTTATATTCTTTTGAGAATATAAGCTCCTTTGGCTTTATCCATTTTCCAGATTTACTTTTCAACGTAAGAAAGTGATATTGCTCAAGCGATAAATATCTAGAGACCCATAAATCCTTAAGGTGTCTAATTTTCTCTATCTTCTTATCCTCTGGCAGATGTTCCCATTTTTCTTCATCTAATTCAAGGGCTTCCTGTTCTTTGAGAATATTTTTTATATATTCTTCTGTTAGTTCTCTGATGACTTTTAATCTCTTCCTAAGTTCATTAAATCCACCATCTTTTGTGAGTTCTGAATGGATAATCTTAATCTTATCCTTTATCTGTTCAGGAATCTTAAGTTTCTTAGGATTAATAAAACACTCGTTTATCTTCGCTAAACTGTAATCTTCAGTTAACATAATTGGCTTGTAAAAATCTTGCATTCTATTCCAAAAATTGTCGTGTTCTTTGTTATAGTAATAATAGTGTTTCTGAAAATAGCTACGAGTATACTTATCGATAAACATAGAGTATAATTTTTTAAACCATTTGAGATCTCGCAACTCTGCCTTATGCTTTAATAATTCTTCGCCTTTAGAAGACCTAATAAATTCATAAATATCTTCTGGGATCGTCTCTATTTTGGAGAGTGAATATGGCTTACAATCATTATGAATAATCTTTTTACCTGGATAAAGCATTTCTAAATCTTCATTTGTGACCAATTTTCTTATTTCCTCTTTCATTGAAACCAATTCTTCTGCCTTTGTTATTGTACCATTTTCAGCAATCAAAACTGGATTAGTTTCAATATAATGCCTCAAAGGTTCCTTGATAAATTTTTCAAATAATTCGTGTCCACCGGCTAGAGAATATAAAATTTCTGTAAAATTCATTTTCCAGCTGTCATGTCTTAAAAACACTGGAATAGCTTTATTAATAACTAACTTCGCCAGTTCACTCGCTAACCAGTCATTCCAGGTACATTCACGAGCAAGTTCTCCTCGACCTGGAGTTGTCAAGAAATCTGCTTGAATTAAAAAGTTTAAGCCACTTGGGATTTCCTTCAGAGGCAAGAAGCTAAAAACGCCAATATGGGCTGTTCCTTTTTCTTCTCTTATTAGATAATTTTCCTTATCTAATTTAAATGCAACCAAGACCTCTCTCTTTTCGATATTTCCACGTTCCCATTCTTTTGTTATGTAGTCTTCTTTTACATCTTTTGGTACATTAGGAAAAGAACGAAATATTAACCAATAGTCTAAACTTTTTTGAATGTCTTTTTCATATTCTTCGATTTGATAAATTTCGTAGTCTGATGTTTTAGACACATCGGATTTTACTATCCGTCTGCTAAACTTTTGATCTTTGTCTATTATATCTATTTCTCTGACATTCCTTAAGAAAAGCAATATTCTTTCACTTAAATGCTCTGGATTGATTTCTTCTCTTAATTTTTCTAATAAGGTAGGTTCTTTAAGAGGTATATTAAATATTGTTTTGTAGTCTAAAGAAAGGTCTTCCTGTGGAGTTTCTATCCAGAGGGGAATTACTTGCCATGGAGTATGTACAGGATTATCCCATCCATCTTTAGTAAACTTAAATCTAAAATCTCCAGAATATATCTCTGGGCATTCGGATATAAGAAATACTGCTTTGAACCCAACCCCTAAGTACCCTATATAATCCGTTGGAGTTTTTGAGGAACGCCCTACTTTACATATGCTTTTTACATCTCCTTCGGAAAATGGAATTCCATTGTTTAATATTCTTATAGTATTATTTGTTATTTCAATTCTTAAAGACCGACTCTTGGCATCATCCGCATTTTGTACAAACTCCATTAAAAAGCTTCCATATCGCGGAAAAGCTTTCTGTATTTTATCGATTGCTCCTGCAAGAGAATCGAGTACATATTCTTTATCTGAATTTATCTGTTTATTTTTTATATTTTCGATTAATTCTTTTGCCTTGAGCATTTTATTCCTTTATTATGAACATTACATCACTGACATTAATAAATTTTTCCAAATCCTCGGGCTTCAAATTATCAGCTAGGAAGAGAGTTTAAGTACTAGTATAAAAAACTACAAAATTATTCTGCTTCGCTAACAATTCCAATATTAAACAATCTAAATAAAAAAGCGTAAAATAATTCTGAGCCATTGAGAGGGAAAATGCTATATTTGATAAAAGGAATCCGAAGTAATGTATGTCTGTCTATTTTAACTACAAAATCATTTCTAATTTTATTAAACAATGAATCAGGTACATTTTTCTTATTGCTAAGTCTTAATTCTATAGTTTGAGAGTAACTCATATATGGCATTCTATCGATAGCATCCATCCGATTTTTAATCTGTTTTTTTAAAATCCCTGGGAAACTCAAGGGGAGAAAAAGTTCCTCAAGCCATTCACGATTACTATAGGCAATATAATCTTTAGGATAACCATCAAAGATTACGAGAAGATATCGTGAAGGTACGCCATTCTCAAAATTTTGTGCTTTTTTAGTAAATAAACTTAAGCGAAGAATATCATTAATTATATACCCAATATTTTCAGTAGTCGTTAGTCCTCCTCTTGTGGTATATTTCCCGCCAAATAACTTTACTTCAATATAATTTTGCTTAGAAATATAAACAAAGGGTATATTAGCTTTACTTACATATTCAGTTAAATCTACATAAATATCTACTTGTTTACGGGGATTATCAGGATAAGGGTAACCTTGGACGACTAATCTTTCAGGAATATCAATACCTAATCCGGGAAGTTCATTCTTTATTATATTTGCAAAAATACTTGCAAATTGTGTTTCATAAAATTCTCTGGGGGCGAATGGTCTTTCTTGCAGATATTCTAACAGAGAAATAGGCCTCTCGTATTTACCTCTTTTTTGTGCCGTCCAAATATGAAGTAATTTAAAAAATGCGGATTCGATAATCATCGAAATAAAAATAAGGACACCAGAAATCTATAATTATTTTAAACTCAAAAAAAGAGAAATACCCGCAATTATTAAAGTTAATGTTGCTATTATAGAAATATACCAATTAAACTTTCTTTGTTTAACTATAGCTCTGGCTTGATTTATAGCATTAACAGCACTAATGTGGTTTATAAAGTAGTCGGGATAGCCTGTTTTCTTACTATGAAACCAATCGCATTTTTGGGTCTTATTATCTGTACAATTTCTAAATATTATACAGCCTACTCTATCATGGTAAAAAATACAATCTTCTTTTTCCATAATCTTATTTTCTGTATCTATGAGTTCATTACTCATTATTTTTTAAATATTACCCCTACCCTTAATAAAACTTTCCAAATCCTCTGATAATCTATGCTTTTTCTTCAAACTTATCACACTTGTTACAAATCTTGTCTGCATCTGCAAAATCTTCTGGATATGATACAGTGGGGATTTCTTTTCCAGGTTCAACCTCCGGTAAATCGAGCCTATCTTTTAGCCTACATTCAGAACTATATAAATTGGCACAGCGTCTATATTTTAGTTGCATATTAGTTCCTTTCAAAATACCTCTCCAAAGCCCTGTTCACCACATAAGAAATAGTCTTTTTCTCTGAAAAAGCCTGGGCCTCGACCTTTGGTATTGTTTCTCTTTTAACAATGTAAGCATGGCTCTCCTTAGGCCCATAATCATAATAAACTTGAGAATCAAAAATATGCCTGTTTATTGCCTCATCAAATACATCGCCAAGTCGTCTGCCTTCTTTTCTCGCTCTCTGCTTTACTGCCCTGACAAAATCCTTTCTTACGTTGTAAGTCATGGCGCGCTGTGTGCGATGCTTTTTGATTTTATTCTCAGAATGTGTTCCAGTAAAAGACTTTTTTCTATCTTATCTCTAATAACGTTCCATGAAAAACTATCGTCGTAAAATCTAATTAAATCTCTTATCCACTTTATCTGCTGTTCTGTCAATTTTGACCATCTGTGCCACCTGTTTATTTCAACATTAAAAGTTACAAGTATATTGTGTATATATTTATCTCCAGGCTCTCTTCCGCTAATCAATTCTGCTAACTTAGAAGCACCAATTTCGCCTCCACCAACATGCTCAAAATAGATTTCTATAGATAAATTGGTATTATTAAGAATTATTTTTCTTTTTAAACTCCCCATCTTCTCATAATGGTGCTTTGTTCCGAGAGGCAAATAGATATACATTTCTTTTTTTCGTTCAATAAATCTATTATGTCTTAATAAATTGACCACATTAATTTTTGCTGTCTTTTCATAGGCGTTGTCTTGACGTTCTATATGACCTCCCCCACCTGAAATATCGTTGTGCCATTCCATTACTACTTGCCAATGCATGGGATAATTTTGCGCAATCCATGAAAAAGTTGCACATTCCACTAATTCCAAGAAGTACTCCTGATCTCTAATACCCAATGATTTTTTTTGGTCCTCTGGTAACCTATGCTTATACGCCAAAGCTTCATCGTATATAGTTCTATATCCGTTTGAAATATGAACAGGGAGGTATAACGCAGTTAATTTCTCATACAAAACAACTTCTCCGCTATTTTTGGCAAGCAAAGAAACATGAGTTTTGTGTTTAATATTATCAAGGGGAGAAAAAAATGCTCCTAAGAAGAAAAATAACGCTACAATTAAACCACCTACAATTGGCTTGAGGAGTCCTAAACTCTGCTGGCTTCCTCTGTTAATAAATGCGACCCAAAACAAACCAGCAAAAATAATTGCTGAGATTAGCAGAATTAAATTAATTGAATTTTCCATATTAATAATCTTAAAAATAATGTTGCGCCAATTCGTTATAATATCCCGTGGATCCATCGATTCTCAATCGTGCTATACACAGATATAGTTAATTAATCTAAGGCCCTCAGATAAATTGTTCTAAAAACGTCTTAACTTCATCCTCAACCGGAAAATATCTTTCAGGATAAGCATCAAATCTTCCTTGAAGATTGTAAGCGATCCTCTCTAAAGGAATGTCCTCATTATATGTAAAATTATTAGCTATAACTCCATCTACATATACTTCAACCCATTTCTGAACACCTAATTGAGAACTCTGAACAACATGAACTAACTCATGGAAAAGAACTGATAGCCATTTTCGGTGGCCAGGCATTATATGTGAGCCAGCTATCAGAACCAGATTACCAAAAGTTGCACCTGCTGTATCCCTATAATTAAAAGAAATGGGAAGTATTTTCTTTAACTCTTCAAGAAAAGGAGGGTCTTCTATGTAGGTAATTGTCGCTATATTTGCATCGTCTAACGTTTCCCCTGAAAACCAATTCTTTAATTTTTCCTTCTCACCAAAAGTCAGTTTTCTGGAATTATTCTCATAGAGCGCCTGGATTGATTTAACCCATTCATAACCTTTTTGAATTGCAAATTGTCTAATGTTAGCTAACTCATATTCCATACAAACCCCAGATAAATATTATAATACCACTTAAAACAAGAGAGGGCAATATTTTAAACTGCCCCTCCTGTTAAGCCTTTTCAGCGTTTTGCCTTGCCTCTGTCAATATCTTTGCAGTGTTCGCAAAGATTTTTTGCTCTACCTGAAACCTTGTTGTCCTTTTCTATGTTGTTGTCAAGTACGCACCTTTTCAGAATACTTTGAACGATATGCCATCGTATCCCCCCTTGGTTTAAAAATATTCTCTACAATTTTCTATATGAAACTTGGCTGTCAAAATATCTAAAAAATCATCTGCCTTTCATCTTTTGAGC
>Ga0180301_10001593_pt1 | contig 17876 bp, 34 predicted proteins | sample GuaBasSediGuay16_FD_121797 | JGI IMG/M metagenome (GOLD analysis project Ga0180301, IMG submission 121797) | Subseafloor sediment microbial communities from Guaymas Basin, Gulf of California, Mexico - Guay16, Core 4569-2, 12-15 cm | ecosystem: Environmental > Aquatic > Marine > Hydrothermal... | reverse complement strand
ATTATATAATATACCCCCACCTTAAGGTTGATTAGAAGGGGGTTTATTAGGGAGAGTGTGTATAAGTTTATAGTGGGGTTTAGCTATGTCTCAAGTCCTACCTAAACCGATTGAAACCATTCTAATTCAAATCAGAGATAGAGTAAATCAGGTTAGGAAAACGTATGGTAGTCTAGCTAAATATGGTTATCCTATTCTTGAAAGTAGAGACGAAGTTATAGCCTTGATATACACGATAAAGGAACTCGGCTATTCTGCTAATGAAATTGCTAAGATGTTAGGACTTGATAAGTCTACTGTCTACAAGTTAGTGAAGAAGTTTGAGAGAGGAGAAAACATAACGATATTCAATAAGGAGAAGAAAACACTTGAAGGTGTTAGCTTAACACTAGATGATGTTAAAAAGACTGTTGAAGAATGGCTAAAGCCTAGGGCTAGAAAATGGTTGAAGGATGTTACAGAAGCTTCATGTATAATAGAGTTCATGAAGAATCCAATTAAGATACAGAGAAAGGGTAAACATAGCCTAAGGTACACCAGGAGACAAGTTATAGATACGATAAACAGAGTTAATGAGATAGCAGAATACATTTTAGCAAATAAGGAAAGGATAACAAAGCATTTAGGTAAAGAAATACCTAACAACCCCGATCTATGGGATGATGAAGATGTTATTTTCGAAATAATAAGAATGATGTGTTATGAGAAACACCAAGGTGATGACTTCAAGGCTAGAGTTTGTACAAGAAGATACATGCAAATGCTGAAGAGAATACCAAAGTTTAGGGAATGGTTTAAGGGAAGAATAGGTACAGTTAGAGATGTAATAAGACCCAAAGAAGCCACATTATTCTATGAACACTACCTTAAGCTAAAGAAGATTGCTAAGGAAAGTGGTGATAAAGAGCTATACGCATTTTGGTTAATTGCGGGACTACACATTGAGGGTGGATCTCGTGAAGGATGGAGTAGCCTAGAAGCACAGATAGAAAGAATGATAGCCGATGGAATACAAGTGAATATTAAACCAAAAGATGTATGGAGTCTAGACCTAGACCATGACCTAATAAATACTAGTCTCATAGGAATTAAGTGGGAACATGCTATATGGAGTGCTAAAGGAGAGCTTCTAGGATTTAGGATATATGAGGAAAAGACAAAGAAGTGGTGGGAACTAAGAATACCTTGGTTAGACAAAGAACTACATGAAGAATGGAAGAAAATCTATGAATGGGCTAAACATAAGGGATACAAGTCAGTAGTAAAGAGCATTCTACTATACTGTGGCGTAAAACCAAGAAATCATAATGGAAAATGGACTGTATCAGCATTCAGAGCATGGTATAGTAGAATGTGTAAGAAGCTTAAGGACTTACTAGGTCTACCTTGGGACATAACACCACACAGATTAAGAAGTGCTCACATCAGCATACTAGCAGAGTTCAGAATACCTATGGAATTAGTACTACAATCAAGTGCTAACACGGGCTTTGGTGTAGGATGGGATGATATAACAACTGCCGTAATCTTCTACATGAGATTCAGTATGAGCCTAATAAACGAGTATCTGCAGCAAGCAGAAGCGATAAAGCAGAAGATAGCACGACAAATAGCTTAAAAACATTATTTTGTTTTACCCATAATTTCTTATTTCTTTGTTAGTCTATTGTGGCTCTTAGGTAGAATATCTTTATTGCTCCGTTCTCGTTGCAAATAACAGTTTTTGATCTGTATAGTACGCATTCATGGTCATCCAGCAACTTTTTTATGAACGGTCTGACGAAGGCTAGTATTTCTTCCCGTTTCTTCTTCCACTTCTTGTACACAGTATACACCGTGCTCTTTGCATACCCCATCTTGACTATCTCGTATGGTCTATAGCCCTTTTCAAGTAATTCCACAATCTTTTCCGTCGAAGTCTTATCTACCAACTTGCTCCACCCATTTAGGAATCTAGTCTAAACTTTATTGTTTAAGAAGTAAAGTATTTTGCTTCTATGGATAACGATTATTTTCTTGCGTGAATCCTTGAAGAAAGGATTTGGTATAAAATAGTTGTTTACTTCACTAATAAAGCCTTGTAGTCTTAGCCTATAAAGCTTATACTCAATACTACGGATCGTGAGAACTCCGTTAAACCATCTCCATAATTGTATTATTAATTTGTCTTTATCCCATTGACTCCTCTTTTCACTCAACTTGTATAATGCGTATAGAAATTGCTCTTTTGGCACGAAATCCATGTTTTCACCTACTTATCGTTTTTATCTACTGCTTGACATTGTTACACCTCTTTATGCTTTAGAAACATTGATGAAAAAAGGTTAAACATTAGAAATTGCTTCTTTAAATTTCTCAAATTCTTTTTCAGTGAAATCAATAATTTTTGTCTCGTCCGTATCCATGAAATGTATTATTATCTTCACACGAGTTTCACCGAATAATTTATACTTGACTATAGTTGCTACAGCATCATTTGATAACTTGACTGATTTTATATCCATGACTTTATTTGAACTACCCATGTATTTCACCCTTTATGTCATTAATGCTTAGATTTAGCCTCATTGTTTCACCCATAATTCCCTTATTCTTCTTCTTACTTTTCTCCAAAATGGTTCTTTTTCTCTTTCTACAAGAAATGATGTTTCAAGTTCTAGCTTTGTTAGCCTGTTGTATATACCGTTTATGTATTGTTCTATCCTGTTAAGCTGTTTCTCGATTTGTGAAATCCTAGCATTTAGTTCTGCTATCTTATAGTGTATCTTTAGTAAACTATCATCTATCTTCTTCATGTATGATGTAAGAACTTGATGTTCATGCTTTTTCTTCTTCACCATATTATCACCTATTTTTTGATAATAGCTCTTCTTTTTTCCTCATGAGTATATCATTGTAAATTAGTTCTGCTAAATCCCACACGAGTGGTATATCAATGTTCTTGTAATCTCTGTAAATCTCTGAAAGACAATAGTATAGATCAAGTACATCATGAATCCAGGGATAGCATCTTTTCACTACAATATTGAATAATTGTTCATAGTCTTTCTTACGGTATTTCTCTATCCATGTCTTGAAATCCATCTTCTCACCCTTACCTTGTTTACTTCTTCATTTGATTCAACTTCAATTGGAGTGATACTTGACTTGATGTATGCTTCTATTTCACTAACCTTGTCTGTTAGATCCATCATTCTTTCCATAAGCTCATTGATCTTTCTAAACACGTTATCACGGTCAGCATTAGGCGATAAGAAGTATTTGAATGCTGAATTGAATTCCTTGTAGAGGTTAAGGAGATCCTCTTTAATCTTCAGTAAGTCTATTTCCTTTACTAGGAACTCTTTCTTCTTCTTTAGTTCATTATATTCAGCGATAAGATCTTTGATTTCTTTCTCTAAGCCCTTCTTAACCGCCTCTAACTCCTTCAGTTTGAGATAGCGTTTAGCATAAGCCTTATCGTATTTCGAATAATAACAGTCAAGACAGATAACGTATGATTTTGATGTATTATCTGTGAAAGTATACTTTATCCAAAAAACCATCTCTCCTTGCTTTATCTGTTTTTTACATATCTTACATCTAGTCTCATACTGAGTTACTATGAAGTTCTGCTTAATTGATTTAATTTCTTTATCAGCGAATTGTTCCCTACCGAAGACGTATAACTTTACAGCTTCTTCAACAATATCCCTCATAGACCTGCCGTTTTTCTCAGCAATCTTTTGTATCTGCTCATAAAGCTCCTCACTAATCCTAACCTTCTTATCACCCATCTTAATCACCTATATTATATTTTTCCTTGATTTTCCTCAGTATTGTTTCAAGTATTGTTATTACTCTATCTATGTGCTCCTCGTCAATGTCTTTGTCTAGCATAGAGCACTCATAACATGAGCAATACGATATTGCTCCATCATCAAAGATTTCGTAAAACTCTGATGAACCCTTGCACTCAGGCGGACTATCCATGATATAGTCTATAATTATCTCTAGCTTCTCAAACATCTTCTCGCCACCCATATGCATCACCTAGGCTCATAGAATGGGCAGTTACGGTTTAGTTTAACTATATGGAAAAACCTGCAATAATACCATGTACCACTAGCTGTAGTCTTTATTCCATAGCAGTACTTGCAGCTGCTACACGTGTTCTCCACTTTATTCCACCTCGATGAAGCCCCATTCACTGCATGAGAACTTGACTTTCTTATCACCGATCTTGATGACAACCTCCCCGCCTTCACAATAGATCTCTCCATCCTTTGCCTCAAAATCGTTGCAGTCATGATCTATGATTTCAAGACCAGTAAGCTCTTTTGCAATCCTTATCTGCTCTTTCTTGTTCAGTTCTTCTTCTAATTTCCAAGACATATACGCTGTCTCAGCACACTTGTCATCTTCAATACATGCATTAACAAAGTCTTCATCCAAGCCGATTTTTCTTAAATCAGTGCTTACTATAGTGTTTCTAAGATGTTTACTAATTTCCGATGCAAGCGATGATAGAACACCTACGAGAAGATAATGACTTATAGCCTCTGCAATAGATTTTGAAAGTCTTTCTAAATCCTTCTCAACATCATTCATTATTATCCACCTAAGAAGGTTTTTCGACCTCTATTGTCCGTTTCTCTACCTTGATGCCTAGTGTATTCAAGTCAATCATACTATAGTTGAACAATAGTTCATGTACAGCATGTGTTATCAGTAATGCTAAATCCTTCTCTGTTATCTCTGATGGCGATGTTTTACACCATACTGATGTTCCATAGAATGATTGCTTGTGATAATTAATATCTTTGCACTCCGCGATCACAATGTAGCAGTCATACTTAACTTTCATCCCATCTACCCCTTCATAATTAACTCAAATATATGCTGCAAGAGATATTCTATCATATTATCTTGTACATCATAGTCTTCATGTATCTTTTCAACAGCATTGAATATTTTCTCTAGCTTCTCGACAATGAACCTTGGTAGATTAATCATGTTCTTTACCTCAATTACTTTTAGCTCTCGACCACTATGCTTGATTATATTCTTGAACAGCTCTATTGCATTATCACAAAATATGATTAAACCATCTTCAACAACGAGAATATACCTTACCATAGGATCACCTACAACACCGTATCAGCTTCAATTTCTGACTCAATGTTTTTCACATTGTAGCCATGCATTTTCAAAAAAAGAATAATAGCGTGTCTAATTGCTTCGGATCGAGAGCTATAGATCTGAGATTTATTGACAAGTCTATCAAGTGCATGTATGAGTTTCTCGGGTAGTTTTACCGTTATTACACGCACATATATCACCATATACAATATCGTATATACAGGTTATATACTTTGCTTTTTAATATACTCTTAGCTCTTTTACAAGAAAACTCCATATCTTCATTGCAAGATCAGGGTTTAGTCTGTATACTTTAACATAGATCTGCGGATCTTTAAAAACAATATCTATCGTCCATCCATCAGCTTCTAATACAATCCTATTAGATGAAACAGAGACAACCCTTACATCCTTGTACCCAAGGCTTTTTACATACTCTACAAGCTCCATAGAAGACCCCCCATTAAATCATGACCAAATGTTTGTTTAAAAACAAAAAGACACATTATAGTAATAATGATGGAGAATAAAATCTGTTGTTTAAAAAAACTATTATGTAATTAAAACAAGGCTTTACTACATAGTCATAGATTTCACGTAAATGCAGACATTATTGCTGATATTATCATGAATATTATCATCAACATAATCATCATGTATATTAGCTGCATTAGCTGAGCAAATGGTGAAGGCGTTTCGATCGGTTGTTCTACAACAACACCATATGATGTTGACATCTATAACACCCAAGATATTAGCTAGTTATCTCAGTTAAATTACTTTACGTAAACTTCTTGATTAGTACAAGCACGATCATTAGTATTGTTATTGGAATCATTAATGATATGATTAATGTAATCATATCAACTAGTATCTGCATATATTGACGTGTATATGATGCTACTGCTTCACATCGATCATATACTTCATCGCCTTCAAAAACGCATTTAAACCAAACAGTACCATATTTGTTGAACTCATAACTTGTTTCACATGTACCATTTTCATCCGTTATCTTTTCATCAAATAAAGAGAAATTTTTACCATCAAACGAATGGAAAAAAAGAATTTTTTTATTTGGGAGAGGATTACCTTCGCCATCACGTAAAAAACATATAATTTTAAGCAAAACCATGATATCACCTTCGTTACTGTAGTGTTATAGTTATTGTGATCATAGTTTTAGCTTTGATATGCTGATTCAATAACTCATCATATGATGGCTCATAATCTGCGTCTCCAGGAAACTCCGCCCTGAAATCATAATCGCCTGGAACTGGTAAATCAATAGTATCACTTACCTTGCCGCTTGAATCTGTAGTATGTGGATTAGTCCCTATATCTTTCCATGTAGATGTACCTGATTCTCTGTAGTATAGATTTACAGATTTACCGCTAAGTGGATTACCATCGCTATCAGTTAATACTGCTTCAACAAGTACGGTTCTCGTAGGCATATCTATCACTCCCTATTATCATTAGTTATTCCTTGTTATAAATTTATCATTACAATGGTGTTACAGATAATGTTAGCCGTGTTGATATCTTTACTATTACATTAAATGTTTTAGAGTCATCAACAGTCGCGTTTTCAACATTATATGCTTCAATAGTCCATGTATATTGACCTGTTGTTGATGGAAGTGTTATTGTTGGAGTAAATGTATATTGTGAATTAGCATCTATTACTACTTGCTCCGAGTAAATAATATTGTTATTATGATCCTTTATCCTTAGTTCACATGTTATGGGGCTTGTGCTATTGTTTTTTACTGTAACATTAATTGTTTTCTGTTCATTAGGTGCACCTTTAACTTCACTAGGATAACTAACTATGTCTAGAGCTTTTTCTACAACAACACCATATGATGTTACAATTGGTTGTTCTACAACAACACCATATGATGTTGACATCTATACTACCCCAAGAATATTATAAGATATTATAATGGCTGTAACGGTACTATAGTCATCAACCATTTTCCAGCTGAAGGAGGTCTAGGTATGCTTATCCATCCATTTACATCTAGTGTCTGGGTTCTAGTTTCATCAACTATGATCGGTGATACTAGTCCATTACCTATTTTACTCCATACTATCATTACCCTGAATGCTATTTCTTGCTCTGTATGAAAGTCTATTATCCTAAACTTGTTGTTTACAAGATCAACTTCTGGTATCGGTGTATATCCATTCATCGTGAGAGCAAGAAGATAGTTGATTGTCATCGTACTATCACTAGCCATTGCGAATAACTGTGTATCAAGTTCTGTATCCATAGAAGCATATGATAGTCCCGTTATTTGTGCTAACTGATTACCTGATTTATCATATAGAGTAAGTATTCCATTGTCTTCATCATATGTTGCAAACCCCCCATCTCCGAATAGGAGTCTTGGTCTATCATTGAGTATGACAACATCATTAACTGGATCATAAACCATTATGTCTGTTGTTGTCTCTATTTCAATCCATCTAGCATTATAACATCTTAATACAGTACAGCGTGGATAAGCACCGAAATCTTTTAACTGCTCCCATGAACCTAGCTGATCAATATAGCTATTTGGATTAGCAAGTAGATCGTCTATATCAACAATACCAAGAATAGCATTACGTGGCGAAGCTGATGCTGTGCCTATACCTGCAAGTATATATAGTTTATCATCATTCCTTGGTACAATATCTATTTTACCGTATGATTTACCACTTAGCCATGAAAACGACCATGATGCTACTTCAGCCCAATCATTGTTTGGATCAATTAAACGTAGTTTATTACCGCTACATTCCCCACCTGTTAAGAATTTATCATGCTCTGACAAGTATATTGTATGTCCAAGGTTTTGGTGATTTGAAGCACCATACGTTTTTGTTATTACTGTATCATTGACTATCCAAAGCTTTGGATTTGGAACAACCGCCCACGCCCCGAGCATATACTCTTTATCTTTCAATAATACATGGAGTACGCTGAGCCACCATCCACCAGTTTCACTTAACACGCTACTACATGACCATTCTCCAGTACTTGGGTCTTTTATACACTTTACAAGCCTAGTGTCTGCTGATTCACCACCATCACCTTTTTCAAAATAATATACTTTTCTAGGACTAATGACTAATGGTAGTTTACCTGGACTAATACTATTTGAACTGAACTTTGATTGGCTAAAAACCTCTTTCAACCCATATGTTATACTCATAACCTATTATCCCCCATTTTTCTCCTATAATTTCATTATATATTACCCTTTTTAATGTATCTTTATGATCCCTAGTTCACGTCCCTTGACTATCCATGCTACGCATGGCTTGTCCGCTCCTCTGAGATAACACGTATTGTTTATACACTCTATTACTATTAGTGACGGCTTCTGTCCTGGATAATAGACTATTGTCATGTTCTTGAAGTCTCTTCTAGTCAATGGTATAATTAATCCCGTTGTCTCTGTAACGTATATCTTGTATCCTCTTGCTCTACCCCATTCCTGTATCACTTTAACTGTTTCTTCTATCGTCCTTGTACGCCTTGCTTCCTGGAACTTTATTCCAAGTCTCCTAGCTTCCTCAAACGAGAGTATGTTTAATCCCTTTGCGAGTTCAGCCTTCTTAGTAACTTCTTCTCTAGTTAGCCAAGGTCTTTCCAGCAGAGTCTTAACTATTGATGACCCTATCATGTCCATTATCTTCCTGTATGTAGGCTCATTAACTAGTGTTTCATCTACAACCTCTTTCTTGAGTTCTTCAAACACTTTATTCGCTTCTTCCCTGTTCAATAGTGTCTGTACCTCGTTTATCTTCTCTGATAGCTTAGCCTTAAAGACTGGTACATAAAAGTCTGGTACCTTGCCCTTGAATATCTTTTCTAGCTCTTTCCATGACTCAGCGTATAGCCTACCCTTGAACTCTGTAACCCAGTCGTCTTTCCTAAGATCCTCTTTAGCCTCTTTAACAATCTTCTCAGCTTCCCTATCATACTTCACGAATTCATCAAGCTTCTTCTGCTTAGTAACCTTAGCTACATGCAGTAATTGACTCCATAGTACGACTTTATCAGACTTTGGAAATGATGGTACGGATCTAGCTATCTCTTTAGCGATCCTATCAGCTTCCTCGGGATCAACTCCTTCTCTTGTAAGAAACTCGTAGACAACCTTATATGCAGCCTCATGGTTTAGCTCAGGATGCAGCCTAAGCCTCTCAATCTCATTAACAATATCTGGCGGGAAACCATACTCTATTTCTGGTCTCCTCTTTACTGACTCGAAGAAGTCTAGCATAGATTCGATCATTTCATCTGTAACATTCTCCCTGTAGCCTTGTTTCCTTATCATGTCTCTGATCTTTTTGAGGCATTCACTTTCTGTTAAACCACTACAATGCTCTATAAGTAAATGCTCTATTTCATCGAGATCCGTAGGATCAGTTATACCTAGAGCTTTCTGTACATCCTCGACATTGTATGTCTTAAGAAGCCTCACTATCCATCTACTCCACTTCTCTAGCCATCTCTGCTTAGCAATACCCCACAGCGATCTCGATATAACATCAACTGGTCTTTCTTCACGAACAGGAGCTATCCTCCTAGCCTCAACTCTTCTAACACGCCCAAAATACGCCATAATTTACACCAATATAGAATATGCGTAAAAATGTATAAAATATGTTGATAAAAAAAGATCTTTATTTTTAAACAATATAGTTTAAGAAGGTTATACAGCAGGTGCCGCTATCTCTTTCAAAATATCTGATACAAGCTTTGATACTTCCTCAGCAGTCTCCTTAACCTCCTTGGTAACAGCAGGAGTTGGTACCTTGCCTTCTTCAATGAGCTTAGCATATATCTCAGTCTTCTTGTCTACAGCTTTACCAATGGCTTCTCTAATTGCTTTCCTTACTTCAGGATCGCTTAATCCAATGTAGTACCCAGCAAGCTTTAAGATAGCGTTTAATTGCTTGTCTTCTTTTTCGCTGTACTCGCTGAGCTTCTTCTCATAGTTCTCCCTCATTTCAGCCCTTGCTTTAGGATCCTTAATCTTTGTTACAAAGCTCTTATGGACTACAGTTGCTTTTAAGATAGGATCGGTTATGTATTCATATTTTCTTCTTCTTGCCATATCTTACACCACGATATATGATTACTATTGTATCCTTATATAATTTATCTTAATTCTCTATATGACATGGTTATTACATTTAATGCTGTTGTCATGAACATTAGTATGGTCATGAACTGTATTGTCAATCCATAGAGAACAAATGAAGGTGGATATACTTCTTGTGTTATAATCACTTTTTCTTTTTGGAACGGTGGATAAGAGTTAGCTACTAGTATCCATATCTTCTTACCTAGCTTTGACTGTAGCTCAGCTTCTATATATGACTGCTTACATGCTACAAACAATGTACCCTCATCATTACCAGCAAACAATAGTCCTAAGAACTCGCCGTTTTCACTAAGTACTGGTGATCCGCTATCACCGTTTTCAACTATTTTCTCTGATGACTGTACAAGAAAAACATCTTCAAACAATGCTGTACCACTTGCGTAATCAACATTAACTGTAGCAGAATCATCTATTACTTCTCCGCAAGTCTTACCCGTAGATCTACCTACTTTACATACAATCTCATTTATAACTGGATCACGCTTTCCTGTCACGCCTCCAAGCTCCATGATACTAGTGTATAGCTTAGACATATCAACTGGCGTAGCTAAAGCAACATCTACATGATTTGGATTACCCGCAAAATCAATAGCTATGAAATCATAGAGTTCAGCTATAACATCATCTTCAGTACCCCCATCTAAAACACCTGGCTGCACTATGGGATCTCCTTGTGCAGCATTGTTCTCCTTAGCCCATACATGGTTATTGGATATTAAGTAAGGATTACCATCCTCATCTATGACCCACCACCCTATTGTCCCCGCTGCATTTTCGTCTAGTCTTGATGTTGAAACCCCACATGGTGCTGGTCTGTACCTTTCCCTGTATCCTTGTAGTTTTTTTAACTTCCCGATTTCCACTATGTCCGTAGGAATACCATCTAGTTCCTTTGGTATGATCTCGTCTTTCTTTAGCATTGATTCAGGTAGTTTTCTTGTAACATAGATCCTAATTGAGGGAATAGGTAAGACAACTCCTTTCCTAATCTTATACTGTAATGTATTAGAGTACCCGATGACATTAGGGTACTTCATTATACTGTGTTTCTCTATTATCTTCTTTATATCGTTCTTAGTCAGCTTCATAGAATATGATCACCACAGATACCCTTGTTTGCTGAGACTCAGGATTAGTTATCCTTATCACTATATTCATTCCATCAGGTATTATAACTGCTTCACCAATCTCATGAGCACTACCTATAGCCCTTGCAGGTGCTCCACCATAGCCGATCTTCTGTGCTACAAGCTCTCCTCCCGTATACGATCCACCATCTTCTACTACAACATCAATTGTATTACTGCTACCGAGATTCAGGTTTCTTATAGTCCATTGTGATCCATGTGATTGTACCGTAACATTATCGTATATGTCAATATCTATGTTTGATAAAGTCGTTACTTCTACAAGAACAAGCTTTATGTCCTTGCCGCTATTGTTCTCTATGAGTATATCAACTGATTCCCCAGCACCAATAGTTAGCCTCTTGCTCGCAGAAAAAGCCTTGCCCTCCACGATCTTTTTCGAAAGCTCAGTATCAACTACTACTCTACCAGCACCATAGATCTGCATAATCATTGAAACCATGTAAGCCATAACAACAATTGCTGATACAGCAGTTATAATACTGACAATATACTCTACATGACGTTCTTCACTCAACTATACCACCATTGAAAAAATATGTGTTTTATTGAAAAAATATATTCGTTAAAACATTACTCGAATACCTTAAACATCGTAGTCATCATAGAGAACATCATCATATACATCATCATGAAAGGCATTAGAGAAATCATCATTCCAACGCTAGAGAGAGCAAGACCTACACCTGGAGCAGCTGCCTGAATACCCTGCTGAATTGCTTGACCAGCGTTCCACAGCCACCAGATCGCCATTCCTCCTACGATTGTTGGGATCACGTATCTTAGCACTATTGATAGTATATCTGCTACAGTTATAATCCATGCCATACCCACCCGTCACCTCAGCATAAGCTTTACCATGCTTATCATTATAGAGAACATCATTACATTAATCATTATTGGTATCATATAGCCTAAGATAACTCCTAATTGTGAGAATACAACTGTAGCTGTAGGAAGCATTGTTGATACAGCAGTAGCCATAGTATACATCATCATTGCTCCAGTCGCTAAGACAACAATGTTTCTTGTTAGCTTTGGTACATCTCTTTCCTCGATCTCCTTAGCTAGAGTACCCAGACCAGAAGTTATCTTCTTTAATGCTTCTTCACTCCTACGTCTAAGAGTTTCAATTGCTTCTTCAGCTGCTTCTTCAGCCATCCACTTATCCACCTCCTTTAGTTTCTTTTCTAGGCTTAAATGCTCTAATTACTACTCCTAACACCATGACACCGATCATGACATACATCATGATGTTCATTACAGTCATCATTTGATTAATCATGTCCTCAATATAGTCATAGTATTCAGCCGTAACACCAGTAATTATTATACCGATCTCGCCGTTAGATACGCTTTTAATTTGAACAGCTAGCTTGAAACTAGCAAGTGTACCCTGTAATTGTGCTTCTCCTATTTTGTTTCCATCTACACTATACACTATCCTGTTGTTTTCCTGCTCGATAACAAGCTCATGAGGCTCAGCAGCGTTTTCAGTTGGTGCGGTTTCTACTGTATGAGATACGCCGTGAAGATCATAGCCTTGCTCATCTTTAACAGTATTACCATTGTCATAGAATACTATGCCGAGCGCTACTTCTCCAGTAACATTAGCACTTACCCACAGATAATACTTTACAGTTATTCTTGTTTTCCCAATAGTATGTTGTATTTTAGGTGAGAACATCCATGCTGTTGGTGATACATCAGTTATTCCAGCTCCATAGTGTTCTTCTGTACCAATAGTTAGCTTATACGCTATTAGATCGCCCCATTTCTCGGCTCTATCATAGAGTCCCTTGAAATAGCTTTCATCTACTGAGTAGAAAGTTTTCCAGCCCATGCTTTCACCCCCGTTACAATCCCAGGTTTAATTTTATCTACCAACGGATCTATCTTTGATACCCTACTAATTTTAGCTCTTATTGACCTGGGCTTAGCCATTGTTACACCATAGATATATTCTCTGAAATCTACCTTATTACACTTATCCATAATATTTCACCTCTCGACTGCAGTTACAAATACTGGCTGTGCTACTGTAGCAAAGAATTCATGGTAGTCAATGTTGAGGAAGTAGTTGAATATCGGTATAATTATGAGTAATGCTATTGCTACACCGCATAGCCTTGATACAGTTCTTACTAATTCATCTTCTCCCTCCATCATATCACCCTACACCTCTACTAGTAACTGTGATATGTATCGTGGATGATATTTCTTAGCCTCCCTCCTAGCAAACTCAATATATTTTGCCCTCTCATCTTCATCAATGTCAAGAGCATAGTTTACAGCATCAAGTAGATCACGGAAATCATAATCATAACAGACATAATAACAATTGATCTCAGGCATATAGACCTCCTCGATACTAGAATAATCGAATTTTATTCCAGCAATTAATTCATTTGTAGGGTTGTTAGACGCTACTACAAGTTGTCCTACCGCCATCGCCTCCAGCGGAGGTAAACCAAATCCTTCTCCTCTTGATGTCCAAACAAACAACTTTGAACACTTGACTAAGCGTAATAGCTCTTCTTCTGGTAGACTACCAAAATTGATCCTATGGACATTCTTAAAGTAAATCCAATTGCTAACCGCTAAACACCTTATACCAAACTTCTTGAGATACTCACATAGCTTATCATACATATCGAGTCCTTTTCTAGGCTTCTTAGGAGGCATTATTATCTGGTCTCCAGCCACTGTGATAACATAGTCACCATATTTTTCCCATAGATCCTTACATGAAGCTTCTCTATAGACTTTCTCAGCTGTATCAACGTCTATTGGTCTTGGTATATAGCCATGTACCTTTATACCAAATTCTTTGAAAACATCTATGAAACATGGTAGTGTAACATAGTTACAACAATTATCGTTAATCAAATCCGCTTTATCAACAATATGTCTTAGTGATAAAGGTGTATCAGTCCATAATACGAGTTTATCAGTATGTGGTAAGTATCTCTCTATCCAGCACCATTTAATCGCAAGAATAGTATCCGCGATAATGACTGCTTTGCTCACGTGCTGGAAACTACCAGTATGACCATCAACCTTGAAAACCTGCTTATAGCCTATCTCTCTTAAACCTCTTTCAACAAGATTAGTAATCTTCTTAAAAGAAAACCCTAGACCATCGTACACTAGTATCATCAATGTTATTCACCTCTTCTTGCCTCAACGTATTTTCTAATTTCATATCCGGCGATCCCACCTATGATTGCGCAAATTGTTCCAGTTAATGTTGAATCTATACCGTGTAGAAGAGCAGTTATGTTTATCATAGTTAATGAAATAATTGCTATAATCTTAACTATTGTTTCATCTTTCATACATGACACCAGTATAGAAGTATGTATAAAGTGTAGAAAAAAAGATTCGTTTTAAACTATGCTACATTAGCTCTTTACTCCTTAAAGAGACCAGTTACGAGCTTTATTACCATTGGCAAGATCGCTAAGATTATAATGAATGGTAGTAACTGAGTTAACATATTTACTAGGCTTGATAGGTCGAATGGGCTTGCCATGCTTCTATCACCAAATTCATGTATATCACTAAGGGTTTATATATTACTCAGACAACAGTAGTAGCCTGTTACACTTATGTCTTGTAGAAATAAGAATTGAGGGGGTGGAACAGTATATTCTAATAGATACAGATAAAAACTAACATAGAGACAATTTACTCAGGTGAGACTGTGAACGGTACACTTGGATTAAATCTAAAGCAGATGATAGAAATGCAGCAAGCAATGTTATCACAGTTCAGCGTCTTACTAGAAAGCCTAGGGATCAAGATGTATCTAGCAAAAATAGACATTGAACCTAAAGATTGCCCTAGTAAATGCATAGATTACGTGTGGAGGATCGAGTGTGCAGATGAAGAAGTTTGTAAACAGGTTAAAGAGAAGCTATTGGAGGAAATGAAACAATGAGCGAGGCAGAGACAAGGAGAAGAAGAAGAGATGTTGATGAAGAAAGCTTTAGCGTAGGACGCTACATTGGAGTGATAGCTAGAAAAGATCCCGAGCTATACGAGCGATTAAAGAACTATGCTGAAGCAGAAGGACTAAAGTTTACTGACATTGTATACCAGGCACTATTATTATATGACGAATATCTTAGTTTGTCAGCAGTTGATACAAAGTGCCTAGTAGCAGCTCTACGTCTACTTGATCACTTGTTTAAGAGACTGCTTGATATGATGATGACACTTAATCAGTTCTTTACAAGTGAGTTCTTTCAACAACAAATAAGTATAATTCATCAACTACAACAACAAAGACAGCAAACAATGCAAAAAATGCAAGAAGAGCAAAAGAAGAGCAAACAACAAGAAGTCAAGGCTAAACTAGTCGAAATGACTATGAATACAATGATGACACTATTATCAAGCTTAATGTCAATGATGACATCATCACTAACAAGAACACCTAGTACACAACCATTACCACAACAAAACATAATGAAACAAATTCAGACAAAGCCCGTCAAGATCGTGAGAGGTAAAGAAGAAGGATGATCCACTTTGACTGAAGAACTAGCTAAACAACAAGAAAAACTAGCAGAATTGATACAGGAACTATTACAGTTAAATGAAGAGGATAGAGAGAGGGTAATACGTATCGTAAAGAATAATCCGACGAGGAAAATAATGTTAGCAGTACATAACGCATACAAGATAGATAAAAAGGGTAGAAAGAAGCCCATCATGAGCCTTGAAGAATTTGAGAAAATGCTTAAGAGAATAAGGTTTTGAAGACAAAACTATTTCTTTTTTCCATAACACCACTCCATGCATTCCTCATAGTTTCTGAAACCATGCTTCTTATAGTCCCTGCATATCTCAGTACAAATATACATTACTGTTACTCTCCAGTATCATATAGTCTATGACAAAGTAGATAATAGCTCCTACCAACAACAACAACATTATAAGAATAACCAGTGTTATAACCTGTTTAACGAAACCACATGCATAAGGTACATTACTGCACAGCAATGATGCAAAAGCAATGATAATAACAATAGCTAGTATAAAAAAGATTGTGAAAGCAATAGCTTCAACTATAATCGAGTTAGCCAGCCCTCCAGCCCCCCTGCTATTTTTATGCAATGAAGTAATAGCTCTATACCACTAAGCTTCTTACGATATTTATTCAAGCATTCCCTGAGACTACTATACAATGACTCAACAAACATGAAGTCCTGCTTCAAGTTAAACGCACATCTACTATGAACAAGATGATTCTTAATACTTGGTACATTTCTAAACTGCTTACCACAATACGGGCATCTTCGCTCAGCAATACTAATAACCCTGTCAGGAAACGATAACTCAAAGAGATAATACTTATGCTTAATACCTATTTCCCTTCTTGGAGATAGGATCGCATTAAGTATTTCATAAAAGTCATGATTCCTCACTATTAACCCCCCAGTTATAAATTAGTTTACCAAATCACCTAATGAATTTACCAAGACCGCCAGATCCCTTGATCCTCTTTTCCAGCTCTGCTATCCTCTTCTCCAATTCCTCTACCTTCTTCTGCAGTACTTGTAAAGGGAGTAACGGATCTTCTTTAAGCTTGTAGTTGAAGTAATCTGCAATAATCTTTTCAACAAGCTTAGTCCTTGATATACCAAGCTCATTTGCTTTTTGCACTAGCTTATCATAAAGCTCCTTCTCGATCCTAACCGTGAACGAGACTTTAACCACTACTTTAACCACCCCCGTAACCACATATAACATATTATAATATAACCAGTATATAACCATACATAACCTATAAGCAATATAACCGTCTTTAACCAGACATAACCTATCATGATAGGTTAAACACATAACCAGCCTTAACCTATTGTGATAGGTTAAATGTCTAACCAGATATAACATATCACGATGTAACCGCACTTAACCGAATTTAACCTATCATTGATAGGTTACGTCTGGTTAGATTATGGTTATATCCGTGTTGAAAAGAGTTTTGCGAATAAACACGTAATATAATTCAATATGTTATATGCACATGTAAATATAACATATTTAAATTTTTCAACAGCATCCTGTATTACGGTGAAAAGAGTTTGAAGATAGCTAGTTATGGAGGGGTGATATGTACCCAATCAGCGATGTAGATCGTACCCAATCAGATACATTAGATGCCCCCAATCACGATGGAACCCTGTACCCAATCACCGTAAAGTAAGTTGATTAGACTGATCCGAAGGAAGGGGGGGTTCAATGACCCCCTCAATGACCCCCACCATAAACTGATGAATATCACGAAAGAACTATACGGTTTCCAGAAAACGTATACTGATGGTGGGGTTCTTTCCCTTTTTCACTCATGTCCTGTTAATTTTTAAATTTGTATTTTGTTTGAACATGAGGTTATATTAATTATATATTACATATTATATTATAT
>Ga0180301_10001592_pt1 | contig 17877 bp, 10 predicted proteins | sample GuaBasSediGuay16_FD_121797 | JGI IMG/M metagenome (GOLD analysis project Ga0180301, IMG submission 121797) | Subseafloor sediment microbial communities from Guaymas Basin, Gulf of California, Mexico - Guay16, Core 4569-2, 12-15 cm | ecosystem: Environmental > Aquatic > Marine > Hydrothermal... | reverse complement strand
GATACAGCTTAAGAATCTGTAGTTGCTCGTTGTAGTAGTATTTGATGTACCAGGCGTGCTTCTTTAGCGTACCTACCGCTTGGGAGGCCGGGCAGGCATGAGTGCCGAATAATATAACAAATTGGCCTAAGAACTTTCTTAAACTCTTAAGCCTTTCCGCTTAATATAAAGTATAATGAAGACAGTTGTTTGAGGGCGGGACAAATTTCTATTTACTATAGCTTTGTTTGTCCCGCTTCCTCTTCCTCCTTTTCCTCCAAGTTTAAGAAAAAAATATGGGACATTTTAAGAATTTTTTCAACTTATAAGCGGGAGTCTACAAGGCCAATATTCCAGTATACCATCCATTCAAAAAAAATGTAATTTAATTGCTAACAATAAGTTAAACAAACCAGCTTTCGTAATGCCGTTATGGCTAAAAACGAGGGATGACTCCCAGTGCAAATTGGTATATGTTTTATTCAATGATATTAAAGAATCGGAGGCTCCCTTGAAATTCCCCACCTTTAACCGCTATCTTACGGGTGTATGTGTTCCAGTCTCTGCGCTGCATTCCGGAGAAAGTTGTGCTACGGGAGAGTTTCCAGACTTGATCCCCTTTGGTGAGTTTTGCAAAGAAGCGGGGCTCGATGTAATTCAGATCCTTCCTGTAAATGATACAGGATATCACAGCTCACCATACTATGCACTGAGCGCGTTTGCCTTAAATCCCCTTTATTTACGACTTTCCCTTCTTCCCGAAGCGTGGCTATTCATGAGGGAAATAGATGCTCTGCGGGCAAACCATGGAGGGGATAGGAGAGTAGGCTACAGCTCTGTGATAACAGATAAGCTGGCTTTGCTTAAAAGAATATACGAAAGCCAGGTCGAGTCCATAATCAACCAGGAGGATCTTAACTCCTGGATCGAGAAAAATCCCTGGATAAAAGAATATTCGGCTTTCTGTGTGCTTAAAGTACGATTTAACCATTCTCACTGGAAAGACTGGACGGAACTGAGTGATCCCACACCCGAAGATATAGAAATGCTCTGGAGCAACAATAAAAGGGAAACCTGTTTTTTCGCATGGATACAGTATCATCTTGAAAAACAGCTTCTTAACACGGCAGAGAAACTTTCAGAAATGAACATTCTGCTTAAGGGAGATCTTCCCATACTCATGAACGAAGACAGTGTGGATGTGTGGGCTTACCGCTCCAACTTTAACCTGGCTCTCAGGGCAGGTGCTCCTCCCGATATGTATTCTTCACACGGTCAGAACTGGGGGTTCCCCATTTTTAACTGGGAAAAAATGGAAGAAGATGGTTATTCCTGGTGGAAGAGTCGTCTTTTACAATCCGATAAGTTTTATCACCTCATAAGAATAGATCACATACTGGGATTTTTCCGAATATGGGCAATTCCGGAGGCAGAAGAATCGGGCAGCATGGGGTATTTCAAGCCCTCTGTTTTTATTTCCGGGAAAAGGTTACGGGAAAGTGGTTTCCCTGAACACAGGATAACATGGCTTTCTAAACCACACATCCAGGGCTGCCAGATAAGAGATGTTTTTGGGGAAGAAAGCGAGAGGATAATCAGTTCATATTTCAATAGAATAGGAGAAGAAAATCTTTTTCTCTTTAAGGAGAATATTAAAGGCGGGAAACAGTTGCTTCTGCTTCCAGAAAAAGATTCGATTAAAGATTTTCTTTATAAAAAATACACCGATAGAGCCTTGATCGAGGTTGAACCGGATATCTTCTCTCCTGCCTGGTACTACCGTGATTCAAGCTCTTTCAAGAGCCTGTTCGATGAAGAGAAGGTCATCCTGGAAAGAATATTTAACGATGCTAGACAGCAGAGCGAAAATCTCTGGGAGAAAAACGGTAGAAAGCTTCTATCTCTATTGACATCTACTACCTCCATGCTGGTATGCGGGGAAGATCTGGGTGTAGTACCTGCATGTGTACCTGGAGTACTGGAAGAACTGGATATCTTGAGTCTTAAGGTATGCAGATGGGTAAGGGATGATGAAAAAGAAGGTAAACCTTTTATCCCGGTAAATAGATATCCTTTTCTCTCCGTTTGTACTCCCGCTATTCATGACACTTCAACCTTAAGGCAGTGGTGGATAAAAGAAAGCAACCAGGAAGAGAGAAGAAACTTCCTGGATGCGCTGGGGGTAAGGGGAGATGGAACCGAAGAGTTTTCGTCCAAATTGTTTAGCAAAATTCTTCGAGGAATACTTAAAACCAGTTCCTTTCTCTGCATTATCCAGATTCAGGAACTTCTATCGCTCGACAGCTCATTATCACACTCTGATCCGGACGAAGAGAGGATAAATATCCCTGGAACTGTAAACGATAAAAACTGGACTTATAAAATTATACCTGCGGTGGAGGAGTTGATAGAGAAAAAAGAATTTGTAAAAACTATAGGAGAGATGATCAGCTCAAGAAAAAAGAGAAAGACGGCAACCCGCAAAGTGAGCAGTCTTTTGCAGGTGGCAGGGAAATGATCAGACATCTCTATGTAAGGCTTAAGAATATCGAAGCCGATGGCGAGGGCTATAAAGTGGAACCCCATTATGGAACAATTTATCGGAGTAATGGAAGGAGTCTCCTTAACCAGCTCTATCCTGAAAAAGAACTCCATGTATCCAGGAAGGTACGGGAGAAGTACAATTTCGATGAAGTTCTCTTTTCCATAACGGGTAATGTTATTTTTGCCAATTTCGGTGCTTCCCGTCTGTTTGCGCAAAAAATGAATGAAAAACGCGATCTTGTACGTTTCCCTGAGCTGGCTGTAAAGGCAGGTGAAATCAATGCAGTAGGATTGATAGATGAAATATTCCACTACGTGATTCACCTCTATCGGGAACAGACAGGATTCTCCTTCGAGCTGATGCTGGATAGCCTTAATAAGAAGCTTGGAAAGGATAAAGTCGATCATGCTCTCTATATTTTTACAGAGCAGTTTCCTCCCATGGAAGTCTACAGAAAAGAGATCGCTGCAGAGAAATATCTGGTCGGAGAAACCGAAGGAGTGCCCAATAAAGAGATCGTTCTCGAAGAGATGCTTCTTCTCTGGCTTTCAAACATAAATCCGGCATTCCTTCCCTTTAGAGAGCTTTTTGACGATACATACCTTAACTACAATTCCGTTTATAAGCAGATCACCGAGTTTTTTAAGCCCTTTTTCGAAACCCAGCCGCATTTCGGTCCGGGGAATCAAAATCTCATCGATATGCTTCGAAGTCCCATGGAAGCTGAGCCCAACTCCCTTCCGGGTCAACTCCGTTACATGCGTGAACAGTGGGGAATGCTTCTGGGAAAGTTTCTCTTCAGACTTCTCAAGGGACTGGATTTCATTAAAGAAGAACTTAAGTTTCGTGCAATCGGACCCGGACCAACCACGGCCTATAAGTATCTTCATCTTGAGGAAGAAGCCGAAAGATTCAGCATGGACAGGGACTGGATGCCACACGTGGTTATGATAGCAAAAAATGCTTTTGTGTGGATGGATCAGCTTTCAAAAAAATACGGATGTAGCGTTAACAGTCTAAAGGACATACCAGATGAAGAGCTTGATATACTTGCACGCAGGGGTTTCTCCGCTCTATGGCTTATAGGTTTGTGGGAGAGAAGCAAGGCTTCAAAACGAATCAAGCAGATAACAGGGAATCCCGAGGCAGAGGCTTCTGCTTATGCCCTCAACGATTATGAAATTGCCCGGGATCTGGGCGGCTGGGAAACTTTTCATGATCTGAAGGAGAGATGCAGACAGAGAGGTATCAGGCTTGCCAGTGATATGGTTCCCAATCATACCGGAATTGATTCCAGATGGGTTATACAGCATCCCGACTGGTTTGTTCAGCTTCCCTATCCCCCCTTTCCCAGATACACCTACACCGGAGAAAATCTATCATCCGACGATCGGGTGGGGATTTATATAGAGGACCATTACTATGACCGTACAGATGCCGCAGTAACGTTCAAACGGGTTGATTTTTACACAGGCGATACCAGATACATCTACCATGGAAACGACGGAACCTCAATGCCATGGAACGATACTGCCCAGTTAAACTTTCTTAAGCAGGAAGTTCGGGAGGCGGTAATAAACACCATCCTCCACGTAGCAAGGAACTTTCCCATTATCCGTTTCGATGCAGCCATGACCCTGACGAAGAAGCACTATCAGAGGCTGTGGTTTCCCGAGCCGGGCTCCGGGGGAGATATCCCCTCAAGAGCCGAATATGGTAAGACCAGGGCAGAGTTTGAACGGGAGATGCCCGTTGAATTCTGGAGGGAGGTAGTTGACAGAGTATCTGCAGAAGCACCGGATACCCTTCTTCTGGCAGAGGCTTTCTGGATGATGGAGGGTTACTTTGTGAGAACACTGGGGATGCACAGAGTATACAACAGTGCATTCATGAACATGCTTAGAAACGAAGAGAATGCCAAGTACAGACAGACCATAAAAAATACTCTGGAGTTTGATCCGGAAATTCTAAAGCGTTTTGTTAACTTCATGAACAATCCCGACGAAGAAACCGCCGTGGCTCAGTTCGGTAAAGGGGACAAATACTTTGGTATATGCACCATGATGGTTACCATGCCGGGGCTGCCCATGTTCGGGCATGGGCAGGTAGAGGGATTTGCAGAGAAGTACGGAATGGAATACAGGAGAGCCTACTGGGATGAAATCGAAGATATCGATCTTATAAACAGACACGAAAGAGAGATTTTCCCACTCATGAAAAAACGCTACCTCTACTCTGAAGTAAAGAACTTTCTACTCTACGATCTTTACACGCCCGACGGAACTGTAAATGAGAATGTTTTTGCATATTCCAACCGGGCATACTCCGAGGCATCTCTCGTTATTTATAACAATTCTTACAGTGAGGCGAAGGGATGGATAAAAACCTCTGCCGGCCGTGTTGAAAAGAATGAAGAGGGGAGAAAGGCTGTCAGGCAGAAGACTCTGGCAGAAGGGCTCAATCTAAAGAATGACCCTCAATATTACTGTGTACTCAGGGAACAACGATCCGGACTCTGCTATTTAAGAAAGAGTAGTATGCTAAATAAAGAGGGGCTGTACGTAGAGCTTAAGGGCTATGAGTGTCAGGTTTTTACCGATATTTACGAGGTACAGGACGATCAGTTCGGCTCCTTTTCTAAACTTGCAGAAGAACTTAACGGGAGGGGAGTCTCTTCCCTCGATGAAGCCCTTAAAGCCATTTATTTACGCCCCATTATTGATGCTTTCTCCAGGTTTGTTAATATAGGTGAGTTTAACTTTATAAGAGATGCTTTAAGGGAAGAAAAAAACGTCGCTCCCGAATATACGGAATTTATAAAAACTAAGTATTTAAATTTTCTAGAAAAAACAGGGGAATATTCAGGGAGTGGTTTGCCTAAGAAAGAACGATTTCTCCTTTACGCTGAAAGCATGAAGCATAATCTGGAAGCCCTGTTAAATCTTCCGGCTCTTCTTAAACAGCTCGACATCTCCTCAGAGAAAAGCTCACCGCTGCGTGCCGGCATGGGGTTCCTTCATAGGGGGTTTAGCATCACTCCCGAGGCACCGTTCGTATTGGCCGGATATGTTTTCTGTAAGTCTTATGGAGATTGGCAAATCGAAAATATTGTTGAGGAATGGCAGATAGATAAACATCTCTGCTCGGTTTTCATGGAGGGAGGACTTGAACAAAACCATGCAGAAAGAAGTGTTTTGCTCTTAAAGACTCTGCTTACCCATTCCCGGAAGCTGGATAAACTCTGCGACCCTGAGCTGGATTCCTTTGAAACAGCCCTGTTTATCCTCCAACATATATTCAGAGACGAGGAAGCACGAATTTTTTTGGGCGAAAATAGATACAAGGGGGTGCTTTTCTTCAACAAGGAAGCCTTCAGGGATCTGGTTTGGTTCCTCTTTGCCGTTGCTGTAATCGAAATAACGGGTGAGAGGAAAAAAGAACCGGGCAGGGAAACGGAAAGAGGTATTTCCCATGCCTTTGAAATTTTAAAAATCTGGTACAGAGCGGAAGAGGCCTCCGGATATAGAGTAGAGAGTTTATTCAGTGAGCTCGAAAGGAAAACCGGGAAGTCCCGGAGCTGATATAAAGTCTTTTTTCAATAAAGTTCTCCCGTTAGATAATAGAGCTCGGTCAGTGCCTTTTCGTACTGGTATTGCACAAGGAGAAGATCAATAGTTGCCGTTATTTCTGCGACCTTAGCCCATCTCTCTTCCTCCCTTGTGATAAGCTCATTCTGAAAAGAGAGAAGGGCGTTTCTGTACCTTTCTTCGGCCAGCTCTTTATGGGCTTCTTTCTCCTTCATCCTGTAATAGCCCGTTCGTACCGATTCCACGGCAGAAGAGACTTTAAGTTCGAGCCCTTCTATCAAGTTTTTTATTCCTTCCTGGGCTATTCGAATCGACTCATCCGCAGATGCAAGCTTTGCCTTCGATTCTCCCGAATCGAAAACCTTCAATCTTGTACCTATGCTTAATATCAGATTAGCATCCCAGGTATCAAGCCAGTTTGATCCCACAATGGGGACCCTCCCTCCGGTGATATCCAGGGTTAAATCCAGAAAAAGCTCCGGGTGAAACGGAGAGCTCCCCTTTTTAAGCTCTCTGTCCGCCAGAGCCTGTCTGAGTCTTTTGAAAAGTATATTCAATTCGGGAAACCTCGTAATCGCCTTCTCTTTGAGCTTTTCAACATTCAATTCAGGCAGCTCTGTATGGAAAGGGGTGATCAATTCCATCTCCTTTACATTAGAACCCGTAAGGTAGGAAAGGGTCTCCCGGGATTGTCTCAACCCCTCCTTTGACTCAATTTTTCTGCCTACAATGCCTGCCAGGTTTGCCTTTGCTTCGAGCACCTCTTCCCTGGTTATAAGTCCCTCGTCGAAAGAGGTTTCCCTGTCTTGCGTAATCTGGATCAACACTTTTTCCGCCTCTTGCATGAGCCTTACGGAGTTTTCTGCAAAAAGCACACTGTAATAGACTTCTCTTGTATCCCTTGCCTTTTCAAGCCTGACCGCCTCCAGTTCACCCCTGGAGATATCCCTCTCCAGGGATGCCAGTTCCACCCCTGCATTGATTTTACCCGATGTGAAAATCGGCTGGGAGAGGGTTGCCTTGAGTTTAAAATAGGTATTCTCCGCATCTTCGATAATAACATAATCCTGGTCAGGAAATGCCACGGGAGCTACCGACTGGGGCGTGGGGGCATATCCGAAGGCTCCCTTTGTAATTTTTATTCCTTCGGGCGGGTTGGACATAAGGGATGCAGAACCCTGGACTTCGAGTCTTGGCAATCTCTTTGATTTCGCCTCATTCAAGGCGTATTCTGCTTTTCTGCTCTCCATCTCTCTTATTCTTACCTCTCCGGATCTGGTAATGGCGAGTTCCACCGCCCTGTCCAGAGAGAGCTCTTCTACAAAAACCATCCCCGGAGCAAGCAAAATAAAGAACAGTAAAGGAAATAAACGAAGGCAAATCATACCAATCTCTCGATATTAAGTATTTGGATCGGTATCCACTGCATCGGGTATATTGAAGGGGTCTATCCATGATTTAATATCTCCGTTCCATGCGTCGGCGGAGAACTTGTTTCCTGGATCAGTAATGGCTGTAAATGATACCGTAACATTTAGAATATCTTCGCCTGCCGGAGCACTTTCTTCCGGTGATTCATCCTTCCACTGAACCAGGAAGGAGAACTCGCCATTTGTATCTGCCTGGGTGGTCTTGCTGTGATCTCCATTGTCGTCTGTATAGGAGAGGGTTACTTCAACTCCTGAGACTGGAATTGTCTGAACGTTCTTATCGGTATCTATAATCCTGTAAATACATCTCCCCTGTACGGTTGTTGAAAAATTGGACCTTGGTTTACGGGATACCACTATATCTTCGGGTATATTGACCGTCTGGTTTGAGGTTAGTGTTACCTCTTTTCGCTCATCCGCCTCGTAATTGGGATCGTCTATAACAATGTATGCGGTTTCTGTATCTGCACCTGCACTGTCCGGGGTCTCATCCCTCCAGGTAACATCCTGAAACCTGAACCTCCCCTGCTCTCCATCTATTTCTGTCGTAGTGGTTACGTAGTCTTCATCGTCATCCCCGGTGGATGCAAGATCGAGCACCACCCGTACACCGTTTACACCCTCTCCGCCTATGTTTACCACTCTGCCATTGACCTGGGGAGTGGAAAATGTAGCCCTATTCAGCAGGATATCTGGTACAAGGTTGAGAGTTTCTGTAATTATTCCTGCTACTTTAACCACCCTGGAAGAGTAATCTTCGTGGGAAACCTGGAGCCACACTACACCGGAATCTCCCTCCTGACCGAATCTGGGGAAAAGTTTCTGCCAGATTATCTTATGGCTGTAATAACCATCGTTCCCCTGGTAGCTCATGGTGGCTGTTTCCACTATAAACCCGTTCTCTTTTTCCGTATCCTCCTCACTCAGGTAAACCCTTACCAGAGCGCCGTTTATTCCACTCTTCGACTCCGAATCTTTAACATAACCCGCTATCTCGGCCGTATGGTATGTACCACATCCTGCAAAATAAATGACGGTAAGAAGTAAAACTACCGGCAGAGCCGGAAGCATTAAGAACTTTATCCTATTACTTCTCTCGCAACATATCATAAACCTTCTCCTTCAGTTTTCCTTCTATAAGCCAGTAGATAGCAGGAATAAGCACCAGGGTAACAAGAGTGGATGTAGTCAGCCCTCCCACCACCGCTCTTCCCATGGGAGCCCTCAGCTCCGATCCTGTCCCTATTCCAAGAGCCATGGGAAGAAGACCAAAAATTGTGGTGAGAGCGGTCATGAGAATCGGTTTAAGCCTGGTTCTGCCGCCCTGAATAATTGCTTCTCTAACGGGAACTCCTCTGGCCCTCAGAAGATTTATATAGTCGATAAGTACTATGGCGTTATTAACCACTATTCCTACCAGGAGGATGGCACCGATAAAGGCTATTAAATTGAAGGTTGTTCCCGTTACCATGAGAGCAATCACCATTCCGATTGCGGCGAAAGGAACGGAAAACATAACGATAAATGGATGAAGAAAGGATTCAAACTGGGATGCCATCACCATATATACGAGGGCTACAGCAAGAATCAATGCAAAGGAGAGGCTTCCGAAGGAGCTCGCCATCTCTTTGGCAGAACCCGCACTGGAAAGAGTTATTCCCAGAGGCGGCTCACCCAGACTCTCTATTCCTTCATCAATATCCGCCACCACCTTGTTAAGCGGTCTCTCTCCGGTAAGTGCAGCCTCTATCTTAATAATCCTGGTTCGGCTCTTCCGGTTGACGGACCTGGGCCCTTTCTCCTCTTTAATTTCAACAACATTTTCTATGGGGATCTTATTCCCCGCAGGATTTATAAAAAAGAGGTGCTTAATTTTATCCAGATTGTTACGATCCTCATCCTTAAGGAGGAGAATCACATCGTAATCCTCCTCCTCTGTAGTGTAACGGCTTACCTCCATCCCCTTATATGCTGTCCTTATAGTTGAAGCTATCTCCAGAGGAGTGATGCCGAGACTTAGAGCCTGTTTTCTCATGGGAAGAAACTGCAATTCGGGCTGACCGGATTCATGGGAGACCCTCACATCACGGGTACCCTCCGTACTCTCGATTATAGTGGCAATGCTCTGGGCATATTCGTTCATCACATCGAGATTATTTCCAGATACGATATAAACTATGGGACTTGTCTCTCCCGTGGCCGAAGAAGCAAGGGATGCCATACCCTGTATTTCAGTATTAAACTCTACATCGAGAACATCCTCTTCAATACGGGATGAAATCTCCCTCGTTATCTCCCATATACTCCTGGAACGGGAATCCTTATCTACCAGGGTTATGTGTATTGAGGCAAGATTACTGCCGGTGTTGACAAGTCCCGTCCTCTCTCCTCCCCTTCCCACACTGGAAGCCATGGTTTTAAGGTCTTTACCTGCAACACTACGGATGATCCTCTCAATCTGGATTACTTTCTGTTCCGTATAGGCGAAAGGCACTCCCGGCTTTGTCTCCAGACTAACTGCAAAACGAGCCTCATCTGCCTCCGGAAGAAACTCCATTCCCAGCAGAAGGACAGAACCCGCACTGATCCCAAGAAGAATTACTGCACTTATTATAACTATCAGACTGTGTTCCAGTGCCCAGATGATTACCTTCTCGTACGTTTCATCGAGCCATTTAAGAGCATTCTGAACAGCCCTTCCTATCCGGTTTAACCATTCATAGCGAGACTTTAATTCTACATCCGCCAGGGAAAGTTCGTGCAGTTCCTTGCCGTTGTCTGCAATGGTACCTATGAAGCCTTGTTCGATTCTTAAAAACCTTGCGCACAGTACAGGGATAAAGGTGAGTGCTACTGCAAGCGAGATGGCCAGGGCAAAGGAGATAGTCATTGATAGATCCTGAAACAGTAGTCCTGCAAGACCTTCCACAAAAATTATGGGTAAAAATACCGCCATGGTTGTTAGAGTCGATGCGGTGATTGCCTTCCCTACCTCGGAGGTACCTTCAACAGCGGCTTGCTCTGGGGAATACCCGGCCAGTTGCTTTCTGTAGACCGATTCCAGAACAACGATGGAGTTATCCACAAACATCCCTATCCCGAGGGTAATACCCATCAAGGAAACCATATTCACGGTCAACTTACCGAAATCCATAAGAGAAAATGTTGCAATTACAGAGATTGGGATAACTGTTGCTATAATGAGGGTAGATCGGAAGTTTCTTAAGAAAATAACCAGTACGAGAACTGCAAGTAACCCACCCTGCCAGGCTGCGTTGGCCACTCCACCGATGGATCGAATAACAGAGGTGGACTGGTCGGATTGCACTTCGATTTTCACAGAGGGTGGAAGAGTTTTTTCGAGATTTTCTACTGTTTGCCGCGCATTCCTGTTTACCTCCACGGTGTTATAACCAGGCTGCTTGTAAACCGATATGACGACCCCTTCACCCTCTTCCGTCCTCACAAACTCCTCCCTGGGTAAGGAGGCAAGCGAAACATCGGCCACATCACCAAGGAATACAGGAACATTTCCTTTATAATCTACAAGCACATTCTCTATATCTTTTATATTTTTAAACTCGCCCACGGTGCGCAGAACAAAGTACCTGTCCTCGAGGCTTATAAAACCTCCAGGAAGGTTGATATTTTCATTCCTGAAGGCCTGAAGTATTCTGCTTAAAGGAATTTCTAGCTTTCCCAGTGTATCCAGATCGAGCCTGCAGAGGACCGCTCTCTTCTCTCCTCCAAACAAGTCGACCCTCGCAACACCCTTTATCTTCTCGAGCTCAGGTACAATTTTATCCTCCACAAGACGCCTAACATCAATTCCCTTCAGACCTGCAGATATATTAAGAGTCAAAGAAGGAATATGTTCTGGGTTGAACTTGTATATACCAGGCATTTCCGCCCCTTCGGGAAGATCATCCTGAATGGTATTAAGCTTCTCTCTTATCTCGGGTACAACCGTCTCCATATTGGTGCCCCAGGTGAAGTTAATTATCACCATGGATACCCCCTCGCTCGAGGTCGACGATACCTCTTCGACTCCGTTAAGGGAGGAGACCACCTCTTCGATGGGTCTGGTAACACTCGATTCTATCTCGTAAGGGCTAACCCCCGGATAAACCGTAAAGATCGCCACTGTAGGCATGGTTATGTCCGGAAACAATTCCAATCCCAGCCTCGATAAAGATACAAGACCGAGGATAAACAACCCCAGAAACACCATGCTTACAGTAACAGGATGTTTTACCGATGCATGGGGAAGCTTCATCTTTCTACAACCCTCACTTCCTGGCCATCCTCAAGGAAGGCATTCCCTTCGACGATAATCCGCTCGTCTGGATCGACTCCTGAAACTATCTGGATTACATCGCCGCTTCTTAAACCTGTCTCAACAACCTGCATTACGGCATGGTAGGACTGGTTTTCTTCAAGAGTAAATATCACCTCTTTACCGTCCCGAAAGACAACCGCACTGGCGGGAACTGTCAGAACGTTCTCCATTTCGCTTAAAACAATCTCTACATTTACATACATACCAGGCCTAAGGAGTCCTTCCGGGTTGCCTACTGCAACTTCTACTTTAAAGGTTCTGGTAGCCGGATCTATAACTTCGGAAATGGATTCAACCATCCCGGTAAATGGGTAAAGATTTTCATATGCAACCGGATAAACAAGCGCTTTAAGGGACTTCTCTCTTCCATTGAAACGCTGGTAGAGTTTCTCCGGGATATTTACAACGGCATATACAGGATCGTCCTGCACAATCGAGAGAAGAACAGTATCGGTTCCCACCATGTTACCCTCTTCAACGAAAATCCTGGCCACCGTGCCGCTCACAGGAGCCTTCACCCTTGAATAGTTGTACTGTAGCAGAGCCAGTTCGTATTGATATTTTCGTGCCTCCATGTTGGCCTTAGCCATCTTTATTTCCTCCTGGCTCGCACCTTCTTCCATCAATTTTAGATTCCTCTTTGCATTCTCAAGCTCGGTTTCTGCAGCACGAAACTGGCTTTCTGCCTCCTCGAATCTTGCTTTAGGGACTATTCCTGCTTCGAAAAGACGTTTCGTACGCTCAAAATTGCTTTTGGCAGTTTCAAGATCTTTTTCGGCCTGTTCCACCTTGGCCCTGGCATTTTTCAACTCCTCTTCCCTGACCCCTTTTAAAGTTTTCTCATACTGTGCTATTGCACCTCTGTAAGCTGCATGGGCCTGTTCCATCTGAATCCTCACCATCTCATCATCAAGCAAAACCACGACGGTATCCGGCTCTACTCTCTCGCCTTCCACCACATTTATCTTTTCAATTTTTCCGGAGATTTTAGGTAACACATTTACAGTCTTTTGGGGTTTAAGTGTTCCGGGATAGTTTAAGGTTTCTCTGATAGTTCTTCTTAAAGGATAACTTACAATCACCGGCGTACCTTTAGCTGTTTTCTCTTCCTCGCTGCTTAAAAAAATAAACTGTCTTGCAAGAATACCGGCTAACAGTAATGTTAGTATCGAAATAATAATAGAAAATATTAGAATCCTTTTTTTCCCTTTCATACCTGTATGAACGATCATTCTTTAATAGAAAATACCTTAAAAATACAAAAATATCAACATAGAAGAGCCCCTTTTCATTTCTCCCTGAAAATCAGCTACTCTTCCCCCTTTACAACCTTTCTGGAAAAAATAAGATACCCTGTATGGGCAATCATTTTATCCACCGGTCTGAATCGGGCCGGGTTCAATTTATAGCTTCTTTTTAATATCTCCTCAACCTCGGTTAAAACACATCCATGGGTCTTAAGCCCTTTCAGAATGTAGCTTACCTGATTTGTCGTGGGAACAAAAAAGCAGAGATGTCCGCCCGGCTTGAGTGCATTGAGTACAACATCCAGCGCTTCCCACGGCTTTTTTATGTCCAGGAAAAAGCCGTCAAGATTACTCTCGTGTATTCCATCTTCAAGTAGTTGATTGTGAATAGTAACATTCTCAAACTCTGCGCCGTCTCTTAAGTTTTTCTCTGCTAGTTTTACAAAATCCTTCTCCTTCTCATAGGAATAGACCTCTCCCTCTCTTCCCACTGCCCTGGAAAACTGCAGTGTCATGGCTCCCGAGCCGGTACCAGCCTCCCCGACCTTCTTGCCGGGTGAGATATCCATTTTTAAGATGATATAACCCGACTCCTTGGGATAAATTATCTGTGTCCTGCGCTTAAGACCAATACTTAAAAAATCGTGAATATCGCAATCAAAGAGATAGTATGTTCTATCCTGAACCGTAAATGCATGGCCGATCGGAATCCCCTTGAGTTCTTCGATCTCTATGTGTCCCTGGGGCAGGAAAAGTTTGCCGGACTGCTCTATATCGATAATTCGCTTAAACCTTTTCCCGTCGGTAATTATCCTCTTGCAGGCCATACCCTGTGTCAACCGCTATTCTCCTGGAAAGTTTCGTATATTTCGCGGGCAATGGGCATCCTTCTGCCCGTTCCAAAAGCTCTCGGTGAAACTTTTAAAACCGGAGGTGCTTGCCTGCGCTTATACTCGGCCCTTCCCACCATTGTCAGTACTTTATGAACGAGTTGAGGTTCGAATCCCAAATCAACAATCTCCTGGTGAGTCAGATTATTAAGTATATATAGGGTAAGAAGTCTGTCCAGCACCTCGTAAGGAGGAAGAGTATCCTGATCCTTTTGATCGGGTTTAAGCTCTGCCGAAGGGGCTTTGGCAAGAATAGAGTCGGGAATAATTTTATCTTTGGAATTAATGTGTTTGCATAGTTCATAAACTTCTGTTTTAAATAAATCGCCTATAACCGCAAGCCCTCCTGCCATATCGCCATAGAGAGTGCAGTATCCCGTTGCCAGTTCTGATTTGTTGCCTGTAGCAAGGAGGAGTGAGTCCCACTTGTTGGAATACCCCATGAGGAGTGTACCCCTTATTCGAGCCTGAATATTCTCTTCTGTTTTATCGGGCTCTCTACCCCGAAAAACCGGCTCAAGTTCCTCGAGAAAGGAAGAGAAAATCTTTTCGATCGGGAAAACATCCAATCGAATGTCTAATTTCTTCGAAAGCGATTCGGCATCTCTAAAACTTGCCTCCGATGAGTAAGGGGAAGGCAAGGCAAAGGCACGAACCCGGTTTGCACCCAGAGCTTTTACCGCCAGTACGGCAACTAGTGCACTGTCTACCCCTCCGGACAGTCCCAGATGTGCTTTGTTAAAACCACACTTATCCAGATAATCTTTAAGCCCGATGATCAGGGCACCTTCTATATCTTTATACTTCTCCTGATTTAGTTTTAGTTCGGGGTATTTCCTATCCTTTTCCAGTTCGAATATAGAAAGCTCCTCTTCAAACTTCTTACCCTGAAAAATCAGTTTACCTTCTGAGGATGTAACCATGGAATGACCGTCAAAAATAAGACTGTCGTTTCCTCCGACCATATTTACATAAACAGCCGCAACCCCCGAGGTTTTCCCTATACGGGAGAGAAGGAACAGTCTTATTGCCGATTTTCCGGTGTAAAATGGTGATGCAGAAGGTGAGACTATTAGAGTAGCTCCTTGGTTGAGATAATCCCTCACAGGGTCTATAGGATAACGGGAGCCTGGGGTTATCTCCTGCTCCCACCAGATATCTTCACAGATGGCAAAGCCTATTCGCTCGCCTTTGTATTTGAACAATCTTCTCTTAACTGCTGTCTCAAAATACCTTGCTTCATCGAATACATCGTAGGTTGGGAGAAGGCTTTTAGCCTGCGTGTGGACTATTTCCCCATCAAGAATCACTGAAACAAAGTTCTGCAGAGGTTTACCCGATTGTAAGGGATTTTTATCCACATATCCCACAACTACGGCTATGCCAGGTGGACATTTTTTCTGAAGCCAGCGAAGAGACTTTACATTTTCCTCTGCAAAGGCGGCATGATCGAGAAGATCCATGGGAGGATAACCACATATACTCATTTCCGGGAAAACAACCATCTCGGCTCCCTTCTTTGAAGCCTCTTCGGAATACAATAGAATTTTCTCCCTGTTTTTTTTGAAGTCGCCGATAATTGTATTGATTTGCCCTATTGCCATTCTCATAAAGAGAAATTAACAAAAAAGTCAAACCTTGACCACAGAGATTTTTATTTATAGTATGAACCAACCATGAAAAAAACACTGTTTTTAACCGGCAATTCTCTCCCGCTTATCAAGGAGCTGTCTAAAGAGTACCTGGACAACGAATACAACATCATAATTGCTCCTTTAATATGCATAAAAGAACCCGGAGAAGAGATAGAAAAAAGTGCACTTCTGGACGAAAGTGAGTTTTACCCTCATGATCTTCCGATTTTAGAGGGAGTTGAGAACCATCCTCTTCTACTCATTCCAATAGAAAGAGTATCACCCTTTTCGGTAAGAAACACCATTCTTGAGGGACTTAAAAGGTTCGAAAACATTGACGAGGTGTTGATCCTGTACTCTCCTACCGGTGATAACAGGCCCCTCCATCAGTTACCCGCCTCCACAGTAGAAGAAATAGTGGATACCGGCATAAAAGGGAATTTCTATATTTTAAAGCAGGTCCTCGATATCTTTTTAAGGAATAACAGGGGAATCCTCACTTTTGTTCTGTACCTTCGAGGTATAGATACATTACCGCCAATCGATGCTTCCATCTGTGGCTGCTTCCGCAAGCTTGTAGATTCTATTTTTACATTCTACCGCAATGAATCGATTATGATTAACGGAATAGAGTCAAAGTCTGCAGATCCTGTGGAATCGGCGAAGTATATCTGTAAAACCGTGAGCGAAAAGGCACAAAATACTTTCGGCAAATGGTATCGCCATTCAGGAAGGCAGAGTTTTTTACAGGCCCTTAAGCCCAAAACACCTCCTGGCTGATTGACTCACCCATGATAAATGGTTTAGTGTTTTAATTCATGAAAATCTGGATTAAGCTTCTTATTGGAACCATTATAGGAATATTTATAGCCCTTTTTCCCGAACACTCGGCAGCAAGCAGAGACTTGCTCTCCTTTTTCTCCGAGCTTACCATCAATATAGGAAGGTATATTCTGTTTCCGCTGATATTCTTCTCGCTTGCTATCGGTGTATACGAACTTAAACAGGAAAAACGAGCTCTAAAAACCTACACAAAACTAATTCTTTATCTGGTTCTCTCTACTGCTTTTATGACAATTCTGGGGACTCTTTCCGTTTTGATCTTCTCTCCCGAAAGAATACCCATCCTTATAGAAGAAGAGGTAAGGTATTCCGTTCCCGGCATAAGGGAAGTTTTAATGCAAATTTTTCCCAAAAATGCATTCCGGGTTTTTATACCTGATGGCAACTTTCTCTTACCCCTATCATTTCTTTCATTCTTCCTGGGTCTTAATTTTTCTTTCGACAGACTTGTAACGAAACCTGTGATAGAGTTTTTCGATTCCATGTCCAGGATACTCTATCATATCAACAGTTTCATAGTAGAAATTATCGGAATAGGCTTTATCGCTCTAACCGCATCCTTTCTTTTACAGATAAAATCTGCGCCCGAAATGAATCTCTTTACCCAGCTTCTCATCGTTATCTCAATTGATACGGTAATTGTTATCTTCGGTATCTATCCAGGATTGATTTATATTTCGGGCCTTAAAGAGAATCCGTACAAATGGTTATATGCGATCATGGGCCCTGCTCTGGGGGGTTTTATCTCGAAAGATATCTACTTCACTCTTCCCCTCCTGATCAAACACGGAAAGGAAAACCTCGGTATTCCCCGCAAAATAGGATCATCCAGTTTTCCAGTTTTTGCTATTTTTGGAAGGGCAGGCACAGCACTCGTAACAAGTGTCTCTTTTATCGTTATTATGAAATCCTACTCAGGTCTGGGAATAACCTTTTTTCAGGTACTTTGGGTAATTGTATTCTCCTTCCTCGTCTCTTTTGTCCTTGGAAGTTTTCCTGGTCTGGGTGTATTCGTTGCACTTTCCTTACTGTGTTCCCTGTATGGGAAGGGATTGGATGTGGGATTCCTGATTCTAAAACCTGTAGCCCCTATACTCGTGAGTTTTGGTGTTTTACTTGACATAATTACGGCAGCCTTTGTCTCATTTATGCTCTCCGTAAAAGAAAGAGTAAATACAGAGGTGGAAGTCCAGGAGTTTATCTAAAAACAGAGAAATAACAGTATGAGTGAATTGGATTAACAAATCAAATAAAAGATTATTTTAGAATTGTGGCGATAAGCGAGCCGATAGCACTCGCCATAGTCGCCAGAATAAAAAAGAACAATCTATCTATACGTTTATTCGTTCCATCTATACGTTTGTTCGTTCCATCTATACGTTT
>Ga0180301_10001588_pt1 | contig 17883 bp, 16 predicted proteins | sample GuaBasSediGuay16_FD_121797 | JGI IMG/M metagenome (GOLD analysis project Ga0180301, IMG submission 121797) | Subseafloor sediment microbial communities from Guaymas Basin, Gulf of California, Mexico - Guay16, Core 4569-2, 12-15 cm | ecosystem: Environmental > Aquatic > Marine > Hydrothermal... | reverse complement strand
CTTGTAGATCAGGTAAATAAATTAGTTTTCTAGAAAAATATTATTAAGTAAATAAGAGTTTTACTATAATGTCTCTTTCTAATGATTTTCTAATGAATTCTTATTTACTTATAACATAATGTATTATCTAAGTATTTAAGAATTTAAGAGATGCGGTGAAATATCATGGCTAAAACCATATTAATAAAAAACCCCATTATACTGAACCCTATTTCACCAACAAGGGTTGAGGTCAAAAAAGCAGACATATTGATAGAAGATGGATTGATTAAAGGTGTGGGAGAATATGATTATGCTGATAAGATAATTGATGCAACGAATATGGTTGCTCTTCCTGCTTTCGTCAACAACCATACCCATATATCAATGACATTATTTCGCGGGGTTGTTGAAGGCTTAGAGACTATGGATTGGCTGAAAATTGTTTGGAAAATAGAAGACAATCTGTCAAGAAACGACATTTATTATGGGGCTTTACTAGGTTGTATTGAGCAGGCGTTAACAGGTGTTGGTATATATGTTGACATGTATTTTGAAGAAGACCTCGTGGCAAAAGCTTCTTATGAAGTAGGGCTTAAAGTCGTTGTTTCTGAAGGGATCATAGACATAAATGATCCTAGTAAAGGCGAGGAAAAAATTAAATTAACGATAAAATATGCTAAAGAACTCCCTTCAAAGTACCCTAATTACGTTAAAGTGATGTTCGCTCCACATAGCCTTTATGGTACAAGGAAAGAGACATTGGAAACTATATCGGAGTTAAGTAGAGAGCTTGGAATAGGGGTTCACATACACGTAGCCGAGTCTCTTAGAGAACTGGATTTTGTTAAAGAGCACTACGGTACAACTCCTATAAGGGCCTTAGATAAGCTTGGATTGCTAAATGAGAGGGTTCTTTGCGCACATGCCATGTTTGTTGATGTTGATGAAATAAAGCTCATTGCTGAGCGTGGTGCACGAATAGCACATGCCCCTGTAGTGATAATGAAACACGGGCTTAAAGAGGCCCCTATTGTGGAATATATTGAGAATGGGGTCATTGTGGGCTTAGCTACGGATGGTCCAGGTAGCAATAACAACTTAGATTTTCTAGAAGAGATGAAGATTGCTGCTCTACTCTATTCTTACGAGTCTAAGAACCCTATGAAGCCTTCTATACCAACAATATTATGGATGGCTACTAAAGCAGGCTATGAAATTACAGGTTTTAAAGGAGGAATAATAGATACAGGTTATCCTGCGACACTTGCATTAATAAACTTGAGAAAACCTCACCTAATACCTACACATAATATACCGTCACACATAGTTTACGCTGCCAAGGGTGATGACGTAGATACTCTCATAGTTGATGGTAAGATCATTGTAGAGAAAGGTAATGTTGTGACAGTTGATGTTGATAAGGTAATGGATAAAGTCAATGAACTATTTAATGAGCTATTAAGAAGGAGTGGACTAAAGCCTAGAATCGATGGTGCCCCCATAATGTTAGGAGAGTAATGTATGCCTAAGGTGTATTGTCGTTGACAAATAATACGTGGAAAACTCCACACCTACTTATAAAGAAAGGGCAAGTTGGTAAGTATGCCCTACTACCTGGTGATCCTGGTAGAGCACACCTAATAGCTAAATTCCTTGACAAAAGCAGTCTTGTCACGCAAAATAGAGAATTTGTTGTATATAATGGTGTATACAAAGGAGTGAATATAACTATAGCTTCCACAGGCATAGGAGGGCCGTCAGCTGCAATAGCTGTTGAAGAACTAGCTAGGGCTGGTACTAGAGTGTTTATAAGAGTAGGGACATGTGGTGCTTTAAGGAAAGGTATTGAGGTAGGTGACTTAATCATCCCCTACGCGGCTGTAAGAAATGATGGGGTAACTAAGAGGTATGTAAGTGAGAATTACCCTGCAGTAGCATCGCCAAGAGTATATTATGCTCTCGTTAATGCAGCTAAAAGACATGACATAAAGTACTATGAGGGTATAATATTGTCTGATGATATGTATTATTGTAGGTTAGATGAGATGATTGAATGGTCTAAAAAGAATATAATTGCCGTTGAAATGGAGGCTTCAACAATATTCACACTAACTTCACTTAAAGGCCTTGAAGGAGGAGCCATTTTAGCTGTTGATGGAAATATCATTGAAGGTACAGGTAAGCCTTTCATTGGAGAAAGCGAAGATGTTGAGAAAAAAGACAAATTGCGTAGAGGTATTGAAACAGAAATTAAGATAGCATTAGACGCTGTACTATTACTTGAAGGATACTATATGTAGAGAGTAAAGTCCTGATCTACTAGCTTTAAATCATTAGCTGCGGATTAAGCCATGGGTTATAATCCAATAGGTTATTATTGTATGCTCTAGTCTTAATACAAGTTGAATACCCTACCTGGGTTAGACTATGGAATCTCATATGATAAAAGACCCCTCTCTATGGCCTTTAGGAGAAAAGAAAATTGAATGGGCAAAGAAGTTCATGCCCGTTCTTGAACGGATTAGTAGGGATTCGCGTGAAAAGAAGAAGTTTAAGGGGCTGAAAGTAGGTATAGTATTGCATCTTGAAGCTAAAACCGCGGTTTTAGCTTCATATATTCAAGAAGCAGGTGCAGATGTCTATATTACTAGTAGCAACCCAGAGACGACACAAGATGATGTTGCGGCGGCATTGACTAGAAGAGTTGCTGGGGTTTATGCATGGCGTGGCGAATCTATTAAAGAATATTTTGAGAATATAAGAAGGATTCTTGATAAGAAACCAGATTTCATTATAGATGATGGAGCAGATTGTATAGTTATGGCTCATCAAATCAATGTAGATAGTATAAAAGGTGCAACTGAAGAGACGACAACGGGTGTGCGCAGGCTTAAAATTATGGAGGAAGAAGGCGTTCTTAAGTTTCCTGTTATAGCTGTTAATGATGCGAAGACTAAATACCTCTTCGACAATAGGTACGGTACTGGGCAAAGTAGTATTGATGGAATTTTAAGAGCTACAAATATCTTGTTGGCAGGGAAACATGTCGTTGTTGCAGGCTATGGCTGGGTTGGTAGAGGTATTGCAATGAGATTAAGAGGTATGGGCGCTAAAGTCATAGTCACCGAGGTAGACCCTATTAAAGCTCTTGAAGCGCATATGGATGGTTTCGAGGTAATGCCGATGAGAGAAGCAGCAAAAATTGCTGACATGATCATAACGGCGACTGGGGTTAATAAAGTGGTTACAGAAGAACACTTTGAAGTTATAAAAGATGGCTGTTTCTTAGCTAATGCAGGACACTTTAATGTCGAAATAGATGTTAATTGGCTTGAAAAGAATGCTATTAGGAAACATGAAGTTAGACCAAATGTTACTGAATACATCTTGCCCAATGGTAGAAGAGTATACTTGCTAGCTAAGGGTAGACTTGTCAACTTGGTTGCCGCCGACGGGCATCCAATAGAGGTTATGGATCTGAGCTTTGCTGGACAATTTGCGGCACTTGAATACCTTGTTGAAAACTATGATAAAATGGAGAACAAAGTATATCCGCTTCCCAAGGAACTTGACGAGAAGATTGCTTGGGAGAAGCTGAAAGCTGAGGGCATTGAAATAGATAGGCTTAAGCCCGAACAAATAGATTATATGAAATCATGGAGGATTTGATTAGCTAAGCTATCATATATTGATGAAGAATTAAAATTAATATAGTTAGAGACCGGGATAAAAATCATCTAATAAAGTAGAATATAAAGTGAAGCATAGAGGATGTATGGGGTCTACGAATGAAGGAGTCTTATGCAGTAATTGTTGAAGATGTATGGTTTAAATATATTGCTGGTAAAGATTATGCTTTAAAGGGAATAAATTTTAAGGTTAGGCCTGGCGAATTTGTTGTCATTATGGGACCTAGTGGTTGCGGTAAATCAACGCTTGCTTACACGCTTAATGGAATGATCCCTCATATGTTTAAGGGAGATTTCAAAGGGAAAGTAATAGTAGATGGACTAGATACTTTAGAGCATTCTATTGCGGAATTATCTACACGGGTTGGGATAGTCTTCCAGAATCCAGAAGCCCAATTAGTCACCATGACTGTTCTTGAAGAACTAGCCTTTGGTCCGGAGAATTTAGGTCTTCCGAAAGAGGAGATAATTAGAAGAATTAGAGAAGTAGCTAAAGTGGCGAGGCTTGAAAATAAACTGCATCGTTCCACTCTCCATTTATCTGGGGGAGAGAAGCAAGCTTTAGCTATAGCATCGGTATTGGCTCTTAGACCCAAAATATTAGTATTAGATGAAGTCACGTCAATGCTTGATCCTATAGGTACGGAACTTGTATCAGAAATGGTTGTGAGATTAAATAGAGAACACGGATTAACGATCATTGCTATAGATCATAGAGTTGAATGGGCTGCTGAATATGCTAATAGAATAGTCATAATGGATAATGGACAAATAATTGGCGAGGGATCACCTGAAGAAGTATTCGCATCACCCGATCTTGTAAGGAAAATAGGTTTTAGAGCCCCCCAAGTCTCTGAGCTAGCTTATGAGTTAATGGACCAAGGCGTAAAATTAGATAAGATACCTATTTCTCTGAACGAAGCAGTAGAATTTTATTCAAGACTCCTTGACGAAATTTTAAGTAGCCGTGGGGATAGTCCTTGGAGAGAGAAGTTATAATTAGAGTTGAAGATATACACTACTTTTATCCTAATGGGGTACACGCGCTTCGAGGAGTAACTTTAAATATACATAAAGGCGAATTTATAGCCCTACTTGGCCAGAATGGTTCGGGAAAAACGACTCTAGCTAAACATTTAAACGGCCTACTTGTTCCTCATAAAGGTAGGGTTTTAGTTAAAGGCATTGATACAAGGAAAGTGAGTGTGGCCAAAATAGCAAAGATAGTAGGGTATGTATTTCAGAATCCCGAGCACCAAATTTTCGCTAAAACAATATTCGATGAGATAGCCTTTGGCTTGAGAAATATCGGTGTCCCTGAAGATGAAATAGAAAAAAGAGTTATAGAAGCGTTAAAAATAGTTGATCTAAATAAGCCGTTGGACATGAACCCTCATTTCCTAAGTACTGGAGAAAAGCATAGATTAGCCATAGCCTCAGTGCTAGCTATGAAGCCTGAAGTAATCATTCTTGATGAACCTACAACAGGGCTTGATTATAAAAGGAGTAGGCAGTTAATGGAGCTTATCAAGAGGCTTCATGAACAAGGTCATACTATAATATTGATTACACATGATATGGCTTTTGCTGCAGAATATAGTACAAGAACCATAATACTTCATGAAGGTAAAGTCATAGCTGATGGGCCTACGAAAGAGGTATTTACACAACTAGATCTTTTGGCAAAAAGTAGCCTTAAGCCACCACAAATAACTCTATTAGCGATAGAGCTGTATAAACGGGGCTATCCTATCCCTAAAGAAATAATGTCTGTTAAAGAGATGGTGAATGAATTCTTAAAGATATATATGTTAGCCAAAGGTTTATCCTAAGTAGTATAGTTACAATGTTTTCAAATTAACCAGAACTGGTTAATTCTCAGAGAAAACCTTAAATTTTAATCCAAGTAATCTTTTAATGAACGTAGTTACAAAGTGACTAGCCATGCAATTAGAACCATCGTTACTAGCCTTACTGGTCTTTTCAGTACTAGTATTAGTTCTAGGTTTAGTACTCTGGGCCATCAAAAAGCCTGCAGGTAAAGCCGTAACTGCCATGGGAATAGGGCTGGTAATAACATTCCTCTTCTATTTTGCCTTCGTGGCCAGTGGGGTATATGGGAAGCCCGGTGCTGAGTCAGGCTATGTTCTTAATATATTGGGGGTGATGGTGCTCATTGTGGGCGCGTTTGTAGCAATATACTATATTAAGAAGGCAAGAACTCTTCAAGCTGAATCATGAGTTGGAGGTGGTATTATGTCTGGTGACCAAAAGGTTAAAGGTCCATGGCTCATAGCCACAATAATTGTTGCAATAATAGCTATAGGGTTAAGTATCTGGGGTGCTATCACCTTTGCAACAGAAAAAGAATGGAGTTGGGGTAAGGCTACAGCAGCCTTAGGTTTTGGCACATGGGCCGTGATTGGGGGCATTCTTTGGTTTGCTGGTACAGCATTCTTTATCATGGAGCTTGCTGGGTTTACAATATACAACAGAAAACTAGTTAGATATAAGCTAAACTGGGACTCAATAGACATTTCCATTGTTGCTCTAACAGCAGCTGTTTATGGTGGTGCATTAGCTGCTACAGGTGGATTAACAATAATTCCTGGATTCACATGGATTAGGCCAGCTAATGCGCTTACACCAGTATTTGGAATATTATTCGGTATTCCAGGATGTTTAGGTACAGCAATTGGTAACTTCTTAGCTGATGCTTTTGCAGGATACTTAGGATGGGGTAGTATTGGAGGATTTATAGGGAACTTTATATTGGCGTACATACCGTACAAAATGGTCAGCGATCCCAGCTTAAGATCGCCTAAGGCATGGTTTGAGCTCTATGTATCGATAATTATTGGATCAATATGGTGCTCAGCGTATATATCATGGTGGCTATACGTATGGGGACCCCAAGTAAGTCCATGGCCTTTAGTGGGATTGCCTGCAGCCTTAGTATGGGGATGGTTCTTCCCATTTGTAATTGTAAACAACTTATTGGTGTCAGCAATCTTAAGCGGACCAATAACCTATATACTATACCCCGTTGTAAAGAACTGGGGGCTTCTCTGGACTGATAGGATAAAGATATCATCATGATGGACAGAATAATACTAAATAATTTTTTATCACACAAATTTAATCATTACTTTTAAATAGAGTAAAGAGGGGATCGATGGATAAATGTCTTTAGAATTCGGGTTGTATGTAGAGAGAGATACATTCTTACATAGACTTGATCCAAGAAGCAAGTTGGTTATGGTGATAGTATCTATACTCTATCCAGCGTTCTTCAACAACCCTATATTTACTGGGATTTACTTTTTCTACCTCATAGGGCTGTGCACTATTGGTAAAATAGGTTTAAAGAGATTCTTGCTAATAATCTATGCTTCAGCAGTATTTTTGATAGCTAGCTTAATCCTTTGGCCAACATATATCAAGGAAGGAACACCTTTCATCGAAATACACTTTCCATGGGGATGGATATACAGGGCAACCGATCTAGGCTTCTTGTACGCGTTAAACAATATGTTTAGAATAGTTATACCTGTGGTTGCAATGATCTTGTATGTATCAGTAACTAAACCTTACTATATTGTTCAAATGTTCGATAAACTCGGATTATCATATAAAATTGGAATGGCGTTTACAATAGCTCTTAGATATATTCCAGTGATGTTTTATGAAACTGTACAAATAATTGAAGCTCAATCAGCTAGAGGCCAAGAACTAAGAAGGGGAAGTTTAGTAAAGAAAATCAAGAATTTCATACCAATCTTTATACCATTATTGATTCGTATGTTGAGAATAACTGTAATTACATCTATGAGTTTAGAAGCTAGAGCTTTTGGTGCATCGAAAAAGAGAACATATATAGACGAGATAAAATTCACTAAGAAAGACTATATATTCGCTACAATCATGACTACAATATTAGTGGTTGCGATTGTAATGAGAATGCTAGGTATAGGTAGGCTACCTATACCATATGCCTAAAAACTCTAATTTTCGGCAATTGTTCCTTGGCAGTCTACTTAGTTCGAAATAGCTAAATGTATTAGTTACACTTATCTTCCTTAGGAATATTAGGTAAATATCCCTGAAATTGTGGGGGTTTTAAATGTCTGCATTAGAGAGGATAGTTAAAGAAGCAAAGTTTAATAAAATAAGCTTGTTTCATACTCTTATTCCCATACCATTAGTGATATTTATTCTTGCTATGATTAAATACATTAATATCTTTGTTGAGAGAGTAATGACTGGGAAACCTTATGGCGAGATAGATATCACTACAACAAGCCTACTGGGATTTTATATAGTTTATCTTATTGGCGCAGCAGCGTCAATATATATTCTTTATTCAAAGCTTATAGACCATGTTATTTATAGTAGCATGACATTATATTATTGGAGCAAGCATCATGACATAGACTTTAAAATTGTGTTCAGGTGTGCTGTAGAGAAAAAGAAGATCCCTTCACCGACAACAGCTTTATTATTAACATTATTATCAATGGGTATAGCCTATCCTATACTTCTATGGCTCTTTGAGAAAGCAATTAGAGATCACGCTGTGCTAGAAGAAGATGCTTTGTTTAAAGAACGATTTACAAGTAGTATAGATGTAGGTTACCTACTTTTATCACTAGGTCTAACAGTATTATCATTTGGAGCTTACTTAACCTTCTGGATATATAGGGCGATTAGGGTTTTTAACAAACATATAATGCTTATACATAAATCACATCCATCGGCACCTACTAGAGAGAGTGTTATCACCACTATCTTGATCCCAGAACATTACGGTGTTTCACCAATATATATCCTAGGTACTATAGTTATTGTATTATTATCCATGGTAGTATTTACAATATTATCCTTTCTGAATAAGACAATATATCCATTATTTGTGCTTGGATACAGTTTCATATTCGCGTATATTGCTTGGTCACTTAGAAAGATGCCTATAGTTACGCAATCGTTTTTAGTACTGGCTTTAGAATATTTCTTTATAACGGTTTCTGCATTAATAGGGTATTCTTCGTATAACCTCTATAGTAATGTCTTGGAGTCTTTTAGGAAATCGATCGAAGTTCTAACTGGTAGCGGAGACCTCTATATTATTTCATCAAACATTTTCTTAAACAATGTAAAAATACTGATAGGTGGTTTGATACCTGTACTGGGACAAAGCCTTGTAGGCTATGCTGTATCTAATACAGGGTTCATACTAGGATTATTAATGGGCTTTGCGGGCGGCGTGAAAGGATTTAGTATGCTTATAGCCTTGTTTACTATGCCGCACTCACCCCTGGAATTATATGCTTATGCTCTTGCAGCATCTATTTCAACTAAAATAGGCATGTATTCTGAGAAGAAGCTGGCATTGTATAGTGTGATAGCATTGTTAATACTATTATTAGCAGCTTATGTTGAAGCCTATTTAATTATTTATAAATGATGTCTGGAATAGTATAGGAGGGTGTTCAAGTCCTGGTGCCACAAAAATATCTTATATTAGCTAAGAGGTATCAAAATTGATTAAAGTCGTATCGTTTGATGTATGGAATACCTTGCTTAAAATTAATGTATTAATAGAAAGCATAGCACATGAGATCAGTAAGTTAGCTGGTATAGACAACGACTACGTATTAGCAACGATACATAATATTAGAGAAGAATTGAGGAAGTTACGGCGCGAGAAAAAGATCCCTGTAGACCAGATCCTTGAGTTTAGTCAGGAAATGCTTAGTGAGTCGCTGAATATAGATGTCGAAATAGTGAAAAAAGGGATCGCACGCGCTGTCTTACATGTTGATAAAAATGAATTAGTGTTTAATGATGCTAAGAGAGTGTTAGAGAAACTTAAGAGCAACAATACATTAAAGATCGTAGTATTAGGTAATGTTATGTTCTGGCCTTCTTCATATACAAGACTACTCTTAGAAAAATGTGGCCTAGCCAAATATATTGACAAACAGTTCTATTCCGATGAAATAAAGACCTACAAGCCTTTCCCTGAGGCTTTTAGGAAGCCACTAGAATACTATGGTGTGGAGCCTAGTGAAGCAATTCATGTCGGGGACTCAGTTATTGAGGATTATAAAGGTGCTTTAGAGTCGGGATTATATGCTGTATTAGTAGATAGAAGCAGTGATAAGGAACTTCAAAAAGACGGTGATAGAGGATTCATAATCAATTCACTGTTACATCTTCCAAAAGTTCTTAATAATTTATCTACAATAGTCAAATAATAAGAGTAGATAACTAGTTATGTCTTAGCTGGTGTAAACCTTGTTATGGATCTGTAAACAATGTGGTTTTCGTGAAAGCGTAAGAAAGTATTATTGGAGATGCCCTAAATGCGGTGCCCCCCTTGACGTAGAGTATGAAGGCTCCTGGAACCCGCGAGGGAAAGGGTTAGCAAGATATGCTTCCTCACTACCAGTTTCTCCTACAAAAACTCTGGGAGAAGGACTGACGCCTATAGTTAAGATGAAGATAAATAAGATCAAGATATGGTTTAAGCTAGAATATCTCAATCCGACGGGAAGCTTTAAGGATCGTGGCGCTTCTTTATCACTATATTTTGCTAAAAAACTAGGCTACAAAACTGCTGTCGAAGATACTAGCGGAAATACTGGTATAGCTGTAACAGCATATGCGAATCTCTACGACCTTAAATCAATAATATATATGCCTAAACAAGCGCCAAAGGGTAAAAAGAATTTAGTAAAAATACTTGGTGGAGAAGTAATCGAGGCTCCTTCGAGAGCCGAAGCTTCAAAAATGGTTTTAGAGAAAATTAAAGAGCCTGGAGTGTTCTATGTAGCCCATATATGGTCGCCATTATTTATTGAAGGAAATAAGACTATCGCATATGAGGCTTTTGAGCAAGGGTTTAAACACGGAGTTCTTGCAGTACCCATCGGGTCAGGTGGACTTCTTTTAGGAGTTTATCGGGGCTACAAGGATTTGTTTAACTGGGGTCTTGTGAAAGAAATCCCCTTCATTCTCGGAATACAGGGATGCTCAGTACAACCTGTTTATACAGCTATCTATGGTAAACCTTTGGAATGCGGTGAATCGACTCTTGCTGACGGCATTATGGTGTCTAATCCTCCTAGGGTTAAAGAAGTAGTTGATGTAATCAAGAGATATGGAAATATAGTGTTAGTCAATAATGATGAAATTATCAAGGCATTAAAAATCCTGTATAAACACGGGCTAATCGTTGAACCAACGTCAGCAGCAGTTTTGGCTGGTATACTTAAAGCATTAGATTATGGCATCATAGATCCCGGAGATAATGTATTAGCCCTTCTTACAGGCTCAGGTCTAAAGACACATGATATCTTAGACAAATTTTTAAATTCTAGATAATATCTTCTTTTCCATGGTTAGAAATCATAGCTATGCTGTGTTCTCAGATATTATCCATTAAAAGATCGTGTCAGCATGTACTGGTGTAAAGCTCTATCAGACTAGATGGTTTAAAACCTTGGGTAGATATATTAATTAATGGTGAAAGTTTAGTCAAGTATGATCCTTAGGTTAGATTAACATGCGTGAAAAAACACCATACAGTAAACGTTTCGAAGATTATTTGGAGGCTATATACAGGCTTCAAAAGTCAGGGAAAACAGTGAGGATAAGAGATCTTGCTAAAGTTTTGGGTGTTAAGCCTCCTTCTGTAGTTGAATATCTGAAAAATCTTGCTCAACAAGGACTTATAGTTTATGAAAAGAGAGAACACATAAAGCTAACACCTAAAGGCGAGGAAATAGCAAGAAAAGTTCTTGACAAGCATAAAGCTTTGCAAAGATTCTTAAAAGAAGTACTTATGGTGCCTGACAATATAGCTGAAGAGGATGCTTGTTATATGGAGCATGGTTTACATGAAATAACTCTTAATAGGATTAAAGAGTTCTTAGAATTTATTGACAGGCACTATAAAGTGAAGAGTGAAATGACGTTTTTAGAAAGACTAAGATATTTCTATGAACACAAAAGACTCCCAGAAGAACATGTATCTTAACAAAACAAACACAGGCCCCTATTCGCCTTATATTATTTGCTTTATCATTTGCTATAGTATGGAATAAACCTTTTAACTTCTTAGGTATCCCTAATATTATTAGGGATACCTAATAGTGAAGTCAGTAAGGAAATCAAGATAAGAGAACTATTGGGATCGGGTACTTATCATTAAATATTAACGATGATTTGCTACTCCATAGAGATGAATATACTTGCCATGAAGTATCAAGGTGTATGTAATGAGGACTCAAAGCTGGGGATATGTACCATTAGAAGCTCTACCCAGTGGTGCGAAAGCAAAAGTAGTTATCGTCATGGCTCCTGGGAGTTGGTCTCAAAGATTATTGCAAATGGGTTTTGTTCCTGGAGCGATAGTCGAGGTATTGTACAATAATAGACCTGGCCCGATAATAGTTAGAGTCATGAATACAACGATCTCGCTGGGACGAGGTATTGCTAGAAGGATATTTGTAGAACCGATAGTTGAGGGAGAGACATCTTGAGTAATAATGAGAAAGGAAAAAAGATTATTGTTGCCGTTGTAGGACAGCCTAATGTAGGTAAATCAACCCTTTTCAATATTTTAACAAGAAAACACGTAATTGTAGCTAACTGGCCTGGCGTAACTGTAGAAAAACATGAGGGTTGGCGAGACTATAAAGGCTACCGGATTCACTTTGTAGACTTGCCAGGAATATATGGATTTTCTGCGTCAACTCTCGAGGAAATCATTGCTAGAAACTATATACTTAGCGGAGAACCTGATGTATTACTGGTTCTTGTCGATAGCACTATGCCTGAAAGAACCATGTATTTAGCATTAGAGGCGCTAGAGATATTTCCTAAAACCATAATAGTATTCACAAAAAGTGATCTTACACATACCTATGGGATACATATCAACTATAGAGCATTATCAAGGATCCTAAATGTACCCGTGGTCGCTGTTTCTGCAGCTACAAAGACAGGCATTAATGAATTACTGGAAACAATAATTAAAGTCTTTGAAGGAAAGATTGGTAGAAAGGCCCCTTTGAAGCTAAACTATGGGGCGTTAGAACCTTTTGTAAGAGATGCAGAAGAATTAATTAAACTATCTAAACTTTCTAGACAATATCCATCAAGATGGCTTGCTGTTAGAGCCCTTCAGGGAGATAAGGAGATCTTAGATAAGATGAAGGAGCTTGGGGAGAAAGAGCTTGTAGAAAAGATCATGAAGATAAGGTCAGAGATCGAAAATATATTTAAGAGAAGTGTGGAAGAGGTATTTGCTCAGATTAGATTTTCTAAACTAGCTGAATTAATGGAACGTGTCGTAGTTAGAGCTCCTATAAAGTCTCGAGAGGTATATGTAGGCATAGACAGATTATTCTCTCACCCAATTATAGGCCCTATTGTATCTTTATCTATATTATTAATGATTTTTGCAATTATCTTTACACTAAATACGGGGTTTCCTTTAAACATAATATTCTACTCCATAGGCTATGGTGAGCTAGCTGAGTTTATTGAGGAACATAGTCTCGGCGGGTTGTTAGAGGAGTTTTTCGAATGGCTTGGTGGAGTAGCTAGAGAACTCCTACATGGGTTCCCTAATTGGTTTGTAAATCTAGTAGTTGATGGCATAATAGGTGGCGTAGGAGCTGTCTTGGTGTTTCTTCCACTGATATTTCTTGTAGCCTTATTATTAGCGTTGCTTGAGGATTCCGGGCTAGCTCCTAGGATAGCCATGAGTTTACATTCATTGCTTCAACGTATAGGCTTTTCGGGTCACGCCATATTTCCTGTGATGCTGGGTTTAGGATGTAATGTACCAGCGATAATGGCTTCGCGCTCAAGCCCTAATTTTAGAGAGAGATTGAGACTTATAATGACGCTGGCATTCATTCCTTGTCAAGCAAGGCTAGTCGTTGTACTAGGTATTGCCTCGGCCTTATCTGGAATCAAGGGGCTTATACTAGTTGTAGCGTCATATATAACAGCGTTTATTATATTTGCTTTTATAGGCAAACTCTTGTATGAATATGATCGGAAAAGAGGTTACGTTGATGAACCCGAGCTTCTTTTAGAAATACCACCTCTCCATAGACCTTTAGGTAAAGTTGTATGGTGGCTTACTTGGAATACAGTTAGGCATTTCATAATCAAGGCTGGTACAATAATATTTCTTGTCACCATGATATCTTGGGTTATGTTAAATTATTCTGCCGAATTAAAACCAGTTTCATCAATAAGTGATAGTCTGGGTGCTTCAATAGCTAAGGTTTTTTCACCACTACTATATCCTATGGGGTTTACTGGCGAAACTGCATGGAAGATCGCTTATGCTTTAATGATAGGCTTTCTAGCAAAAGAAGCAATAATTGGAGCCCTAGCTATATTAACTGGTGCGGAATCTTCTGCGGCGGCAATAAGAATGCTAGGTCTTTCTGAAGCCCAAATAGTATCTTTGACTATGTTCAGTATGTTATATGTTCCCTGTCTTGCCACTATGGCGGTAATATGCTTGGAGAGCAGGAGTGTTAAGATAATGTTAACTACAGTATTGATAATGATGGTTATAGCGTACATTGCGTCTATATTAGCTTACGTGTTCTCATTAATATTTCTTGGTTCCTAGGTATTAGCACACGAGTCTTTGACCTAGGTTAATAAGCTTATACTATAATAGTTTCTTAAGAGACACTAGAATCAAGTAGGATATTGACAACTAGAGTATTTCCTAGACAGTCAACACGAAACTGTGTGATGTTGGCATGAGTGTTGAAGAAAAGCCTAAGGTGAGGCTAAAAACTAATATGATGTTCGCGTTAATTGAAGCTGTTAGATGGAGTGAAAAGATAAAGCCAGCTCAGCATGCCAAGAGAGAAGCATTTAAGAAGTATGGTGTTATGAATACGTCTAGCGAGCCCTTATTAACAGCATTATTCTATGGTGTTATGAAGCGTATGGGTGTTTTAGACAAAATTATTGAAGAAGTAACTAATGTTAAGCCAATATACATTATGGATCCATGGCTGAGAGCTGCTCTCCGAGTAGCTACAGAGATCTTGGTGTTTAGGAAACCTAGCGAAGGGACTAAAAGAAGGCTAAAGAAGATTGTTGCAGAGTTTATAGGCAAAAAATCACATCCATATATAGGAATGTATTATTATAGAGTATTTGACGAGCTAGAAAAATACGAATTTAAGCCTACAGATGTTTTCGATGAATTAGAATACAAGTATCTATTGCCAAAATGGTATATCAAGCGAATGATTGAATTGTTGGGAGAAGAAGAAGCAATAAAGTTGTTTAGATCACTAAATAATCCTCTACCAATAAGTGTCAGAGTAAATATCTTGAAAGCAAATGTGATGGATGTTATAGAGGAATTAACAAAAGACGTGCCTTGGGTAGAACAAAGCAGCGTTGTTGAAACGGTATTAAGGTTTCCAGGACCCTATAATTTCGATAAATCGCCTTTGTGGAAGAATGGATTAATAATTATCCAGGAAGAAGCTGCAGCAGTTGCATCAATACTTCTGGATCCCAAGCCAGGTGAATATGTAGTTGATCTTGCAGCTGCTCCGGGAGGTAAGACAGAGCATATGGCGGAATTAATGAATAATGAGGGAGTGATACATGCTTTTGATATAGATGAGCTACGTATAAAAAGGATGAAAGATCTACTTAGGAGAGCTGGTGTAACTATTGTGAAGATACATAAAATGGATGCTAGAAAAGCGCCTAAGGTATTAGGCACTGAAGTAGCTGATAAAGTGTTGTTAGATGCTCCCTGTACTAGTGATGGAACGTTGGCAAAAAACCCTGATTTAAGGTGGAGGCTTAGAGAAGATGGTGTAAGTGAATTTGTTAAGTTACAATACGAGCTTCTTGAAGCAGGGTGGAAGTTGCTTAAGCCAGGTGGGAGACTATTATACTGTACTTGTAGCTTATTAAAAGATGAAGACGAGGATCTGATAGAGAGGTTTCTAAAGGAACATGATGATGCAAAACTTATCCCTCTAACTTGGCCTTATGATCAAGGATTTTTACCGGGAACTATGAGAGCGTGGCCACATAAACATAAGACTATTGGCTTCTTTTATGCACTCCTAGAAAAGAAGACCTAATTATCCTTAATCAATCTTGCTAGCTATTTATTTGAACCTTTATTATACTTCTACATACTTGAGATACTATGGTGGAAGAGTTGGTTAGAAGATTATTTGGTACTGCTGGGATTAGAAAAAAGTATCCAATAGAACTAGATCCTGTTCTGGCATATAGACTTGGGTTAGCACTTGCTGATATTGTTGGTGGGAAAGGAATAGGGTATGTCGTCCATGACACGAGGACTACTGGCCCCCTTCTTTCACTAGCACTTATGAGTGGACTTATGGCGGGGGGTATTGATGCAGGATATATTGGTATAGCTCCCACTCCTGTAGCAGCATATGCTGCTTTATGGCACGGTGTTGTGGGGATATCGGTTACAGCTAGTCATAATCCTCCAGAGTATAATGGGTTTAAATTCTATGATTCTGACGGCTATGAGTTTACAAGGGATCTTGAGTCAAAGATCGAGTCTATAATTGATGATGTCAAACCTTTAGGCTGGGATATGGCTAAAGATTTCTTTTATGCAAAAGAGATTGTAGATGAATATATAGATGAAGTAGCCTCAAGGCTTGAGCCAGAGATGATGAGGATGAAGCCACGTATAGTAGTTGATTTAGCCAATGGAGCCGCCTTTAAAGTTACTCCATCGATCCTAAGATCTCTTGGAGCTAATGTTATAACTATAAATGCTAATCCAGACGGGTTCTTTCCGGGAAGATTACCTGAGCCTAGAAAGGATATACTAGAGAGGTTCATGCCAATGTATAAGAGCGTTAATCCGGATGTAATATTCGCTCACGACGGAGATGCTGATAGGCTTGCCGTTCTATCACCCCAAAAAGGGTTTATAAGACAAGACAGGATAATAGCATTCTTTGCCGCAATACTTCTTTCCGAAAGGAAAGGAAAGGTTGTTGTAAGCATTGATACCGGTAAAGTCGTAGATCATGTAGTTGAAAGATATGGAGGCAGTATCGAAAGATATCTTTTAGGGAAAACTCATGAGAGGGTTAAAGAATTAGGTATACAAAATATCGTATTAGCAGCAGAACCATGGAAATTAATAGACCCAAGATGGGGTCCATGGGTTGATGGTGTTTGGCAAGCAGCATTAATAACCAAGACAATGATAGAAGAGGGGAAACCTTTCGAAGAACTATTGAGAGAGCTTGACATACCCGACTACCCATGGGATCGAAGAAGCTATTTAATAGAGCCTATAGAATTACGTGATAAGATATATGATGATATTGTTGAAGAACTTAAATCAATTCTCGGCGAACCTATTGAGGTTCTAACTATAGATGGATATAGATACGAATATGATGATGGATCATGGGTTCTGGTTAGAAAGAGTGGAACTGAGCCGAAAATTAGATTCTATAGCGAGGCCCATAATAAAGAAAGATTGAATACAATCATAAATACTATAGATAATCTGATGTCTAGATTAGTCAAGAAATATAATGGTAAAATAAAAGAAGTCACAATAGGATAAGTAAAGAATGGGTGATGAGTTTAACCTGGAGTTGAGCCGGGGTATGTTCCCGGGATGCGAGAATGCACCTCCGCTGACAAAAATATTATCCTTATCTTTCCTTGTATGTAGAGTAAGAATCGGGTTAAAAAAGTAAAAATAGTTTATCGTCGTTCTCCTATTCTTCTTTGATAATATGGTACTTGCGGTCTCGGAAGATATTCTACGCCAGGTCTTTGCTGTATTGCCTGCGGATAAAGCTCCATTAATGCATATACCTCTGGAGGCACGTTTGTTGATACAGGTAGACCTAGTGTTTTGGCCTCTTCCACTGTAATCGGGTAATCATGTGTATAATATCCTTCAGTAAGCTTCTTGGCGATTTCTTTAGCCTTATCTTCGCCCATTTTATCCTTGAGCAAATACGCTATAGTCTCCTGTATTTCTTTCAACGCTTTCTCAGCAACATCAGCTAAGATCAGTATTTGGTCACTAGCTTTTTCTCCCTTCATTTTAGCCACTTTAACCAATGATGGAGCAGGCATTACTCCTTGAGGTGTCTGTATCTGTGGGTCAAGAGGACCCAAG
>Ga0180301_10001587_pt1 | contig 17884 bp, 16 predicted proteins | sample GuaBasSediGuay16_FD_121797 | JGI IMG/M metagenome (GOLD analysis project Ga0180301, IMG submission 121797) | Subseafloor sediment microbial communities from Guaymas Basin, Gulf of California, Mexico - Guay16, Core 4569-2, 12-15 cm | ecosystem: Environmental > Aquatic > Marine > Hydrothermal... | reverse complement strand
TTTCTTTGGTATATCTTCCTTCAATTCGAAAGAGGATGTAATAAGGGCTATATTCGAAGGGGTGGCTTTTGGTATCAAGGATTCGTTCGATATATTGAAAGAGGATCTTAAAGTCAAGGTAGAAGACGTTAGGATAACTGGTGGGGGATCCAAGAGCGATATCTGGGTGAAGATAACAGCAGATGTTCTGGGACACAACCTCAAGAGACCACAAGTTAACGAAGGAGCCGCATATGGCGCCAGCATGCTTGCATTCTCCGGTTTTTCAAAAACGCCTCCTGAAAGAGTAGCCGACGAATGGGTCATTATAAAGGATGAGGTGGATTACAGTGAAGGATCTCATGAAATATATGGAAAGCTTGTGAAGAAGTATCGAATGATATACGAGAATCTGAAAGAGATCTTTCGAATCTGAATTTTTTGGGGGTTTTAGTAATATGCAAACGTTAATTAGAACTGGTAAGATATTGAGTTGTTTCTCTCTAAAAAAACCTAGACTGAGCCTTGTTGAGTTAACGAGGGAAACAGGTCTTCCCAAGCCAACTGTTTACAGAATATGCGAAACACTGGTTAAATTGGGATTTTTGAGAAAAAATTCGGATAAGACCTACACACTGGGTTTTCGCCTTTTGGAACTTGGAAGCATAGTTCTTTCGAGCCTGGAGATAAGGAAAGTGGCAATGGAAGAAATGGAGAGGTTGCAGAACATAACGGGAGAATCCGTTCACCTTGGTATTCTGGATGGAACAGAGGTTGTCTCAATTGAGGCGTTGGAAAGTCCTTTGCCCCTTAGAACCCGTGTCTTCATAGGAAAGAGAGCGTCGTTGTACTCTTCCGCAATAGGAAAGGCGTTGCTTGCGTTCCTTCCAGAGGAGCAGAAGAGAGAAATCGTCGAAAAGCTCGACCTGAAACCTCACACGAAAAACACAATAACCGATAGAAAGGAGCTGATGAAAGAACTTGGAAGGATAAAACGAAGAGGTTATTCCGTGGATGATATGGAAGACTCAGAAGGAATAAGATGCGTCGGAGCACCCATTTTAAATTCCGAAGGAGTGGCGATAGCATCTATAAGTATATCTGGCCCTGCAACGAGGATAACTAAGGACAAGATAAGAAAGTATTCTAAACTTGTTATAGAAGCTTCTCAGAGAATATCAAAGAAATTGGGATACTGAATGAAGATTCTTCCGGCCCGGAAGAATACGGTTAAGCTTTTTCTGCAATTGAAGGATTTTCCACTATTTTCTTAGATTAACTTTTAAATTTTCCCGATTGTTCTAAAAATAAAAGAAGATCTCTTTTTTTCTAGGTATGATTCAAAGTTACCTTCCTTTATCTCCTCTCTTTCAGTTTTTGTAACTTTAGCTGAAGATGTCATAATCGTTGATGGTTAGTTTTTCAAAACAAACATACGGAGAGATCGCAGATGTTGAGTGAAACCGAAAGAAGGATCCTCAAATTGATAAAGGAGTCCGGTGAGATCTCCCGTGTTGATATCAGTCGAAAAACTGGCCTCAGTAAACCCGTCGTTTCCATAGTAACATCCAAACTCATCAAAAATGGATTGATCAGAGAGATAGGAGAGGGAAGAAGTACCAAAAAAACTGGTAGGCGTCCTATCATGCTTTCCTTTGTTCCAGATTACATGTACGTGGTGGGATTGGATGTGGGAGGAACGAAACTGGAGGGTGTTCTGGCGGATCTCGAAGGAAACATCGTGAACGAGGTCGTGATACCTACTGAGAGTATAAGGACAGAGAAGGATCTTTTCAATCTTGTCTTATACTCAGTGGAAACCTTAATGAAAGGACGAGAGGACAAAATACTCGGTATCGGTATAGGTGTTCCTGGAACGGTGGATTGGAAAACGGGGATCATCAACTACATGCCTGCTTTCGAGTTACGGAATGTAAATCTAAAAAAGTACGTTCAAGAGAAATTCAACTTAACTGTCTTGATAGAAAACGATGTCAATCTCGATGCACTTGCTGAAAGTAAGATAGGAGCTGGAAAGGGCTTTAAGTACATTCTTCTAGTTTCCATAGGAACTGGTACAGGGGCTGGCCTCATCTTGAATGGTGCTATATTCCGGGGTTCGTGTGGGAAAGCAGGAGAATTTGGATACATCATCACAGATTGGGAGAAAGAAAAGTTCTTTTCAAAAGACAGTTTTGGCTATCTTGAGGAATGGTTCTCTGGACAATCTTTAGAAAGGAAGTTCTCAGAACGAGGTTTTGAGAAGGATTTGAAGAACATTTTCGATCTTTTGAATGAGGATGGAGAAATTGAGAAGATCATAAGAGAAGGATGTGAGCATCTAGCCCTCGCTATAGCGAATGCAATAGTCCTTCTGAATCCAGAGATCGTGATAATAAAAGGTGGCATAGGTTACAACCAATACGAAAAGATAATGGCATATACTGTTCCCATTCTGAAGAAGGTTGTACCGCCAGAGATCTTCGAAGACGTTTCTTTCAGGAAAGGAAAACTTGAGAGGTTCGGGGTGGCTCTTGGCGGGGTTTTTCTGGTCATAGAGGAGATATTGAAAATCTGAAGCTTTTTCCATAAATCCTAAAAAGAGGGGTGATTTCTGATGATCAGAAGATCCTTTGCTCTGCTTTTCTTAGGTGTTATCACGGTTCTATCGTTCGCCGTTGTTGAATTGAACACCATCCTTGGACCAGGAGATCTTGATTACTACATAGCAAGGAATCAGGAGTTCTATGAGAAAACAGGTATAAGAGTGAACATAACCGTTGTCCCTTATGGGAGAGACGTTGTTCCAAAACTCATAGCTTCCTTCCTTGCAGGTGGATCAGAGTATGACGTTTTCATAATCGATTGTATAGATGTTCCAGAATTCGTGGAAAATGGTTGGGTTCTTCCCGTTGATCAGTGGCTCACTGAGGATCTGAAAAAAGATGCCGTACCCTTTGCCCTTGATGGTATGGCATACAAAGGTCATTGGTACGGTTTACCGAGTATTAGTGAATGGAAATCCTTCGTTTACAACAAGAAGATGATCGAGAAGGTCGGTTACAAAGAATTTCCGAAAACATGGGATGAGGTTGTGAAGCTCTCCAAGAAACTGCAAGAAGCTGGCGTGGTGAAATATGCAACGGCATGGTCCTGGGCTCCGAAAGAGTGCCTTGTCTGTGACTTCGTCGCCATCCTTTCCAGCTTTGGTGGTAAGTTCTTCGACGAAGATCTGAACCCCGTTTTCAACGATGAAAAAGGTGTGCAGGCTCTCCAATTCATGGTCGATATGTTATACAAGCATAAAATAGCCAATCCATCCTCTTTGTCGTGGACCGAAGAAGATGTGTACTCTGCCATGTTCAACGGTGATGTGGTTTACGCGATGATGTGGGGACTCCCCCTTGTGGATTTGAACAACCCTGAACTCTCAAGGGTTGTCGGTCAGTGTGACATAGCGCTCATGCCATCTGTTGATGGTAAGCATCCTTACACGGTTTCCGGTCCAATGGGCTGGGCTATATCCTATGGGACCAAGCATCCGAAAGAAGCCTGGGAATACATAAAATTCATAGCAGGGCCTGAAGGCGCTTTAGATGCTGCCATTAAAGCGGGTGTCGTTCCAGGATGGAAATCTGTCTTCGAAAACGAAGAGTTCAAAAAGAAGGTTCCAGGATTGGATAAGATGTTCGAGCAGGCCATGTACGTTATTCACAGGCCGAGAGTGCCTTGGTACCACGAATTCTCGAGAGTTCTGGCAGAAGAGCTTCACAAAGCTCTTGCCAGGGAGAAGACACCCAAAGAAGCGCTTGATGCTGCTGCAGAAGCGGCTGTGAAGATAAGGGAGGAATACGAGAAGACGCATGAAAAAGCTTCAAAATAAGGTGAAGAACCTGTTCTGAAGTTATGGGGGGGATATTTCCCCCCCGTGGTTTGTTATCAGGAGGGATCGATGTGGAGAAGAAAAAGAGACGTCTTGGCTATCTTTTCATACTACCATCCTTAGTGATCATATTTTTCGTTCTGCTCTTTCCTCTCCTTTTTGCTCTTTATATGAGTTTTTTCGATGTGGTTTTTGCAGGAAGAAGCATGAAGTTTTACTTCGCAGGCTTTGAAAATTATCTCAAGGTTCTCAAGGATCAAAGCTGGTGGCAATCTTTCATGAACACCATATACTTCGTCCTGGCGGATATATTCATAGGGATTCCTCTGGGTTTCATAAGCGCTCTTGCTTTGAACAGGAAACTACCTTTGAGATCTCTGATCATAGGTATCGTCATGCTACCTTACATACTCCCTCCAATCGTTCACGCACTTATCTGGAAGTGGATATACAACGCTGACTATGGTTTTCTAAACGCGACGTTGTTCAACCTGGGTATCACGAAAGAGACCATCCTGTGGCTTGTGAATCCGAAACTCGCTTTGATTTCCCTGATAATAGCGAACTTATGGCAAGGAACAGCTTTTGCAACGATAATATACCTTGGTGGATTGAAATCGATACCTGGTGAAATCTTCGAAGCAGCTCAGATAGACGGTGCAACTAAATGGCATATAACGAAAGATATTGTGATTCCCCTTCTGAAACCTTTCACTTTCCTCCTTTTAATAATGAAAACCATTTTGACTTTCAAAATCTTCGATCTGGTTTATGCGGTAACTGGAGGGGGCCCCGCTGGATCCACGAAAGTTGTGTCCCTTGAGATATACTACACGGCCTTCAACGCTTTCAAATTCGGAAAAGCTTCAGCCATGTCTTATATACTTCTTGGAATCGTTGCGATCATCGTTGCTTTTTATCAGAGATTCTTCCGAACAGAGATAGAAATGCTCTGATACTTCAAGGGGTGTGATGTTCGTGAAGATCCTCATCGCTGTGACGATCTTTCTCATAATTTTCCTATCTTTTGTACCGATTTATTGGACGTTCGTAACCAGTATATCCCTCGATCGGGATCTTGCTTTAACATCCTCACACTGGTTCCCCCCATCACCCACTCTCAAAAACTACGTGGAAATCCTCACATCACCAGTTCGAGGAGTAGCTTACGAATTCAGAAGGACCCTCGTTAACAGCTCCATAATCGCATCTTTTACAACCATACTAACTCTGTTCTTAGCCAGTTTTGCTGCCTATTCTGTTGAAAGATTGAAAGTACCCTTCAGAAAGACGATCAGCTATCTCGTAGTTCTCACACAAATGCTACCCCCCATAATACTCGTCATACCTATATACCTCTTATTCGGTAGGATGGGACTTTTGAATCACAAGATGTCCCTGGTGATCATATACACCGCCCTGAACCTACCTTTCGCCATATGGATACTGAGTTCCTACTTTGGTAGACTCCCCGTATCAGTGGAAGAAGCTGCCATAATCGATGGCTGTGGATACTTTGAAGTTCTGTGGAAGATAGTTCTTCCCCTTTCAAAACCGGCTTTGTTCACAGGAGGAATTTTCGTGTTCTTATCTGCATGGAATGAGTTCTTGATAGCACTCGTTCTTACAACGGATCTGAAAGCCAAAACTTTACCCGTTGCTATAGCGGAATTCATGGGAAGATTCAGAACGAGTTACCCACTCATGTGCTCAGCTGGTATCATATCCATGATTCCTCCGGTAATTTTTGTTGTATTATTTCAAAGATACCTCATAGAAGGTCTTACGAGAGGTGCTGTTAAAGAATGATACAGAAGGAGGGATACCATGTCATCTGTCAAGGTAAGCGTTATAGGAGCTGGTAGCGCCGTTTTCTCTCTCAGATTGGTGAGTGATCTGTGCAAAACACCAAGCCTTTCTGGGAGTGTTGTAACACTCATGGATATAGATGAAGAACGATTAGAAGCTGTCCACATACTAGCAGAAAGACTTGTGGAGGAATTTGGAGGAGATATTAAGTTCGAAAAGACCACATCTTTGGAAGATGCCATAAGGGATTCCGATTTCGTCATAAACACCGCTCTTATAGGAGGACACAATTATCTTGAAAAAGTGAGAGAGATAAGTGAAAAACATGGTTATTACAGAGGAATAGACGCTCAGGAATTCAACATGGTGTCGGATTATTACACCATTTCCAATTACAACCAGCTTCGTTTTTTCCTTGAGGTCGCCAAAACGGTGGAAAAACTGTCACCGAAAGCTTGGCTCTTGCAGACTGCAAACCCTGTTTTCGAAGGAACGACGTTGATAACAAGGACCGTCCCTGTAAAAGCTGTTGGATTCTGTCATGGTCACTACGGAGCTTTGAAAATATTCGAAGTGTTGAAACTTGAGGAAGAGAAAGTGAACTGGCAAGTTGCGGGTTTCAATCATGGTATATGGCTGAACAGATTCGAATACGAAGGAAAAGACGCTTACCCTCTCCTTGATAAATGGATAGAAGAGAAATCCGGAGATTGGAAACCCAGTAACCCTTTCGATGATCAATTGAGCCCTGTAGCTATAGACATGTACAAGTTCTACGGTGTTATGCCGATAGGTGATACCGTGAGAAACAGCACATGGAGATATCACAGGAACCTGGAAATCAAGAAAAGATGGTATGGAGAACCCTGGGGAGGAGCAGACTCTGAAGCCGGCTGGAAGTGGTATCAGAGCGCTTTGAGAGAAGTAACGAATGCAACGAAAAAGTTCGCAGGATATCTTAAGGAAAATCCAAAGGTTAAGTTGTCTTCGGCTCTGGAAACTATGAAACAGGATTTATCCGTAGAATTGATGGATTTGGGGATTGAAAGGATTCTGAATCCAAAGAAGAAGAGTGGAGAACAACATATTCCGTTCATAGAAGCACTCCTCGAGGATAAGAAAAGTAGGTTCGTTGTAAACATTCCCAACAAAGGAAGAATACTTCCAGATATACCGGAGGATGTCGTTGTGGAAGTTCCAGCGATTGTGGATAAAGATGGTATCCACCCTGAGAAGATAACCCCTCCCCTCCCTAAAAGAGTCGTTATGTATTATCTGTATCCAAGAATGGTGAGAATGGAAATGGCATTAGAGGCTTTCTTAACGGGAGATATCAGAATTTTAAAAGAGATCCTGTACAGAGATCCAAGAACCAAGAGCGATGAACAGGTTGAGGAAGTTTTGAAAGAGATTCTCTCTCTCCCTGAAAACGAGGGGATGAGAAAACATTACATAAAATCTTGATTTTGCGGTGATGGGGCCCACCGTAAACCGCCCTTTAGGGCTGATGGCTCCTACTTCGAAATGGGTAGGAGCCATTTTTTTGTGAATAGAATATACAAGGTGGTGTTGAAAATTGGAGCTTTCTTTTTTCGATTTGGAAGCTATCGAAAAATTAAGAGAGTATGAGAATGATTGTCCTCTATGTCGTATGAAGGAAGAAAGCCTAAGAAAAACGGTGTATACGATCCTTTACGAGTTAGTCAATGACAGCGGTGTGAGGGCTCGCTTCAACGAAGAAGGTTTATGCAATGAACACGCTAAGTTCATGGTGAAAATAGCAAAGGAATACCCAGAGCTTGGAGGATTGGGACCTGCCATAATATTCAAGGATATCCTTGAAGAATCGGTAGAGGATATCAAAAAGTTTCCTTTCAAACGTGTTAAAGAGCAAAATCCTAGTTGTTACTTGTGCAAGATCGAAAGAGAATTTGAGGAAGTTTACACAAGAACATTTGCCAAAATCTTCAAATCGATTGAAGGAAGGAAAGAGTACGAAAACCAAAAAAGTGTATTCTGCCTCAGACACACTCACATGATACTTCGAGAGCTTTCAAAACATAAAGCCGCATTCAACTGGTTCAAAAGAATTCAGATCGAAAAATATGAAGAGATAGTTGCTAAACTCGAAATCTTCATAGAAAAATACGATTACAGAAGGAAGAACATGCCATTTGGAGATGAGGTATCGGCATGGAAATTGAGCGCAAAGATTCTAGGAAAATGATATTTCAAGGGGGTATATTGTCCGTGAAATACGTGATACGGGAGATTCTGGAGAATGTTGGAAAGGTCATAAAGGGGAAAGACGATGTTGTGAAAATCGTTCTTGCAGCCATCTTGGCCAGAGGACATGTGCTCATGGAAGATGTTCCAGGGGTTGGAAAAACTATGCTTGCAAGGGCAATCGCAAGATCTTTCAACATGGATTTCAAAAGAATTCAATTCACACCGGATCTTTTACCAACGGATCTAACGGGTCTATACATATACGATAAGAAAACAGGAGACTTCATCTTCAAGAAAGGCCCAATATTCACAGATATCTTGTTAGCTGATGAGATAAACAGAGCGACTCCAAGAACACAATCCGCTCTTCTTGAGGCTATGGCGGAAAATCAAGTAACCATAGATGGTGTGACTCATAAACTCTCTGAGAATTTCTTCGTAATAGCAACTCAAAACCCCATAGAGTACGAGGGGACATTTCCTTTACCGGAAGCTCAACTCGATCGTTTCATGATCTCTGTGAAAATGGGATATCCCGATGAGAAAAGCGAGGTAGAAATTCTGGAATCTCAGATCAAAGAACATCCCATAGAGAACCTGGAACCAGTTGCAACTTCAGAAGAACTGTTGGAAATGAGGAAAAAGGTCAGAGAGATCTTGGTAAGTGATGATGTAAAAAAATACATCGTTGAGATTGTTAGGAAAACCAGAAATCATCCCAGTCTCTTCCTTGGGTCGAGTCCAAGAGGAAGTATCTTCATCATGCACCTTTCCATGGCACTTGCTTTCATGGAAGAGCGGGATTTCGTCCTACCTGATGATGTGAAAGAAGCGGCAAGATATGTGTTGCCTCATAGAGTGATTCAAAACACCGAGTCCAAACTAAAAAGGGAAAGGAAGGAGGATATAATAAACGAGGTGATAGAGAGTGTTAAAGTGATAAGGGATGAGGTCGAATGAGTTACGACGTGAAAAAACTGATTCTCGTGTCTGTCGTTACACTTTTATACGCACTGATCTTTCTCAATAAATACTCCCTAGTAGCTATTTCCATCTCGATTTTAGGATGGTTGGATTTTCTCGTTGTCAGAAAAGCCATCGAGAGACTCTCCATGAAGCGTTTCGTGGGATCAACCAGGTTGTTCGTGGATGAACAAACGGATCTCTTCTTTGAATTGAAAAATCCTTCCATGATCACCTTGAATCTGAAATTTATTCCAACGTTCGAGATGATCAGAATTTCTGATCCGAAAGAGATCGATGTCACTTTGAAACCTCATGGTATATGGAAGAACTCTATTAAAATTTCCTTTGGGAGTAGAGGGAAGAAGAGGATTGGGGAGTCCTTGATCACGGTGAGAGGATTCTTTGACCTTTTTGGAATCACGAAATCTTTCGATTTCAAAGAAGATATCCTGGTTTTTCCAAAGATGATACCCGCTAGCTTTGAGAAAGAGGTCTTGAAAGAGATTCTGCCAGGCAGGCGAACATCCCATAAAATGCTAGAAGATACTTCTTATCTGAAAGATATCAGGGAGTACAATGGACAGCCTATGAATCGAATACATTGGAAATTGTCTGCAAAGTACAATGATCTGTTCGTCAAAGAGTTTGAAAATACCTCCTTGGGTAAAGTCAGGATATTCCTCGATCTGAACCTTCCTTGGAGTATATTCTCAAGGCGTGTCTGGAGCGACCTTAGAAAATATTACGAAGAGAACTCCATATCAGCTGTCGCCACCATCATAAAAGAACTAAAAGAAAGGAACACACCTGTTGAACTCACGGTTATAGGAAAGAAGGTGTGGAAAAAGGAGATTCATGGGAGGGATTGGGTTTCTTATCACGAGATGTTGGCGCAAGTTTCAGGTACAGATTCTCCAGAAATCGATACATCGAGTGTGTTAGAAAAGATCTCTGAGGAAGTGAATCTCAACGAGACGGTGATACTAGTCTGTATCCATATCACAGATGATGAATTGCCGGTTCTCTTGAAGTTACGGGCCAGATCATCCAAAGTGATCGTCTTCGTGATACCGTACGGTTTCAGAGATCCTTCATCAAAACCGTTCAGAAGTTACATCACGTTTCATCAAGATCTTTTAAAACTTCTGAAGAAGGTCAGAGTTCTCGAGGAAAATCACGTTGTCATAAGGGTTGTGGGAGAGAACATGACCTTTCAGGAGGTTGTGGAGAGTGTTCCTTAGCTTTCTAAGGGTTATTATGGTAACGATTTTCTTCCTTTCTTCCATAAATAGTTTTTCTTTGCCCAATATCTTCGTTTTTCTTTGCCTGATTCTTATCTTTTCTCTCATTGTGAAACCTGGTACCAGGTACAAAGCTGTAGTTCTCCTCCCTTCTTTCTCCGTGATCACTCTCTTCCTGTCATTGAATCTACTGGGTAATAAAGCTTTTATCGTTCCCTCCTTACTGTCTTTTCTCCTCGTGATGTTCATTGATTTGGAAAACAGAACAAACATTTTCGTTTCAGTTTTTTTCTACCTATTCTCTCTTTCCATACTGAAGACGAATCCTTATACCCCCGTTCTCACCTCAATCTTTCTTCTTTTAATTTACTTTAGAGAGAGAAAAATCCTGTACGTGTTACCGCTCCTTTTCCTCCTTTTCCTACCAATCAGAATCAACGCGATTTTTCCACTGAAGAGTTTTCTTCATGCAAGTAACAGAGTGGAAATAGAAGAAAAAGTACCGAAAACGTTTGAAAACAGGCATATCGTATCGCCTCAGAAAGTGGAAGGGGCCAAAAAAGTAACTGATGTTACAAGGGAAGGGATCAATGAATGGAAAAGGGAAATTCCAATGAACATCATCTTATACTCAACATTCCTCGCCCTCTTCTTTTTGCTTATGGTACTCGTAAAAATGAGGAGAAGATTCTCAAAAGTTTTTCTCATGGCTTCATTTTTTGTGCTAGGAGTGCTTTTTGTATCTTTCCTTTCCATTCAATTGATGGGTCCTTTCATGAAGGATCTGAAACATCCTCTCTCTACCGGTTTTTACGGAAAAACATCTGGGGAGCTTGAACATTCTCTGAAAACATCTGAAAGATCTGCTACAGATACTTCTGAAAAGGTCCCAAATCTCGATCTAACACCCATCATAGATGTTTTCACCTGGATCGTAACCGGCTTATCAATAATCGGAGCGTATCTATCCATAACTTTATTTTTGAAAACAACTGAAGAAAAGAGAATCGAAAGAGAAGAGAGCAAAAGCGAATGTTGTTTTTCTAAAGAAAACGATTTGGAAGGAATTCTATCAATCAAAGATGAACGTTTCATCTTCAGAGCCTATCTCTGGCTCAGAAAGACTTTCTTCCCAACACACGACAATTTAACACCATTGGAGATTCTAAAGTTGTTCTCAGGAGAGAATTTCATGAAGCTGACAGGAGAGTTCATAAGGATCAGGTATGCTCTTAGAAAACCGAAAAAAATTGAAGAATTGAAAAGAATATTCCGTAAGGCCGTTGAAGAACTCGAAATGTGGAGAAAAACACAAGCCACCAATTGAAGTGAACAAAATGGTTGATTTCAAGAGGATTTTGGAGATTTTCCCCTTTGATGTTGACATATTATGTCGGTATGCATATAATATAGTTTGTATTACTGACGAAATATGTCAATTTAAATGAACAAGGGAAGAAAGTGGGTGGTGAGAACTTTGTAAAGATAGGAGAGAAATTGAAGAAATTGCGCTTGTCCAGAGGGTTAACCCAGGAAGAGCTTGCAACCAGAACCGATCTCTCTAGGAGTTTCATATCGCAGCTCGAATCGGATAAAACATCACCATCTATAGAAACGCTTGAAAGGATTCTAAGGGCTCTGGGATCTGATTTGAAGCAATTTTTCTCCGATTTTGAAGAAAAGAAAGTAATTTTTAGGAAGGAAGAGAGAGTACCGGTCTACGATGAACCTGAAGGAGTGAATTCAGAGATATTGATAAGTGGTGTTGAGGATAAAGAAATAGACCCCGTTCTGGTGACTTTAGAGCCAGGTGCAAAAACGGAGGAAGAGCCTTACCATGAAGGAGACGAATTCGGTTACGTTCTCGAAGGGAAGATAGAGCTTTATCTCGATGGTGTCAGATACAGGTTAAAAGCGGGTGATTGTTTTTACTATAGAGCGGATAAAAAGCATTATGTTAGAAATCCTGATAAGAAAAGGAGGGCGGTAATTCTCTGGATAATGATAGATTAAAAACCTGAGGGGAGGGATGTGAAATGAAAAGCTTGGGAAGGCACTTAGTTGCCGAATTCTATGACTGTGACAGAAACGTGCTCGATGATGTGGAAGCAATTGAGAAACACATGAAAACTGCTGCTCACAAAAGTAACGCAACTATCGTCAATACATCCTTTCATCGGTTCCTCCCCTATGGGGTGAGTGGAGTTGTGGTTATATCTGAATCGCACCTTACGATACACACGTGGCCAGAGTATGGATACGCGGCAGTTGACCTTTTCACATGTGGTGATGATGTGGATCCGTGGAAAGCTTTTGATCACCTCAGAAACGTTTTGAAAGCAGGTAGAGTTCATGTCGTTGAACACCTGAGAGGAAAGTACGATGAGATAGGCATTCCCGAGGATTCACCACACAAAGCAGCTGTTTGAGGAGGTGATTCGCTTGAAAAATCTAGAAAAGGAACTGATCCCAAGACCCCATTTATGGTATTTCGAGTATTATTCAGGGAACAATGTTGGTTTATTCATGAAAATAAACAGGATGATTTACTCTGGCCAGAGTGAGATACAGAGGATCGATATATTTGAAAATCCAGATCTTGGTATAGTGTTTTCACTCGATGGTATAACTATGCTGACAGAAAAGGACGAGTTCATGTACCATGAGATGTTAGTTCACGTTCCCATGTTCCTTCACCCTGAACCTAAAAAGGTCCTCATCATAGGAGGAGGAGATGGGGGAAGTTTGAGAGAGGTTTTAAAACATGAGAGTGTTGAAAAAGTTGTACTCTGCGAAGTAGATGCTTTGGTGATAGAAGCCGCCAAGAAATATCTCCCTACCGCTGTAGAGTTCGATAATCCCAAGGCGGAGATAGTAATAGCGAACGGTGCAGAATATGTCAGGAATTTTAAAGAGGAATTCGACGTCATAATCGTGGATTCAACTGATCCAACATCGGGTGAAGGAGGTCACCTTTTCACGGAAGAATTTTACCAGGCGTGTCATGACGCCTTAAAAGAAGGAGGAGTCTTTTCAGCGGAAACGGAAGATCCTTTCTACGATTTTGGTTGGTTGAAACTCGCTTACAAGAGGATAAGTAAGGCTTTCCCAATAGCCAAAGTCTACCTTGGTTTCATGACGACTTATCCTTCGGGAATGTGGAGCTATACCTTTGCCTCCAAAAATATAGATCCCATAAAGGATTTCGACCCTGAGAAGGTTAAAAAGTTCGATAAAGAGTTGAAATATTACAATGGGGATATACATATCGCTTCCTTCGCCTTACCGAATTTCTTGAAAGAAGAATTGGAAAAGCTGGTAAAATGAAGGAGCCCTGATGGGCTCCTTCATTCTGTTTTGAACCTTTCAAGTCGTTTTTCGAGCTCTTTTATCCTCTCTACAAGAGTTTCTCCCGATACTGAAAGTTGTTCAGAAGACTGTGATACGTTTCCTATCATGTTTTTGACCTGCTCCATTTCTGACTCAACATCTGCTATCGCCTTTGAAGCGTTATCCATAGCCGCTGCCATTTCCTCTGTTGCCGCACTTTGCTCTTGAGCACTCGCTGCAAGGTTGTTTGTCATCTGGTCAAGTTTTGCCACTTGGTCTGCTATACCGGAGAAAACCCTTCCTATTTCTCCGCTTTCTTGAGCGATATTCGAGATCATCTTCGCGAGTTTCAAATTAGAATCCGTTACCTTCTCAGCCTCATCTCTTATCTGCGAGAGTATCTGCGTTATCTGCTCCGTCGCTACTCTACTCTCCTCGGCGAGCTTCCTTATCTCGTCCGCAACGACCGCAAAACCTCTTCCTGCTTCTCCAGCACGAGCTGCTTCTATCGCTGCGTTTAAAGCGAGCAGATTCGTTTGTTCCGCAATGGAACTGATCGTCGTTACGATCTCCTCTATATTTTTCGTAGCAGAAGACAGGCTCTGCACTCTCTCTTTAGTCTGTTCGGATTCCTCACTCATGTTCTCTATACTCTTGACGATACTTTCTATGCTCTTTCTTCCCTTTTCCACACTATCTCTTACCTCTTTACTTTGATTTGCAAGTTCTTCTGCGGATTTCGATACCATTTGAGCGGAGGAAGAAACTTCTTGTATTCCCGATGTTGTCTCCTGGATGGAGGCAGTAGCATTGCTTGCGTTATCCAAAACTCTCATAGCCTCTGCATTCAATTCTTCAGAAGTAGCACTGAGTTCTTCCGCGAGAGAAGCCATATTTTCGGACTCTTTCATAACGATATCACCCTGATTTTTTATAGCTTCTACAAGATCTTTTATACTCTCTCTCATTTTGTTCATAGCTGTTATTAAAGTTTGAATTTCTTCTGAACTAGATTTCATATCAACCGAAACTGTGAGATCTCCTTCTCCAAGTCTATTTGCCACTTCCGACAGGAATCTCATCCTTTTTGTTATCAGAATCCTTAAACTGAAAATAACTATAAGAACCACAACCACACCACTTGTGACGCCTACCATCGTTAGAATGAGAGAAATTTTTCTGGCTTCCTTCAAAACTTCATCTTCGTAAACACTCATGAGAACATACCATTTCTCCTCAGGGATGAAACCAACGTACGCGAGTTTCTTGTATACGCCTTTTGCATCAGGCTTTGTGTACCAATAATCTATGACTTTTCCAACATTTTTCTTAAATTTTTCCAATAAGTCCTCACCTGTTTTTTTATCCTTGAATTGTACTTTCTCACCCTCAAGTGATGGATCTATGTACATTATCAAGGTACCATCTTCAGATATTATTGCAGGGTACGAATTCTCACCTAATTTCACTTTCATCAATTTCTCCCTGAGGTCTTTAATGATGTCTTTTTCGACAGCTAGTACACTTTTTTTAACATCATCTACGTATATCCCTGTTCCAACATTCCAACCCCATGGTTCAAAATATCGAGCGTATGAGATTTTAGACTGAGGTTCTTCCTCCCCAGGTTTAGGCCATTTATAAGCAACGAATTCTTTATCTTTCTTTTTGGAAGCTTTCACAAGTTCTCTTATTACATAAACACCATCAGGGTCTTGAAGATTCCATAAACTTTCCCCTAAAAGATCTTTGTTAATATGAGCCAGAGTGTACCCTTTATCATCAAAAATGAAAACATAATTGTTTCCTTCGTATCTGATACTCATGATATCTTTCAACGCTTTTTTCTTTGCTTCTTCTTCGCTCAAAATTCCTTTTTTGTAATCTTCATAGTATTTCTTGATTATGGACATCGCACTTTCTACGATCGCCACAACTTTTTCCTTCTTGCTATCCATCAAAGCGTCTTCAAGCACTTTTAAATCATGAGTCGTTCGTGATACGGAATCACTCACCAGCTTTCCAGTATTTTCGAGATTCTCTACGGCTGCTTTTTCGAGGGCGTCTTTCGATGATAAGAAACTGAATAGTACTATAAAAACGAGTGAGCCAGCTATCACTAAAATCATGGGTAGACCGAAGACTATGAAGAGACTTTTCCTACCTCTCACAATTTCTCCTCCTCTCGCATTCGTTAAATTTTTCATATAAGGAAACAAGTCACTTGGATTATAATACAATACTTTGACTTTTTCCACCCCTGATATTGTAATAAAAATTTAATATAAGAAAATATCTTTTGCAATGAGATATTGGTTTGTTTATTCTAATCTCATCAATTATGAAAAGAAGAGGGAGGGAAATTCGAATGTAGAGCTCGATTCATGTTAAAATTTTATTCGGTCAGCATCGATCCATAGACCTTCCAGATCGTAGAACTCCCTACCTCTTTCCGTGAATATATGTATCACAACGTCACCCGCGTCGATCAATAGCCACTCGTATTCATCGCCTTTGTCGTAATAGATAAGTGGTAGGCCGTTCAATTTGAGGAATTCAACGATGGAATCACGGAGGGTTCTCATGTGAACACGTGAGTTTGCGGTTACAACGACGAAATAATCTGTGGGAATTGGTGTTTTTCTCATATCGAGTATCACAGGATTCGACCCTTTCTTCTCCAGTATCAACCCCATCAACTTTTTCAGGGATTCCATCAGCATTTCTAACTCTCACCCCTCTCATTCTACCGTTACACTCTTTGCCAGATTCCTGGGTTTATCGGGATCTAACCCCTTCATATCAGAAATGAAATATGCGAACATCTGTATTATCGGTGCCATGAGCAAAGGGTACAAAGGTTCAGGAACCGAAGGTACGGTTATAACATCGTCTCCTATCTCTTTCAACTCTTTGTTTCCCTCTGTTCCCAAAGCTATTATTCTCGCGTTTCTCGATCGAGCTTCCACAACGTTGTTCTTCATCTTATAATACAAAGAATCACTTGGAATCATAGCAAAAACTGGAAAATCCCTGTCAAGAAGAGCTATAGGCCCATGCTTCAATTCACCTGCGGGATACGCTGTTGCGTGTATATACGTGATCTCTTTTAATTTTAAAGCTCCTTCTAAAGCCGTTGGATAACCATAACCTCTACCAATGTACATGAAATGCTTGTAATTTATGTATTTTTCAGAGATTTTTCTTATCTCCTCGGCTTTTCTTAATATGTTCTCATATATTTCCGGTATTCTCAGCAATCTATCGAGCATATCCGAGTAATAACTTCCCCATCCCTCTTTCCTTTCGATGAATTTCAACGCTATCAGGTAAAGGGTCACGAGTTCTGCTACATAAGTTTTAGTGGCAGCAACACCGATCTCAGGCCCTGCATTCATGTAAATCGACACATCAGATTCTCTGTCCAATGTAGATCCGACGACATTGACAACCGATAGAACTCTGGCACCAAATCTTTTGGCGAGTCTCACCGATTCCAGCGTATCGGCCGTTTCTCCAGATTGGGAAACAGCTATAAGGATCGCATGCTCATCCACATGAGGCCTTTTGTATCTGTACTCGGAAGATACTTCCAAATTGACTACCATATCGGAATGGTTCTCCAAGAAATATTTAAAGATCATCGACGCATAAAAACTGGTTCCACATGATACAAGATCTATTCTGTGTATGTCCTCTATGTTCAAGGTTTCCAATTCCTCCAAGAAGACTTTCCCTTTCTTTATTCTTCCCGCCAAAGCCGAGACAATCGCTTGAGGCTCTTCCATTATCTCTTTGTACATGAAATGCTTGTAACCACTCTTTTCAGCATCTTTCTCACTCCACGAGATTCTCACGAAGTTCCTCGAAGGTTTAGTACCGTCGATATAGTATATGTCCACATCTTCCGGTTTTAGAAGAGCCACATCTCCATCTTCCAGAAACACGACATTCTTTGTGTACTTCAAAAGGGGTGTGACATCGGAGGCCAGAAGACTCAAACCTTCACTTTTTCCAATAACCAAGGGGCTACCTCTCCTTGCTGCGACAATTACCCTCGGTATTTCCTTATGTATAACAGCTATGGCATAGGCTCCTTTGAGTTTCAAAACAGCTCTTCTGACAGCCTCCAAAAGATCTCCATGAAATTCTTCCTCTATGAGGTGAGCTATGACCTCTGTATCCGTTTCGGAAACGAACCTATGACCTTTCCTTAGAAGTTCTTCTTTCAACTCCTTATAATTCTCTATTATCCCGTTGTGAACGACGGCTATCTTCTTCTCGCAATCCATGTGAGGATGTGCGTTTATATCGTTCGGTTCTCCATGTGTAGCCCATCTGGTATGAGCTATCCCCTCAGAAATTTTTTTCGTAAGTTCGTCTCTCATCAACTCTCTCAATCGGTCTACCTTACCGCTCACCTTATGAACCATCAAATTGTTGTTCA
>Ga0180301_10001586_pt1 | contig 17889 bp, 16 predicted proteins | sample GuaBasSediGuay16_FD_121797 | JGI IMG/M metagenome (GOLD analysis project Ga0180301, IMG submission 121797) | Subseafloor sediment microbial communities from Guaymas Basin, Gulf of California, Mexico - Guay16, Core 4569-2, 12-15 cm | ecosystem: Environmental > Aquatic > Marine > Hydrothermal... | reverse complement strand
GCGAAGTATAAGTCCATACCTCCGCTCTTCTTGTCCTCCTCTACCTTTATTAATGGAGACTTTCCCTCCTCCTCATATGCTTGGTACAATATTTCTTCTACTAGGTTCCTTATCCTTAATATCTCATCATCGTCTAGTTTCCTTCCATCAGCTCTAATCTGCAATATAGCCTCCTCAACCTGTGCCTTTACCTTAAAACATAACGGGCATAACCTCCACCTTATGTTTGCCTTAAGGTTATACGACTTCATGAAATAACCAACTCGCTCATCGACTAGCCCTTCGACAAGAAGCGTTACATCTATCTTACTCTTCTTATAGGGAACTAATTTTATGGATTTATCTAGAATTACATCCATGCTTTTGACAGCTCTTGCTATATACTTAACCTTAGGAGCTAGGTTTCTTAATATTGCATCGTGAACAACATCATGTATATCGTATGGATTTTCAGCTTTTTCCCACTTACCCCTAAACATATATGAGAAGCACTCTGGACATATCGTTATGTTGATTACCTCAGGTACTCTTACAAGCTCTGTATTCTCTTTGTAACATTCTCTACACATGTTGTTATAAAGTTCGTCTGTACGTTTACCGCATATTATGCAGAAGCGCACTTACCCTCTCCCCCTATAACTTCACTATTTGAACGTGAGGCACTCCTCCTATGATCAGTACACCACTACGAGGTACGAATCCCCTCCTTATCGCCTCTTCTACTATTTCCTTACCAACCATATTGACTATATTCGCACTATCTAATAGCTCAAATAACTCATCATCTATGGGCCTTAGCTCTCCACCATAGAAGCTATGCTTTACTTCTATCTTTAGTACTCCATCTCTAAACGTCTTTCCAAGGATATTCTCATCGCAAACTGCTATTAGTGTAATACTTCCCTTAATGTGTTTCTTTACATAAACTCTCTTAGTCATGATTTAACACCTTAGAATGGTCTAATAGATGACTTAGCACCACATGCCTCGCATATTAGGAACCACATTCTCTTTTCCTTAACTATCTTCGTATCAGGTGCCTTACAGACTGGACATATAACGTAGTTCCTCACATATAGATCTATCAAGCGATTTATGGTCGCTCTACTAAACTGCCCTTGCAATATAACTAGATCCCCCTCTATATCTCCTGCTGTTGCGAGTTGTTTGAGTATGAATCTCAGTAGATGTCTTGGTTCTCTCCTTAATGTATTAGTTAGTTCTTTGAAGTTATGAATTATTGTACGAGAGCCAACTATACTTACCTCGGCTTTAGGAACCTTAAACCTACTTTGCTCTACCCTATGCTTTGGTACTTGGTTCATGGCTCTGTCTAGTAAAGACGTATAGTCTAGATTGATATTTTTACCGACCACTTCCCTCACATCTCCCTTCTTGTTTCTTCACTAAATCATTAATAAACATTACATTAGCGTTTACCTAAACTTGATTCCTTAACCTGCCCTTATTGAGGGAATACTCCTTATTTCTAGGAAATCCTGACATTACCTTTCTCTATAGTCTTATGCATACGACTCATATAGCTCATGGAGGTCAACTATTTAAAGTATGTATCTGCTTAGTAAGAGGGGATTACTTTGGAATATAAAGTTAAAGATCTAAGCCTTGCAAAAAGAGGAAGGCTTGAAATAGAATGGGCTGAGATGAGGATGCCAGTCTTAATGAAGATAAGGAAGCGGTTTGAGAAAGAGAAACCTCTCAAAGGGATAACTATTGCTGCCTGTCTCCATGTGACTAAGGAAACCGCTGTATTGGTTAGAACGTTAGTTGCAGGAGGAGCAGAAGTTGCTCTAGCTCCCTCAAATCCTCTATCTACGCAAGATAGCGTAGCAGCAGCTCTTGCTGAGGAAGGGATCCATGTTTTCGCATGGCGAGGTATGACTACAGAAGAATATTATGAAGCTATAGGTCATGCTTTAAGCTATGATCCTGATATAACTATGGACGATGGTGCGGATATGATAACTACATTACACGAAATGCATAGAGGTGTGAAGAATAAGAACGTAGAGGTAGCTTTAAAAACAGCAGGTCATATTCCCGACATACATAAAGTAAGAGGTGGTACTGAAGAGACGACTACTGGTGTAACAAGGATAAAAGCTATGGAGAGAGACGGTATACTCATGTATCCTGTCATCGCTGTAAACAACGCATATACTAAATATCTCTTTGACAACCGCTATGGGACAGGTCAGAGCACAATAGATGGCATACTCAGGTCAACCAATGTTTTACTCGCTGGTAAAGTAGCTGTTGTCGCAGGATATGGTTGGTGTGGAAGAGGAATTGCATTAAGGCTTAAGGGTATGGGTGCAAGGGTTATAATAACTGAAGTTAATCCTCTAAGGGCCTTAGAAGCAGTTATGGACGGCTTTGAAGTAATGCCAATGAAGGAAGCTGCGAAGATAGGAGATATATTCATTACGGCTACGGGTAACATCAAGGTGATTAGAAAGGAACATTTTGAATTAATGAAGGATGGCGCGATCCTTGCTAATGCTGGTCACTTTAATGTGGAGGTCTGGATCCCTGACTTAGAGTCCCTTAGCGTTAGTAAACGAGAGATACGTCCCAATGTAACTGAGTACAGGCTAAAATCTGGGAAGCGTCTCTATTTACTTGCTGAAGGTAGACTAGTTAATCTCGCCGCTGCTGAAGGCCATCCTAGTGAGGTAATGGATTTAAGCTTTTCAAATCAAGCCCTCTCAGTTGAGTATCTCGTTAAGAACAGGGGAAAGCTTGAACCTAAGGTATATAATGTTCCTAAGGAGATAGACGAGGAAGTCGCTAGACTTAAACTTGAGAGCATGGGAGTAAAGATTGATACCTTAACTGAGGAACAAAAGGAGTATTTGGAATCATGGACCTTAGGTACGTGAGGTGATATCATTGGGTAGGTGGTTAGTAGCCTCCGCCTGGCCTTATATAAACTACGTCCCTCATTTGGGAACGATGATAGGCTCCATATTGTCAGCTGACGTATTTGCACGATTCTTAAGAATGCAAGGCGAGGAAGTACTTTTCGTAAGCGGATCAGATGAGCATGGAACTCCAATCGAAATAGAAGCTATAAGGAAGGGCGTAGATCCCAGGGAATTTACTAATATCAATCACGCTAAAGTTAAAGAATTGTTCGATAAGTGGAATATATCATTTGATAACTATACGCGTACAGAAAATCCAATACATAAGGAATTCGTTCGCAAGTTCTACATGAAACTCTACAAACGCGGTTATATATTTTCGAAGGAAATAGAGATGCCCTACTGTCCTAAATGTAAAATGTTCTTACCCGATAGATTCATAGAGGGGACATGTCCTTATTGTGGATATCCTAGGGCTAGGGGAGATCAGTGCGATAAGTGTGGAAGATTGCTTGAACCAACATTATTAAAAGATCCTAGATGTGCCATATGCGGTAGTACGCCCGAGATAAGACGTACACGACATTGGTTCTTTGATTTACCTAAGCTAACTGATGAGATAAGGAAATACATAGAATCCAATAAGAACCTACCGGAGAACGCTAGAAATATGAGCTTAAGCATATTAAGGGAAGGACTCAAGCCAAGATCCCTAACGAGGGATAATAAATGGGGCATACCTGCACCATTCCCAGGAGCCGAGGGGAAAACAATATATGTCTGGATGGAAGCTGTCCTTGGATATATTTCCGCGACAATAGAGTATTTCATCAAGAAGGGCGATCCTGAAGGATGGAAGAGATTCTGGTTCGATAAGGAGGTAAGAAGCGTCTTCTTCATAGGTAAAGATAACATACCATTTCACACAATAATATTTCCAGCTCTTCTACTAGCTTCTGGCGACGGATACGTCCTACCATGGAGAGTTGAAAGTACGGAGTATCTAATGTTTGAAGGAGAGAAGTTCTCTAAGAGTAGGAGAATTGGCGTTTGGATAGATGAAGCTCTTAAAATGCTACCAAGCGATTACTGGCGTTTTGCACTAGTATACATGAGACCTGAGACACGAGATTCTAATTTCACATGGGATTCGTTTATTGAAATAATTAATAGCATACTGAACGATACAATAGGCAATTTCATTCACAGGACGCTAAGCCTAGCTTATAGGCACTTTGGCGAAGTTCCTCCTAGATATAGTATTACAAGTGATGATGAAAAAGTACTCAACGAACTTAAACGCCTACATAATGAGATAACAAGGCTCTTCTATTCATTTAGGTTTAAGGAGGCGTTATTCCGCATCGTCGATATAGCACGTCTTGGTAATCGATACCTAAACGAAACAGCCCCTTGGGATCTAGTAAAGGACAATAAGGAGCGTGCAGCGACTGTTCTTAACGTTGCCTTAAGTCTAGTGAAGGCTCTAGCACTATTACTTGCACCAATAATTCCAGAACACGCAAATAGGTTGTGGAGAATGTTAGGTTATAACGATGATGTACATAAACACAGATGGAATGAGGCTCTTGAAGGACTTCCAGTCGGGCAGAAATTAAGAAAGCCAAAACCGTTATTTATGAAAGTAGATCGAAGTAAGTTAGGTGTTCCTATGAAGGGTCAAGCATCCCCTAAGATAAGCATTGAGGAATTTGCCAAGCTCGATATAAGAATAGGAAGGGTAATAAAAGCAAACAGAGTTCCTGGTAGTAAGAAGCTATTGGAGCTCATAATTGATATCGGCGAAGGAGTTCAGAGGAGAGCTATTGCTGGTATTGGTAAAGCCTATGAGCCAAGGGAATTGGTAGGGAAAAAAGTAGTCGTGCTATGTAATATAGAACCGAAGAAAATAATGGGCATTACTTCTGAGGTTATGATACTTGCTGCATGTGATGAAAATCAGAATCCCGTGCTAATAGTTCCAGAAAGGGACATTAAGGAGGGCGCAAAGGTAACATGATACTTAAAGGCGATCTTCATGTTCATTCCTTCTTCTCGCGTGACTCTAACATTACACCGAACGACCTACTTAATGCTAAAATTCGGAAAGGTCTTGATTTTATTGCAATCACCGATCATGATGAGTTCCGAGGTGCTCTTAAAATAAGTAGGTTACTTGAGGATAAAGTGAAAATCCTTCCTGGGATTGAGCTTTCAGCAAGGGAGGGTCACATAATCGTAATTGGCCTAGATAGCGAAAAGGATGGTAGGCGTTATTTAAAATTAATAAATAGCAGCGTATGGGATATATTAGACGAAGTGCTAGATAATAATCACGTAATGATAATTGCACATCCTCTAGATATAATAAGGGGAGGTATAGGTCTCAGTCTCCTCTATAAGATTCTCAAAAGGAACTCTCCCATGGTTTGCGTAGAAACCATAAACTCTGCTTCATGCCTCTCTCCTCTGTATTCAAGGCTAAGACGTACTCTCTCCCAGCGTTTTCCATACGTAAAACAAGTTGGTGGAAGTGATGCTCATATTGCTGATGAAATAGGCCTTGCAATGACATTAGTCAGGTCGAGTGGGTGCTCTTCGCTTATTGAATGTCTACTTGAAGGGAGTACTATACCCTATGGAAGATATACCAACTTGGGTCTAAGAGTTAAGGATGTGTCCGCTAAAATTAAACTTAAACTCACTAGGCTATCATCTTAGTACTGCGATTAACTGTGTATCTATAGTAGAGCTCTCTCTTAAGAAAATACCTTACAGCTGCACGTACTGCTTCACTAATGGTTGGATACTTCTTCTGTTCTATAAGCTCCTTAAGGCCTTCTATATATGATTCAGGCATGTGAACCGTAACGAGCCGCATACGTGTTCCCTTTTTATGCATGCACAGACCACCATTTCTAATATTAGGGATGCAACAGTTCTTAGAGTTTTCGTAAGCCTAAGGTATTACGAATACTTTAGGATGTTACATTTGTGGACGGGATAAAGGGTTTTATCCCTCATGAGGATATTGAACGTGCATATATTTTTAAGCTACTCTCATCATTCAAAATAGATCTGAGACCTATTTTAGCTAAACCTTATATAGCCCTTGCTATAAGACTTGTTCTAGTTACATTATCTATCCTTACCTTAACGAACTCTCCAATGTTAGAGTCACAATTCATGATTATAACACGTTTATAATTCCATGCGCGACCAATGGCCTTATCTCCTTCTTTACTCACTATTAATGCTTCTATCTCCTCCCCAAGTAGCATCTTATTCCTTTCATAGGCTATCTTTTGACATAACTGAGTTAACTCTCTGCTCCTCCTCTTCTTTATGGCCTCTGGTATTTGTGGCATTGTAGCAGCTAAAGTTCCCGTTCTTATACTATACCTAGCGACGTTGACCTTATCTGGCTTTATCTCCTCTATCGCCTTCTTTGTATTCTTGAATGCATTCTCATCCTCTCCTGGAAAGCCGACTATTATGTCGGTCGTTAAGTTTAGATAAGGATATTCCTCTCTTAAACTCATTACTATATACTTGTATTCGCTTACAGTATATCGCCGATTCATTGCCTTAAGTACTTTATCGTCGCCAGACTGTAATGGAAGGTGAACGTGATTATATATCCTATGATCCCTATATAACCTTATGAAATCACTTAGCATGTCCTTAAACATATGGGGTTCCATCATTCCTATTCTTATCTTGTACTTGCCTGGTACTTCAAGCAAAATCCTCCTTATCAGCTGTACTAAATTGATTCCTATATCAACTCCGTATGACGCAACATCCTGTCCCGTTAGATATATCTCCTTAGCACCGTGTTGAACTGCATACCTTATATTCTTAACTATTTCGTTAACCGGGTAGCTATAAAGACGCCTTCGCGCTATCCTATCTATGCAGTAAGTACATGCGCCTAAACAACCGCTCTCTATGGGAACGACGTATGTTATACCTCCTCTATATCTAGGTAATTTACCACTCCGAGTACCATCAAGTAGTATTACCTTACTTTCGGTCTCGACTACCTCTCCTATTAGTTCTACAGCATCTGGTCCTATTAATGATGCATCAGGGATAATGCTCGATATAAGCCCAGGTCTCGTACTTGCTAGACATCCCGCTACAATTATTCTCTTACCCATTCCCTTTAGCTCCCTTAAACGACGTATCATGGCGTACTCTGTTTCAAGCCTTACTGCACACGTGTTGATTACTATTACGTCTGCTTTCTCTACATTCTGAACTACCTCGTGTCCTCTCTCCTCTAATATATCTCGCATTATATTACTCTCTGCTCTATTAAGCCAACATCCATATGTCTCAATATACACCCTCATGGATTGTGCAACATAAATATTATATTCAACTTCCTTATGAACTTAATTACGCTAGGTGTTGATACGATGAGGTCACTATACTTTACAACGTGTATGTTGGTACTGCTATCACTGATAACATTGGTATCGCTTACCTCATCAGAAGGTAGACGCGTGGAATCACTTAACGTTGAAGTAAGCATTACGAAGAGAGGAATCATGCATTATAATCTAACGCTATTCATTCCCTCTAAGACATCGTACTTATCGTTAATATTGCCTAGCGAATATGAACGTGCCCTACTCTCAGTAACATCCACAAAAGGAGTAGGTGTCTCCATAATTACAAGGGAGAACCTGACGCTTGTTCTCCTTAAGTCTTCAAAACCCCTTGCTACATTCAACGTAAACTTTACACTGATATTAGGGCCTTGGATTAAGCCTAGCGAAATAGCCCTCAATATACCAATAACTCCATTAATGCCATATGGAATACACCTACTTAACTTTAAGATGAGATTTCCAGATTACGTGGAACCATCTGATGTCCAAGTAATCTCCCCATCAGGTGCTGTAGTGAAGAGTATCTCGAATATCACTCACATAATATACCTAGATGAGAACTTACCCCCTAACTCAAAGTTATACCTTAAGGCAAGAGTCACAATGGCCTTAACCGATACAATATTTGTAGAGTCCTTTAGGCGGAAAGTAGAAATACATTTAGGCAAAGCGATATTCTACGATTCTTTCAAGTTAGTTAATTTTGGTACTACGTCCATATCATCAATAGAAGTAAGCTTACCAAACGCCTCTAAAAACATAGAGGTATACGGTAGCGTTGGTCCTTACTTCAAGGGTGTTCACAAGCAAGGAGGCTTCTGGACATCTTCAGAGAATGGAAAGACCATTGTTCACATTGAGCTCCTTCACTCCATTGATAAAGATGAGGGAATACAGGTAACCGTGAGATATGAATTAGATTTAAGCCTCCTTAAGGAGGGCTCTGATTATGTAATACCACTTGATCACATAATAGACGCGCCAATAAGATATTATGAGCTCATAATAGTGCTTCCAGAAGAGACACAAGAGTATACACTAGATCCCAAGCCTAAGATATTCATGACGTCTGAGGAAGGATACATAGCGATCTATAGTATTGAGGGTCCCATAGAATTAACGAACACTAAGGTAATGTTAAGCTTTAGGACTAATCTATTCCTCTCGTACGATAGATTGATATACTTAACATCTATTGTAGTCGTGATAATAACGTGCATATGGTACTCCGCACCGTTGCTGAGACCTAGACCTGTAATTGAACGTGAAAGGGAACGTATAATGAAGTTAATTAGCCTAGTAAACGAAGTAATAACTACAATATCAAGGATAAGGGATCTAGAGGAATTGTATAGTCTAGGCAAGATAAGGCATCAAGCATATAAATCTCAAGTGGATGATCTTCTTGAGAGAATTGATGGATATTACAAGAAATTAGTAGAGGTAATTAAGGACGTAGAAGGCATAGGAAGATACTCTGACGTAGCAAGGCAGATTTCAGATCTAATACTGGAGGCCATACGGACGAGTAGGTCGCTGACCTCTCTCAGTGAGAAATATCGAAAAGGCGAGGTAACACGAAGGAAATACGTGAGATCTAGGTCATTATACAGATCAGTTCTAGAGAGAGTATCAGCGAGGATAAGCCTTCTCATAGAAGAGCTGGAGAGAAGGTCAAAACAGTTCAAATCTTAAGGGAACACTAATATCCCCCCTAGTATTTATATTATCCCTGGATACTAGCCCGGTGGGGTAGCGGTCAAGCCTGCGGGGCTTTGGCCCCCGTGACGCGGGTTCGAATCCCGCCCGGGCTACCATATATTATCCTTCCTTTTCTCATCTAAATATAACCCCTAGCATTGCTATCAGTAATCCTAAAATCATCGCTAAGATTCCATACAATATCCTATTCTCATGTGATATCTTACCCATGAAAAAGCCTAACATGAAGAGGAAGAGTAGACCTTGGACTAATGCCCAAAAGTAAGCTATATTAATTGAGCTTAAGCCCATATATGCTATTACAAAGGGTAATAACGTCACGACAGATGAGAATGGCGCTGCTAATCCGCTTGCTAATGCCACCATTATAGATGCCATCTTCTGAGCCTTCTCTAATAATGAATTCTCCAAACTTACGAGCATGCTCCTTTCAAGCTCGCGAAGCTCACGTAATCTCTCAGCTCTCTCCATTAAGTAGGTTCCAACAAAGCCTGAGAGGAACATCGCGAATGTAGTACCAAGACCACTACTCAATACTATCCTAGGATCGTTCACCTTAATTATATATGAGCCTATTATTAGTCCTAAGAGACCTAGTGCTGAATCAAAGGAGTTCGTTACGAAGTACCTCCTAGCTATCTCTGCTGCCTCAGTTATATCCATATATGCCCTAAGCTCTTGTCTTATCCTCGCTATAGTCTCTAATAATGTAATGCGCCGTTGGCCCATGTTCTGATGAGCACCATTATTATTTTATTATGGCGTCTTATTTAATACTTATCTTGTTATGATAGATCCCTACTACTATCTCTTTCCATTTACTAGATGGACTTTAACATAAATTATGCTCGTCCTACCGCCATAACATACTATTATAATTTATCATAGCGAAGAAGGCTCATTGGTACTCTCCGGTCATCATTTAGCTCAGCAAGGCGCTTCTAATCATTGCCTATTCTAAACTATATCCTGAATACTCTTTTAAAATATTACTCTACTTTAAGCTAAACAAATGATACGCTTAACACTGCCTGTATAGATGGTGGGGATACCTCTCCCGTTGGGTTTATTCTAAGCTCAATCTTGAACCCTTTCCTTCTTAGTTCATCTAGAACTCTAAGGAGTTCTCTTAAATCATTTTCATCCATCTCATCTCTCTCAACGACTACTTCTACTCCAAGAGGCTTAACTCGAAGTTCGAACTCCTCAAAATGTTTAAATACTGATGATAGTATTGCCGAGACCTTACTCTCCAATACGGTCACCATTTAGAAAGGATCGTATCTCCTTAAAAACTTAACTAGGCATTATTCATGCCGAAAGATCAGTTATATCCTCTATAAGCCCTATCATGGAGTCTACCTTAGCAAGTAACAGTACACGGATTACATCTTCAGTATCATAGAGCTTACTAAGATCCTTACGTAATTTATCCAGTCCTATCCTGGTTGAGAGCGCGAGTTCAAGATTTTTATTGAAGAACGACTTCACTGCATCATCAAAGTATCGTACCATATCATCCTTGGAATCCCTTATGTACTCTACTAATTCGTCTGGCACACCACGTCCTTTTTTTCTTAACATTATATAGTCTTGAGACAGCTTTTCACAATAATCTGCTATCTCCTCAACTATCTTAGCAAAAAGCCTGAAGTCCATGAGATCAAGAGGCGTTAGGTTATATGAGGAAAGCTTCTCATGATTGTATACCAATCTCCTAACATGACGTACCACAAGGAAGTATAACCTATCCACCTTATCATCCCTCTGAATAACCAGATTTGATAAGTCGATATTACCATCACATATCGCGCTAAGGGCATCATTTATCATAGAACGGGTTAAGTGAATCATTCTCTTCATTAGACAATGTACGTCAATATTGTCTGTTCCTAGGCACTGAAGAATGACGCGGTCCCTCTCTTCACCAACTATTTCAAGGCCTACTAAGAACCTCGAGGCCTCCTCAATAAGCCCTCTCTCTTCATCAGCCATTCCCTTAAATCTCACCTCCATTACATCATATCCCTTTAGATAAGCTGCAATCAATCTCTCCTTTATAAGACCATCTGCATATATCGTCACCTTGTTCATCGTAGTACTTGGCATCCTTGATATAATCAGATTTCCTGAACTATCAAGCGTAACGTAAAGTAAATCACCTTTCTTAACGTTGTACGTCTTAGTCCAACTCTTAGGAAGAGCAATATATAGCGAACCACCGATTTCCACAATCCTTCTTATGTTTCCTCTCTTCAAAATCTCCCCCTCGTAGCGAAAAACTAAACGCTCAATTATCCACATTATATTTAGTCATATTTAAGCATCTACAGTTGTATCAGACCATATATCATACAGTCTTGATAGCTATACCCTAGCCGCTCTAGCCCTACTCATAACTCTTGAAGATCTACTAAAAGGCCCTTATAGAGGTACTATAAGCTGACTTAAGCACACAACGCATGAAAAGTCATAGCTATAACGAATACTCCGGAAGGAATTCATTATGAGAAATATATTGGTGCCCCGGCCGGGATTTGAACCCGGGTCCTCGGCTCGAAAGGCCGACATCCTTAACCGGGCTAGACGACCGGATGACGCCAAGACTGGCGGCGCCCGGTGCAGCCCAAAGCTGGCCGGGGCATAAGAATATAGGAAATAGATAGTTATTTGCTTTTCGCGTTTTTCCTCTTAGAGACGTCATTCGATGGTATGTGCGGCTTAGCTCTATACCATAGTATTCTCTTTACTGGTGGCATGGGAATCCATGTCGAGATAATATTAAACTATAAATTTTGAGATATCGTTTAAAATGAGCAAAGGAGAGTAACGATTAAAAACTACTAGTTAAATACTCTTATTGACGTAAAGGGCCCGTGGTCTAGCCCGGCCTAGGACGCCGCTCTGACGAGGCGGAGGTCCCGGGTTCAAATCCCGGCGGGCCCACCATACCATTTCTAGACAATGAATAGGCCCTCTAAAGTTCTTAGTACATCGTTATTAGCTGATGTAATTCTCGTAAACCTTAATCCTATTTTAAGCTAATGGTCTCATAACATTATGCAGTATTCTCATAAATTTCATGATCTACTGGATGCTTACGTTATCTAGAACTCTTGCACGATTTTAACAATAGTCGCCTAAACTATATAAAACGAGACAGCATTAGATGTGTAGTTCTAAAGTTAAGCATTAAATTCAGACAGGCCTTTAAAGAATCACTGTGGGAGTTTGCAGGGAGATATTAAGGTAAATATAGTTTTAGAGCTTGAGAAGTTTTTCTATAGACGAGGCGAGGAGCTTAGGGGAAGGCTTACCTTTATCACTAATGCATCGCTTAAGGTTATTACTGAAATTAATTGGATAGATGTCTATGGTAGATTGGTTAAGCGGCTAGTAATGGAGGAGCGCCTTCCTAATAACGAATACATCCCCTTTAGCTTCCAATTGGATAATCCATTAACTATCAGGAACTACATAATATGTAGGGTTTATGACAATGATCGCAAAGTCCTTTTTGATGAACGTAAGTTAGAGTTCATAGTGACTCCTGATCCTGATCCTTGGGATGATTATGTAGTTCTCATATGGAATCCTGGGAGGACGCCTGGTTACTTCGAGAAGATAAAGGAACTAGGCATAAACGCTGGCATGGCTCATTGTCCAAATCCACCATTAGATGGTCTCCTTAATGCTAACTTACGCTTCTACTTATGCCAGATGGTGCCTAAATGGCTTGCTTTCTATCATCAGACTGGTCGTAAGGGCTTGGAATGGCAGATATTAAGACAGGAATATGCTAGGACGCGTGATAAGCGACTGTTACGTAGGAAGAGATGCCTTAACGATCCCGTCATGATGGCGAAATATAAGGAAATAATTCAAGACTTAGTAAGTAGATTTAAAGGATATGGCCCGCTATGGTACGATATATCTGATGAGGCAGGCATAGGCGATCTAGTTGGGGCCTTTGATTTCTGCTTCTCGGATCATTGTCTAAGGGAGTTTAGGGCATGGTTAAGATCAGTATATGGAACTTTAGAGAAGTTAAATGAAGAATGGGGAACTAATTTTAAGACCTGGGATGAAGTAGTACCCATGACGGTTGATGAAGTTAGAAAGCGGAAAGATGGAAATTTCTCCCCTTGGGCTGATCATAGGACGTTCATGGAGATAACGTTCGCTAGGGCCATTCAGAGATGTAGAGAATGGATAATGGAATTAGATAATACAAGACCAATAGGGATAACTGGTGCGCAAATGCCCAGCGCCTACGGTGGCTATGATTGGTGGAGATTATGTCAAGTTATGGATTTTGTGGAACCATATAACATCGGGAACAATAGGGAGATGATCCGCTCGTTTGCTGGTAAGAACATGATATGCTTCATAACTCTATTTGAGACGGGCAATAGAGCTAAATGGTTGCTATGGTATCACATGCTTCATGGCGATAAGGGCGTCATATTATGGGATTACGATGATGCAAAGGGAACACGCTATGTGGTAGAGCCATCACTGGAATTTGGAAAAGGAGGATTGGAGATGAAAGAGACCTTCCTAGAGCTTAGGAGTGGCATAGTTAAACTACTATCCCATGCAGACTTTGAAGTAGATCCAATAGCGATCCATTACTCTCACCCAAGCATTCATGCACACTGGATACTAGAGACCATGAATGAGGACTGGCTGAGACGTACTAATACTGATGAGAGGACTAAATCTAGGTTTTTAAAGCTAAGGGAGAGCATAACTAAGCTAATTGAGGATTTAGGTTTACAATATGATTTCATATCCTACGAACAAGTTGAACGGGGTGAACTCATAGGTAAGGGTTATAAAGTATTCATAATGCCCAGTTCCATTGCAATAAGTCCAAGGGAAGCTGAGGAAATTCGTAAATTCGTGGAAAATGGCGGTATACTCATAGTCGATGGAATGGTAGGTCTTATGGATGAACATTGCAAAACTCTAGAAAAGGGTCTCCTTGATGATCTCTTTGGCATAAAGCGTACTAGTCAACGTAGACTTCCTAAAGGCGAAATAATAATTTGTAGGGATTATGAAGGCCTTAAAGTAAAGGGGATTAAACTTGAAGTCCCTCCATTAGAAGGCAATATAGAAGCCTCAGAAGGAGTTCCGTTAGCCTTTATTGATAGAATCCCTGCAGTTATCGTGAGACCGTATGGAAAGGGTATTGCTATATATCTCAATGCAGATCTTACTGACTATTACTTGTTAAGGATAAGAGGCAAAGGTGAGGGTCTTAGAGAACTCTTTAGGAGAATATTTGCATTAGCTAATATAGTGCCAAGATACATTGTAACTGATTGTAAAGGAAATCGCGTTGTTGGTGTTGAAGTAATAAGATATAGGTGTAATAACGCAGTCTATCTTGCTCTCATAAATAATCCTACCATAAGGATCTCTGAGTTAGGTCAAGTTGAAGATGTAGAGGCGACTGAGAGATCCTTCTTTAGGAGTAGGGAAATTAAAGTACGATGGCCTGATGAAGTTCATGTCTATGATGTAAGGGGCAAGAGATACCTGGGATTTACTAATGAGGTCACACTTACGTTACCTGGTTATGAGCCGGTAATTCTTGCCCTTCTTCCCTATAGGGTAAGAGCAGTGAATGTAATCTCAAGTAATTCCTGTAGACGAGGTGATGTCCTTTATATCACTATTCAAGTAGTACGTGATCCTGAGGATTATAGTGATACTGTATTTCGAGTGGATGTATTTGATCCTGATGGTAACTTCGTTGACTACTACTCAGGTAACTTTTTCGCGAAAAACGGTAAAGCATACATAACAATCCCATTTGCGTTAAACGATAAGCCTGGTAAATGGCGTATCGTAGTAACTGAGATAGTCAGTGGGGTTAGGGTTGAAAAATACATTACCGTACGGTAATATGCATCATGATATTATCGATTTAGTTTTTATACCAGTATTTCGTACAATACACGTCCCTCATTATCTTTTGGTGGCGGTATGTTCATCAGGTGAGCTATTGTAGGAGCTACGTCCATTAGCTTCACGAATCTCCTTAACTCAACTCCTCTTTCAACACCAGGCCCACTCATAATTAGAACTGCAGCATTTGAGAAATCGCCTACTTTTTCATTTGGGAGATAATAACCATGTATTCCAGTTACTCTCATTTGATCTTTAACGATCCAATCCTCACCTAAGTGCCTATCTGTAGCCATATACGTAAGTAGATCTTCTATGGGCCCACACCATATGGTATATGGAGGCCTTAGGAAATAAATGACATCTCCAGTTCGTTCATCTCCCATTCCAATATTGACTGATTCCTCTCTTGTGAGCACCATTGTCGCAATTCTATCTCCTGTCTCCGGATCCTTTAAATTCTGAAGCACGTCTATTACCTGTTCTCTTATCTCCTCATATTCCCCAGGCGGCACTACGCCTTGGGGATCCCTGCCCTTAAGATTTATCCACACCATGAGAGGTTCTATCCAAGGAAATGCCTTAGTCCCTTTCCAATCTACCAAATAAGTACCAGCCTCAACACGCTTATACTTGAGCAGCCCCTCGTCTATAAAGATCCTACGTATGTTCACGGTTCTCCAAGCCGGTACTGCAGCATGATCCGAGACAACGACTACCAATGTATTGTTAGATGCACATTTCTTAAGAAGAAGGCCTATGAACTCATCAACAATCTTATATGACTCCTCATAGAACTTCCACGCCAACTCGGCCTTATCCTCATCGTAAAATGGGAATCTCTTATCAAGATAACCTAAGAACCTGTGATTGACACTATCCATTATATGATAGTGCAGAAAGCAGAGCCTCCATCTCATCTTCTCTTTGAAGAACTTAGCCATTCTAACCAACCTCAATGCTTGCACTCTTTGTCTAATTAAGAACTTCGCTTCCTCTCCAAAGATATCGTACTCAAGCTTCCTTCTCGGCTCCAATAACGCCTCCTCATCCCCTAAGTAATGCGTGTGTCTTAGCACTTCTTCCTCGATTCCTGCTGGATCAGTCCATCCTTCAATTGTAAATATCTCACTCCTCATGAACTTAATACCATCTTCTACACGCTCAATAGGCTTAATCTTGAACATGCATCTAACAATTCCTCCCTTAGTCCTAACCCATCCACCTCTTTCAGAAATCCTTAACTTTACCTGAATCCAATCACTCCACCTCCCGATATCCACTATTTCATAGCCTTTATTCCTTGGGATAGCTATTTTATAGCCTGAGCCGTCAGGATCTATGGCGTATAGTTCCACAAAGGCCTCTTCTTCGATAAGATCTCCTTTAAGAGGAACTTTGAATGCTATCACAGGTTTTACACTTGATAGTCCTAGTCTACTACCATCAACTAACCTAACTCCTGGAGTACTAATAGTGATCACGTACTCATGTGCACCACTAACTATTCTTGGAACCGACTCAGGCATGGACCATGTGTAGAGACATACATAACCATGCTTCATATTACCTGGCCAACATGCAGGATAATTCAACACTAGGGCAGGTATTCCATATCTATCAGCAACATTCCATAAGTACTCGGCCTTACAATATTTAGTAAGTTGTCCTCTAGACCTAAGTTTCTGACCAAGTTCAAAAGGTTCACCTGGTATGTGAATGTAAAAACTAGTGACTCCATGTGTTGCCGTAGATGCTCCTGTAGCTATCGTGGTCCAATTTGTTGGAGTATCAGTTGGAGGACAGGGCAATGCCTCGGCTATTACACCATTATTAACTAATGCCTCCAAATTAGGTAACATTCCCTCATCAATAAAGTGCTTGATGAAATAATACATGGCGCCATCAAGTCCTATTACTAGGACTTCTCTAACCTCATTTCTCATTTAAATCCCTCAGCTACTCGAATCTGAGCGGGACGTGATACGTATATAAAATGCTTAGCCTTAAATTGTTTATCTCCCTATAAGCCTCTTTTCGTCATTAGTAGCGATAGCAATATGCGAAACCTCTCTAATTAGGTTCATTATAGCATCTTTAGAATTTTTATCTTCACATTGGAATTTAAGAACGGAAATCGCATTTATGGTCTCATTTAAGTATGTAAGACGTCTGTGCTTTAGAGAGTGTTCTGCATGCTAAAATCTCATTTGGGAAAGGATGTTTAGTTCGCAATTACATTCCCTATTGCATTGCTTTTTGTTATTGATACACTCTTACTATATGTAAGTTCATGAGGAATCGAGTGAAGTAAAGCCGGCCTCATTAGTATAGGAAAAGAGTATTGCCCTATCATCTGTATGCAAAACAGCACATGTGTACATCTTGTCTAATTGAGTAATCATGGAGATAAAGGGATCATAGGTAGTTACTTTGACCTCTTTTGATTTTCATCGGTTAATGACTTCAGTGAAGCATACCATGGAGTGACATCATTACCTATGACGCTTGTTAAGAGAAACATATATAAACCACTCCGCATAAAAGTCATATTGGTGAGTGTATATGCCCCAGAGGAGGCAACCCCTGAGCATAAGAAGGTTCTTTGAAGAACTAAAGCGAGACTATCCACAAGTAACCAAAATGAGCCTAAAGGCTGAGCGCCTAGCACACGAACTAACACTAGACTTCGCAAGGAAGCTAGTAAAGCGCTCAATAGAAATTGCTGCTGCCAAGAAGACCAAGACAGTACTAGACAGACACATAAAGGAGGCATACGCAGACCTAACTGCAAGCATAAAATAAAGTATAAAGCAAGCTCTTAACGACCCCCTTAAAAAATTTTATTTTTATTCATTTCCTGTCGCTCACACTCTTATGGTTAGCATTTCCCTATAGTTCTCCTCTAAGATCTCTATCAATATTCTCTTCTCTCTTGCCTTAAGGGCCTTCTTCTCCAG
>Ga0180301_10001585_pt1 | contig 17894 bp, 17 predicted proteins | sample GuaBasSediGuay16_FD_121797 | JGI IMG/M metagenome (GOLD analysis project Ga0180301, IMG submission 121797) | Subseafloor sediment microbial communities from Guaymas Basin, Gulf of California, Mexico - Guay16, Core 4569-2, 12-15 cm | ecosystem: Environmental > Aquatic > Marine > Hydrothermal... | reverse complement strand
TCAGCGTATCTATTCCAATATTTTCTGACCTTATCGTACATCTTAACTGCCGTGGCTTTATCAATTGAGACAACCATTGCCTTACCCATGAATCCCCGGTTCATGAAATGAAGCACGATATCCTGAGCAATATCCTCAAGTCTGTCTTCCCGTGTGATAAGCTGGTATTCTTTAGAAAATTCCTGTTCAAATTTGCGCTGTTCAGCCTCATCAAATTCTGCATCTTCTAAAATTCGCTGAATGTCCTCATTCAGGCTTAAATTTACAAGCTGAACTTTTGGTTTTCTATTTTCATAAAAGAGGGGAACCGTTGCCTTATCATCAACCGATTGCCTGAAGTTATATACACTGACATAATCACCGAATACTTCCTTCGTTTTCTCCTCGCCGGCTATTAAAGGTGTACCTGTAAACCCGATAAAACTGGCATTGGGCAGTGCATTCCGCATATTCATGGCAAAAATGTCATACTGCGTTCGATGGGCTTCGTCCGTCATTACAATAATGTTTGACCGTTCTGAAATCACTGGGTGTGTAGTGCCTTTTTGAGTCCTGAACTTCTGGATAGTTGTAAATACATAACGATGATCTTCCCGAAGTAATCGTCTTAACTCTTCGCTTGTCTCGGCACGTTCCTGTCTTCCCTTTATGACTCCGGCGCGAACAAACCTTTTATATGTCTGGTCGTCCAACTCGTTTCTGTCTGTTACAATAACAAAAGTCCAGTTACCTGGAATCTTCCGCAGGATTTTTTGAGAAAAGAAAAACATTGATTCTGTTTTTCCAGCCCCTTGCGTATGCCAGAAAACACCGAGGCGACCCTGGTTTTCATTTATTTTATTGAACGCCTTGATAGCATTTTCGACACCCAGGTATTGATGATTCTTTGCAACAATCTTGATGGGCCTTTTTTTCTCATCTCTAAAAAGGGTGTAATTCTCCAGGATATCTAAAAACCTCTCTCTATCGCATACCGCCCTGATAACCGTTTCCAGAGAGATAATGCCCTGCTCACCTTCGGAATTAATCTTTTTCCATTCGCTGAAATGCTCCCATTCAGCAGAGATTGTGCCGACTCGACTTTTACTACCATTGGAAAGAATAATTACTCCATTAAACCAGAATATTTGAGGAATGGTTGATTTGTAATCTCGTAGATTATCGTCATAGGCTTTTTTAAGATTACGATGGCTGGCTTTTAACTCGATAAAGATAAGTGGAATGCCATTAATAAATCCCACAAGGTCAGCCCTGCGGGTATACATATCACCGGAGACCCAGAACTGGGAGGCAAGGAAGAAATAATTGTTATCCATATTATTCCAGTCAATAAATCTAACCCGCTCTCTTATATGCTCTTTATTTTCATTCATAAAAGAAACAAGAGCGCCGTTTTTCAGGAGATCGTAGACTTCCCTGTTTGCTGAAACCATACCCATAACACTACGGTCTTGCGTTAGGACTTTTATAGCCTCATCAAGAGCAACTTCAGGCAAGTCAGAATTAATCTTTTGTAGTACAGGTTTTAATTTGGAAACCAAAACCACGTCTGCTTTATTGTCCCGTCCAAGAAAACTTAGGCCATTCTCGTCAAATTCATGGAAGCAGTTCTGGACAGCCCAGCCAAGCTGGCTGAATAATTCCATAGCTGGTCTTTCCACTAAAGCTTCCTCTGTATATTTGCTATCTCTTGGTGTCATGTTTCCTGCTCCTGCATAGTAATATCTAAATCTGATACATCAAGTTCACCTGAGATGAGTTTGGGAAGTAAGAGGTCTCGGGTGCGTCTAAGGTTATTGTTGCGATTCAGCAGGCACTTGATTTGATCACGCATTGGATTAACCACTCGCTCGAATGATCCTGATGTTTGTCTGTCTGGGACAAGAACTTTCTTTTCCTTTAGAAATTTAAAGTGTCGGGAACAAGCAAAATCTGACAAATCAATAGACTTTAAAGCATAGTAAAAAAGTGGGACAGGCATCTTTTCTGTATTTGCTCTCAACAGTTGAGTGCCATCGGCACCACATGCAAATGAAAAATCAACATACTTCAGAACTCTTGTATGATCACCAAATACAATTATAGGAAGAGGAGTACTATACAAAGTTTCTATGTCAGTTGTATAACCTCCAGTGAAGTCTCGTCCTTGATCCACGACAGGAATCGTTCCATCTGATTCGTAATTTTGCTTTTTTACTTTCTTTCTTCTTTTTACTTTTTCCAGAATATCACCGACTTTCTTTACTTCCCACCCCTCTGGAATTTTGCCTAATTCTGAATTGACAAACTTCGCCTTTTCATGCCCCGGAAAGCGGAAGTTGACAAACCATTCCTGATAAATAAGCTGCGCCATTTCTTCAAGAATTTGTATCCGTCGGGTGTTGTTTTCAATCAGGTCGTCGTAAGCGGAGAGGATGGAGGAGATCTTCTGTTGATTATCAAGAGAGATTTCTGGTACTTCTATTTATTTAATAACATCTAATGTTGCCCGCTGGCGTCCAGAGGCTCCATACATACTCTTTTCAGCAGGTTTCCTTATAATGTCGGAGTAAGACAAATAAAAAAGAAAACCTGAATCTGATATTCCTTCCTTTGCTCTGAAAACAAAAAATTCAGTTGAACCAAAATATTTTTCTCCATCTTTTCCTTTTACTTGTGCAATTTTACCATTTTCTAAGCAAGGTGTTATTCTAGCAAATATAATATCATTTGATTGGAATCTACTTCCGCCTCCCTTATATTCTCTTGTCTTGCATGCTGTAATGTAGCGATTACCTGGAGTCACATCCTCCATTTCAATAAATGGATAAACTTCTCCTTTTTGCAAACTCACTTTTGGATTTATATATGCAAAATCACAAAATATCATATCCCTTATTACCCTAATAATTTTGATATGTTTTCTTGAATTCAATATTTTATCTACCTGCTTTTCTTGATGCTCTCTCAATCCACATACCAAGATTTTCCCTTCCGTTATCATCAATCCAATCATAAGTATCATAAATTTCTGACAAATATTGTCTTCTTCCATTTTTAAATATATCGAATGGATTTGTTCCTTTTCTATCGATGCTTCAATCAAATAAAGGGCATTTATGAATATATATACCAAGTAAACCATTCCTCTTTTTCAAACTTTCATCAATTTCATATTTTATCCATTTTCTTTTTGATGTCTCCGCTCCAATTAAAACAACAGTAACTGAGGTCCCATCTAACTGATCTTTAATCCATCTTTTTATAGCTTCGTCTCCGCTTCTTTTTATTTCTTCCCATTTGGCAGCATCAATAAACTCTGAAGTTTCAATAGATTTATTTTTTATCACATTGCTGTTTCTAACTTGTGCAGCCCTTACTGCATCTCTCTCATAATGAAAACTAAAAAACACTCTTCTTGCCATTTTAACCTTCTATTGTGAATAATATTAAACAATAAATAATAACCAAAACCGCTATTGAACCATAAAACCATCCTAAGGTTATTGAGAACATAATTCTAAATCTTGACTGAACTTCATCTTTAAATCTATAAGCGTTCATATCAAATAAATGTTCCTCCGTTTTCAATCTATTACTGATAACCCAATCATATAGCTTCCTATACATTCTCTCCTGCCACAAGAAATATGCATCTAAGAACCAAAATATTATCAATGGGATAAAGGCAATTAAAACTTGATGTTTTATCCCTTTCAACAGGAGAGTGACGACGACCAGAGTTATAGCCCATCCTTTTATTACAAATGAATTAAAGGCCATTCTTTTTATGATATCTTGAATTACGTCAATCTCCTTCAGCATGTATTCCTTCAGGTTTGCTTTATCCTCCATTTTTATTTCACCTCCAATATCTTTGTAATGTTTTCTGATATTTGCTCCTCCAGATCTCTTCCTTCTGCATTAAGAATCTGTAATTCCTCATTTAACTCTTCCAATCTCTCTTTAAAATCAAATTCATCCTGCTCTTCCTCAATAACACCAACATATCGACCCGGATTCAGACTCCATCCCTGCTCTTCAACCTCGTTTAGCCTTGCCACCTTACAAAGTCCTGGAATATCCTGATATTTTCCCTTTGGAAAATGTTCTTTAACAAGGCTTTCACTACCCTGATATATTTCAACATCTTCCCCACGATATAGTCGCACAATGTTGGCAATAAACTCTATCTGCTCTGGCAAAAACTCCCGATGCGCTCGATCAATCTGTTGATAGATTTTCCTTGCATCAATAAAAAGCACTTTATCTTTCCGATCTGAATTTCGTTTACCTTTATCTAAAAACCATAGTGTGCAAGGCAAGGTTACCGTATAAAAGAAGTTAGAACCAACGGCAATCATCACATCAACGGCTCGGTCTTGGATTAACTTTTTACGTAATTCCAACTCAGTAGCTCGGGCATCGCCTGCAGAATTAGCCATAACAAATCCAGCCTGCCCTTTTTCATTTAAAGCACTGTAAAAAATCTGTATCCAGAGGTAATTGGCATTATCCGCAGAAGGCATACCAAAAGGAAAACGCCTGCGGTCATTCTTGATTCGTTCTTTGTCAACGCGATTCACATTAAAAGGAGGATTAGCCATTACATAATCAAATTTTCCGACCATATCGTGAAGGTCTTCATAGTAAGAGTTAGCCTGTAAGACATCTCCCGATAGTCCATGCACCGCAAGGTTCATTTTGCACAAGTTAACTGTTTCCCGAGTTTTTTCTTGACCATAAATGCTGATTTCATCCACTGCACGTTTTTTATGCCTTTCAATAAATTCAGCACTCTGAACAAACATGCCTCCCGAACCACATGCCGGGTCAAAAATCTTCCCATGGAATGGTTGGATAACTGAGACAATAAGTTTGACAATAGATGTTGGCGTAAAGAATTCACCGCCCTGCTGTCCCTCTGCCATGGCAAACTTGCCAAGAAAATATTCGTAGATTTTTCCAAAGGCATCACCATCAATATCAGTGGGGATTGAGGACATGAGTCTAAGTAGCTCGGCAAGGAGATTGTTCTTGAACCGGTTGTAGGTTTTGGGGAGTACACCTCGAAGGTCTTCATTTTCTTTTTCAATAGCGGTCATTGCCTTATTGATAGCTCTTCCAATATTTGCGCCTTCAGGAAGGTTTAATAAATGTGAGAATCTCGCTTCTTTCGGTAAATACATAACACCAGCGGCTTGATAATCTGTCTTGCCGATTTTCCTGCGGTCAGTAGTCTTTTTTGAAAGAATCTTTTCTTGTTCTGTAAAACGATGATCTGCATATCGTAAGAAAATAAGTCCTAAAACAGGAGTCGAATATTCCGAAGATTTCAAATCCGAATTTGCCCTTAGCTCATCCGCTACATCCCACAAGCGTTTTTCCATTTCTGCAATATGATTTCTTACCATGTTGGATTCCAGCACCACAGTTTATGTCGTCATATACTCGGTTCGCAGTTTATGAGTTACATCGGCGAGCTTAGGTCCGAGACTTACCTTGTAGATGTGCGGATTTAACAGCCTCTTATGGGAGGAGTTTAGTCTGCGAAGTTCTGCTTTTACATATTCACGTACCTCTTTCAGATCAGGGGGAACCTTTATGACTTCTCCCCCTTTTACATACTGAGACAGAAGGGGCTTTGCATCACTAATATCGTCGTAATATTTGCATTTGTATTCCAGAAAAGGATGTATCCCCTTTATCCCCCTTGAAAAGTCAAGATCGAATCCTTCTAACTCGATTATATCCCCAATCATCTCTCTGCCGTGATTATTGAGCCGGTAAATCTGTTTTATACCCGGTAGATTCGATTTATCCATCCTTTCGGAAATCTTTATCCGCATCTCCCATTCCTTACCAGGAGCTCTTATACAGCACATCTTATAAACCCCTGATAAAGAAGGATCGTCATTGGCTGTAACCAGTTTTGTCCCAACCCCGTAGAGATCTATCCTGGCTCCCTGCATGTTGAGCTCATGGATAACATACTCATCAAGTTCGTTGGATGCGATTATTTTGGTATCAGTAAGCCCGGCTTCATCGAGCATCTCTCTGGCACGGATTGAGAGATAGGCCAGATCACCCGAATCGAGGCGAATAGCTGTAAGCTTCTCCCCCCTCTCTTTCATCTCCAGCCCCACTTTAATAGCATTGGGCAGACCACTACCGAGTGTATCGTAAGTATCCACTAGAAGAACAGTATTTTGGGGAAATATCTCTGCAAATCTTCTGAATGCAGTTAGCTCATCTCTAAAGGCAGTCACCCAGGAATGGGCGTGTGTACCCTTTACCGGTATTTTGTAGATTTTCCCCGCCTGCATGTTGGATGTGCCCGAACATCCTCCTATGTAAGCTGCCTTTGATGCGGTAAGCCCTCCATCTACTCCCTGTGCCCTGCGAAGGCCAAAATCTACTACTTTATCCTCCCCCGCCTGCAGACAGATCCTCGCTGCTTTTGTGGCTATAAGAGATTGAAAATTAACAATATTGAGAAGAGCAGTCTCAAGAATCTGGCATTGGTCCAGAGCGCCCTTTACCCGAATCAAGGATTCATGGGGAAACACCACAGTACCTTCGGCAACTGCGTGCAAATCCCCTGTAAATCGAAAATCCTTAAGATAATCGAGAAACTTTGTGCTGAACATCTTAAGAGAATCGAGATAGGCTAAATCATCTTCCGAAAAATGAAAGGTGCGAATAAACTCAACTACATCACTCAGCCCGAGGAAAACGGTGAATCCACCATTGAAGGGATTCTTCCTGAAAAAAAGATCGAATACCGCTTCATGATCTTTCATCTCCGAAAAATGGTAGCCCTGCATCATGGTAAGCTGGTAAAGATCGGTTACAAGAGGAGTTGAAGGTACGCTCATTTTATATTCTCCGATATTATTAGATTAAATGATCTGGGATTTCCAGACCCTTTTAACCCCTGCCGATTTCATCTCTTCCCAGGCCTTCTCAAGGGAACCCTCCAGATCAATTGCCCTGCACCCTTCTTCAATGACATGAACATCAAAGCCGAGTTTTCTCCCATCCAGGGCAGACCACTTTACACAAAAGTCTGTAGCCAGCCCCACAAGGAAAATACGGTTAAGCCCCCTCTCCTTTAAATAACCACCCAGACCTGTGGGGGTCTTGCCGTCATTCTCGAAAAAAGCAGAATAGGAATCCATCTCCCTACGAAAGCCCTTACGTATTATTAGCTGGTTATGCATTATATTGAGTTTCCCGTGGATCTCGGCTCCCTTCGTTCCCCACACACAGTGATCGGGCCAGAGTATCTGCTTACCGTAAGGCATATCGATATATTCAAAGGGTTTTTTGTCCTTCCACTCGGAGGCAAAGGACTTGTGCCCGGGTGGATGCCAATCCTGCGTCAGCACGACATTATCAAACCTTCCAGCAATCTCGTTTATCACTGGAACAACCTCATCACCCCCATTTACGGCAAGCGAACCGCCGGGACAGAAATCGTACTGTACATCCACTACAATAAGAGCATCTTTATCCGTTATCTTTACCGTATCTATCATAATCTTACCCTTTATTAATTTAATTTACTATCTCATGATGCCGGTTTCAAGTCTTTTATCCTAACGTGGCTTCAATATATTACCACTACTTGTAGTTTAACTTAAGTAATTATACAGGTGCAAGATGCAACTCATTTAAGATATCATTAAGCATTGTCTAAGCAAATTTTTTTTGCTATATTAAGCAAAATATTTTATTGTATATTGAGAGGATCTGAGCAGAAAACAGTTAACGGAGGGTAGATATCCCACTGGGCTCGGGAATTAGGAGTTATTATGATAAAAGCAGGTTCTATAGAGAAAGGAATGGTTTTAAGAATTAAGGATGAACCCTATTCGGTTACAGAGAGAGAGTTTGTCAATCCCGGTAAAGGCTCTGCCTTCGTTCGCTTGAAGCTTAAAAATCTTAGAACCGGAGCAGTTTTAAAAGAAGTTATTAAAACCCAGGATAGTGTCGAGGAAATTGATGTTGAGGACAGGGAGTGTCAGTATCTTTACTCAGATGGGAATGTATACCATTTCATGGATAACGAAACTTTCGAACAATTCGGAATTCCGGTAAAGGAGTTCCAAGACCTGGAGTTACTGATGAAAGAAGGGGATGTATATACCGTTGTCATGTGGGAAGATAGTCCAATAGATATAAAGCTACCCTATAAAATAGTGTACATGGTCAAAGAAGCGCAGGAAGGATTAAAGGGGGATACTGTAAGCGGAGCAACTAAAATAGTAAAGACAGAGACAGGACTCGAGGTAAAAGTACCACTTTTTATCAAGGAAGGAGATAAAATTCTCGTAAATACAGAATCCAGAGAATATGTAGAGCGGGTCAATCAATAAAGAACTTATTTTTTATTAAAAAAGTATATTTTTGATAAAATTAAAAAAAAAATACAAAAAATCCTATTGGTACACCTTACAATTACCATTATATTATAAATAAAGTCTTTTATTAAGGAAGTAATAAATGAAGATTACAACAAAAGGACGATATGCATTAAGAGCCGTTCTTACTCTCGCTCAAAACTCCCAGGAAAAACCTGTTTCCATAAAGCAACTTGCAAAGGAAGAAGATATTTCTCCCGAGTTTCTGGAGCAGATCTTTTTCAGGCTTAAGAAAACAGGTATGATATCTTCCACCAGAGGTCCCGGGGGCGGCTTCCGTTTAAACCGTAATCCTTCGGAGATCACGCTCACACAGATACTTACAGGAGCAGGCGAAGGTACCGGCTTTACTCCCTGTACAAGGGAGATAAACGGGAAGAAACCGTGCAACAGAGTCGATTTCTGTGTTGCCCACGAAATCTGGAAGGAAGCCACGGAGCACTTTAAAAAGTACTTTGACGGCATTACTCTCGAAGAGGTGCTTAAGCGCCAGAAGGCAAAACTGGCGGCACAAAAATAAACCATTACCCTTTAATATGAAGGTCTAACTGGGGGAAGGGTATCTCTATCCCCTGTTCACGAAATCGTCTCCAGATTTGTAGATTCGCCCAGGAGAGTCCTTCGTATTTATCGATAACCTCATGTACCCATGTAAAGAGCCTTAGCTCAATACCGGAGTCTGCGAATGACCACACCCTGGCATAGGGTTTCATGTTTTTTATTCCGAATGGGTTATCCCTTCCGATCTGCACAAGCACTTCCAGGGCTTTCTCCAGGTCGGAAGCGTAAGAAATCTGTACAATATTCACGATTATGATTCTCCTGTCCTCGTATGAATAATTGTATACTTTATCACCTATAATTTGCGAATTCGGAACAATTATCGATTCATTGGTGAGGGTGTTAATAACTGTTGAGAGAAGGCGTATCCTATCTACCGTGCCCTCAAAATTTGCAACCAGAACTCTGTCCCCTTCTTTTATCGGCCGTGTGAGAATAATAACTATTCCTGCAAAAAAGTTAGAGACCATGCTCTGCAGGCCGAAACCCACACCGATTCCCAGAACTCCGAAAATTACTGCAAGAGATGAGAGGTTGAGTCCTATCAGAGACAGACCTATCAGTACGACTATAACCATCACTCCGTATCGAATAAGATTCGATATGGAGAACTTCTTTGCTTCATCTATGGCTATTTTCTCAAGAACAGAACGGTTAACGAATCCTCTGGTGACCCTGGCTACCCAGGAAGCAACATAAAAAACCGGAATAATTAGAATGAGAGTAACAATCGAAATTCGGGTACTGCCCGATTCAAAGAAGGGCTGGCTTAAGAAGCTAAAAAACAATCCAACATAGTAGAATATTTCCGCACCCAGCAGTCTGCCTGCAAGAGAGATAAAAAGTACGGCATAGAGTAAACGCAAAATCCTTCTTACCCACATGTGTATTTTTGTCTGAATTTCGTGTTTGATCTTGCTGGACCGAAGCAGCCTGAGAAGAAGCTTAAGTATTATTCTGTAAAGAACAAAACATAAAAGCAGGGGAAGGAGAACTCTGAATAAAAGAGCCGATAAAGTAAAGGGAAACTCTTCGCCTCCGATGATTATAGGTGAGAGCAGGATTTTTCGCAGGGTATCAAGCATTTCCATATTTAGATTTATTTTCGGCAGCTTTTCCTGTTTGCGAAAGATCGATAATGCTTATAAGGCTAACCCCTGGATCCAACAAGGGTCGGGTCTTTACATATAATAAATTCCATTTATACTTATATATTATTCGCCCTTAATATGAACAGGGAAAAGATACTTAAGGCTTCTAAAATTATTAGAGACTCTCAATATCTTACCGCCTTTACCGGTGCCGGTATATCCATGGAAAGCGGGATTCCTCCGTTTCGAGGGCCCATGGGGTTGTGGAGCAAGTACGACCCTTCTCTCTTCGATATCAGCTATTTTTACAAACATCCGGAAAAATCGTGGAGATTAATCAGAGACATCTTTTTCGAAACTTTCAAAGATGCAAAACCTAACAGGGCACACCTGGTTCTTGCCAGATTGGAGGAGGAGGGCATACTGAAAACTCTCATCACCCAGAATATAGATAACCTGCACTTTCTTGCCGGAAGCAGGCAGGTTATAGAATATCACGGTAACTCCAGGGAGCTCCGTTGTATAGAATGCGGAGAAAAAACCACTGCAACCACGGAGATACTCGAGAGCCTTCCGCCGCGGTGTAACTGCGGGGGAATACTTAAGCCTGAGTTTATCTTCTTCGGGGAGGGGATTCCAGAAGAAGCGGTTCGCAGATCGGAGGAGGCCGTCAGAAAAACCGATGCTATGCTTGTAATAGGAACCACGGGAGAGGTCTTTCCTGCCGGTATGATACCGGAAGCAGCTTACTCAAAGGGTGCATCCATTATAGAAATAAATCCTGAACCTTCGAACTATACTTACAGAATAACAGATGTTTTTATAAGGGAAAAAGCCGCCCGTGTCATGGGGATACTGTATGAGGAGCTATAGTTCATGAAGCTCCTATCATCTCCAGAAAGCTCTCGATTCTTGTCATAAGCTGTCCGGAGAAGGAGGAGTTACCATCTACAAGATCCATTTCCAGTCTCAACAGCGGCCTCTTGAGGTGGGATTTGATTGCATTAATCGCTCCGTCGGAATGACGACAGCCCCAATGGGAGTTAAAAAGAACGCCGTCGATTGAATACTCCTCTATGAGCCGGTTAAGAAAACGGATACGTACATCTGGAGAGCCCATAATCGGCCAGGAAAGAGCTTTTAAAGCAATACTTCTGAAAGGGTCTTCCGGCTCAAGCCTCGGCCACCTTATCCGGGTAAACTCCTCTACAGCTATTACCACATCTCTTTTAAAAAGCATCTCGAAGCCGGGATGGGGATATAGAGGCAGTAGATGAATGAGGAGAAGCCGTTTCTTCTCTGGAGGAATGGGTTTACCCCTGTTCCTGAGCTCTTCGTACAGGGTCTTGAAACATTCTATCGCCTCTCTTGTTCCTGTAAAGCCGGTTAATATTGTTAGAAGCCATATAAGCCTGTGGTTATCCGGTAAGTAATGTGTTTTCCGTATCTCGTTTACCGCATTTATCCACTTCCTTGCCTCCTCGCTTCTAAAAACAGCTTCTTTGAGACGCTCCAGTGGTCTGCTTACTCCCAGATCAGAGGCCATCTCGAGATAGGTGCTTTTAAGCTGACCGGCTAAATACTCTACTGCCCCGTCTTGTTCGGGATGGGGAAAATCCAGGAAAAAGAACCGTGAGCCTGTCTTCTCCGACAGGCGCTGTAATGCCCGCATGTTACCGTCACACAGGGCGGATGCAGCGACCGTGTATCTTGGTGATGAAAACCCTCCCTCCAGTGCAAAGGCAAGGTGCATCCTGTGGAATGTGCACAGGCTTTCGGGTAAACCGGCTTCGGCAACTGTATGAAGGAACCTTTCTGTAAGTCCCAGTGAACCAAGTACTCCGCCGAGACTTTCAACAATTAGAGGAGCTATGCCGAGAGCCGCAAATATTTCACCGGGAACGAGGAGGGTCATGAAGGCGGATCGCCTCTTTCTAAAGTATGCATTGAAGAAACCCCTGTAGAGAATCCTATTCTGTAACCTTGAGTATCTATATGTTTCCCTCTCCCTTAAGAGGATAAACTTGTAAATAAAGACACCCAGCGCGGCTTTGAAAGGAGTGAGTTTAGATTTGGCAAGATTTTGTATTATATCCACGGTCTAAACTCCCGCCTTCTCCATACCCAGTATTGCCGCCCCTATTGCTCCTGCCAGTTGAGGATTCTCGGCGACACCGATTGGAACTCCCAGGTTTCTCTCCATGCTTTTAACCAATCCCATGTTAAGTGCACCTCCGCCGGTCATAACTACGGGTTCTACCAGGCCTACCCTTCTGACCATCCCCCCTATTCTTCTGGTAATAGCGGCAAATATTCCTCTTGCAATATCTGCCGGTTCCACCCCCCTTGCGATCAGAGAGACCACTTCCGATTCCGCAAAAACCGTACACACACTCGAAATGGAAGCAACCTCACCTTCTTCCAGGGCAAGGCGATTCAACCTCTCCAGATTCATCTCCAGAGCACCGGCCATCACCTCGATAAAGCGGCCTGTTCCAGCAGCACACTTGTCGTTCATCTGAAAATTTATGACCTTTCCGGTACCATCGATTCGAATCACTTTCGAATCCTGCCCTCCGATGTCGATAATGAGTCTTGCCTCCGGGAAAAGGTGATAGGCTCCCCTTGCATGGCATGAGATCTCCGTAATGGTATCCTGGGCAAAGGATATGCCCTCTCTTCCGTATCCGGTGGCCATAATAAAGAGGACTTCTCTCCTATCAAGTCCGGCCTCCTTAAGCATAGTTTCTAAAAGCAAGTTTGCGGTCTTCTCTGCACCGGGGCCTGTTTTCTTTATACCCGAAGCAAGCAGGTCTCCTTCCGGTGAAATAATTGCACCATCCACCGTGGCGGAACCCACATCTATACCGCAATAGGCAATTTTTCTCTCTTGCTGCATTTTTTCTCTATTACCTCTTCTGTTTTTCGCAGATGACACCTCATAAAATGCCTGCACCCTCGTTTTAATCTGCCCTTCACTCCGTTCAGACCCATCGGTTTCGATCTGGAGAACTCTTTCCCTTCCCATCTTTTCAAGAAGATTGGAGTGGTCGAACCCATGGAGATCACAAAAGGGCATCCTGAATTGAATAATACCCTTTAACTCTCCCTTTCTATTAAGCTTAACGAGTCGATCGATCCACTCTTCCCTGTCTTCCATCCGGGGACAGGAAACTTTTTTTAGGTAACTCTCCGATAGAAAGTGAAAGGGATCATCGATATTCTTCAAACTTACCTCTGGATAGGAATCCCATCGCAGGTCAAGACATGAATCGTAGATTACCGGTGAAAATCCTGCATCCTCAACAATGGAGAGCATCTTTTCGCCTGGTATGGGTGAACCCATGACGGCTATTTCCGGCCCCTTTCTCTCTGACAAAAGACCTTCTTCCGGTCTCCGAATAAGTGAATCGAGTTCCTCAATAGCTCTCCGGGGATCATCGTTGTAGAGTTCAAGTTTAAGTGCGGTGAGTTTGCTAACAGGTACTGCTGTACCTTTTCTTTTTAGGTTTTCGCTTAAGGTGTTAAAGAGCTCTCTTAGCCTGTGATAAAGTGTGATAGATTCAAAAAGTGACTCGTAAGCTCTTTCGGTGTTAATTCCAATAGCACGGGAGAAACCTTCAAGCTGTTTTGCATAGAGCTCGACAGCCTCCTTTCCGTTCCTTCTGGGCGGATTGAGGAAAAAAATGGAAGTCTGCTCCTCCTTTGATGCCTCGAGGTACAGTATATGATAGAGACTTCTCATTGCATCGCAGGAATCCGCTATGGCAATGCCGTTGTACTCTCCCCTTCTCTTTCTCCATATATCCAGAATGCCGTGAACATAGGGGCACACATTTCCGGAAAGAATTGAATCTAGGTGCACACAGAGATCGGTCCTTCCTATTATTCGTCTGGGTATATATCCTGCAGCATGGATTATCTCTACAGGGATGTATGAACATGTATAGGCAAAAGAAAGTTGTCTCACCATAAACCCGGGACTTTTTTGACAAATATTCTAACCATAATACAGAGGGTAAATCAATAGACCGGGGGGCAGCTCTTGAGTCTTTAAGAATCTTAATTGAGAGAGCGCAGGCTTTTACTACGAAAGAAGGTAGACGGGCTTAAGCCCGTCTACCTTCTTTCGTAGTATACAACCGCCTAAGTAATTTCCGCAAAGCGGAAATTACTTAGGCCTTGCAGGGCTTGCAAAGCCTTGGGCTTTGCCGGTGGTTGTTTACTTTTCTCTATTCACGTATGGTTCCCTCGTCAAGCTCCTTCTGTGTGGCTTCCCTTACCTCATTTATGTGTATGTCGAAATGTAAAGATTGTCCTGCCAGTGGGTGATTGGCATCCAGGGTAACCTCTTCACCTTCGATGTTTCTTACCGTAAGCAGTTGTGTACTACCATCCTGCATTTGAGCCTCTACCTGCATCCCTATCTGCAAATTATCGGGATCTCTAAATTGGCCTCTGTCTACCGTGAAGAGAAGTGCATCGTCATAATCACCGTACGCATCCCCGGGATCGATGGAGACGGAAAAGGATTCTCCTTCTTCTCTCCCTTCCAGCGCATTTTCGAGGCCCGGTATTATCCTCCCGGCTCCGTGAATAATGGAAAGAGGTTTTCTCTCCTCCGATGAAAAAAGAACTTCTCCTTCATCGTTTTTCAATGTGTAATCAAAACTTACAACCTTATTCTGAGTAACTTGCAAAGTTTCCTCCTTAAATGTATTAGAACATTGATAACGTCATTAAATTATATTTTGACTTGAGGCTTGAAGGTTAGAAAAAGTGCGGTTTATCAATGATCTTTTTCAAACATAATATTAAATTGATGCAAAGGAAAGTACTTTTTTTTCCGATCAGCCCAGGGCAATGTATCCGTCGCACCGCTTCTCTGTGCCTCCCCACAACATTCCAGACTCATCGCACATTATTATTTGCCCTCTACCGAATGACTCGTACTCCGTAGCAACCTCTATTTGATGTCCCCTGTCAAGCAGTCCCTGCAGGATCTTTCTATCGAAATCTTTCTCTACCAATACCTTTTTACCCTCAACCCATTGCCACCGGGGAGCGTCCAGTGCTTCCTGAGGATTGCAGTTGAAATCGATCATGTTCATCACCACTTGAAGATGCCCCTGGGGTTGCATGAAGCCTCCCATTACTCCGAAAGGCCCTACCGGCTTCCCCGATTGTGTAATGAAGCCGGGTATTATTGTATGATAGGGGCGCTTCCCACCGGCCATGGCATTGGGATGGGCGGGATTAACAGAAAAACAGCAACCCCGATTCTGAAGGGTAATCCCTGTTCCGGGTATAACCAATCCCGACCCGAATCCCATATAGTTACTCTGTATGTAGGAAACCATGGTTCCTTCCCTGTCTGCGGCAGCAACATAGACTGTTCCCCCCTTCAGAGGCCTTCCGGGTCGTGGAAGAGAGGCATTTTCTCCTATCAAGCGCCTGTGTGAAGACAGGTATGCATCATCGAGGAAGGCCTTATAATCGATTTCCATAAAATAGGGATCAGAAATATACTCCAGGGCATCGGAGAAAGCCAGCTTCATCGCCTCGATCTGAAGGTGTGCTGTTTGCGGATCAAATAGTGAAGCCTGTGTATCCTTTCGTAAAATCCCCAGAGCTATAAGAGCGGTAAGTCCCTGACCGTTCGGAGGGAGTTCCCATATATCGTATCCTTTATATCGAACCGAGACAGGCTCCACCCATTCAGGCTTAAATCCGGTAAGGTCTTCACCGGTAAAATAACCTCCTGTTTTATCGGAATAACTCAAAATTTTATTTGCAAGTTCGCCGCAATAAAAATCGGAAGCTTTGCTTTCCCCTATCCGCCTGAAGGTATCGGCGTAAAAGGAGGGGAACCAGAGAGAGCCGATTTTCGGGGGGCTTCCATTCGGTACGAACGATTCGAACCACGGAGCGAAAATCTCTTCACCTCTGCAAAGTTTAGAGTAAAAATTATAAGCCTCTTTCCACAGCACCCCCACAGTAGGGAAAACGGGAACTCCCGATTCTGCCAGGCTGATAGGTTCGTCGAATAAATCAGCAAAGGGCAGTTTCCCGAAGCGCTCCGATAGAGCCGCCCATCCTGCCGGCTCTCCTGGAACTGTAACGGGAATCCATCCAACAGGGGGAATCTCTTCTAAGCCCCTTTTCTCTAGTTCCTCAAGAGATAGCGAGACAGGAGCAGGCCCGCTCGAGTTGAGCCCGTATAACCTGCCTCCATGCCACACAATGGCGAAACAGTCCCCTCCTATCCCGTTGGAAGTCGGCTCGGTGATTGTAAGGGCTACTGCCGTTGCAATGGCAGCATCTACGGCGTTTCCGCCTCTGCGTAAAACATTGGCTCCGATCTGTGCCGCCAGGGGATGACTGGTGGCAACCATTCCGCCTGCGGAGAGTACAATATTCCTCTGAGATTGAAACCGATGTGAGAGTGGATCGAACTTAATCATTCTACTTAACACCTATCTTTCTTTTACAAAGTTCACAATAATTGGCACTCTTCCGGTCTGTATCGTTTAACATATTCGAGAAGTGCATCACACAAAGAGTATCCGTGCAGTGCCCAAGCCCGAGGGTATGTCCCAGCTCATGGACAGCCTCCTTCAATGCACGCTGTCGGAACAGCTCCTCATCTTCTGCAAGTCCGTAGAAAGATTGTCTTAATCGTGGTAAGGCCACAAGGGCCACTCCTGTATAGGGATCGGCAAGCCCGAAGACGAAGTTTAAACCGCAGGCATAGCAGTTCACGTCGGCAACTCCGAGAATGGGTCCATAGTCTTTGCGAGGAATATGCTCCAATGCACGGAGAAAATCTACCCCGCAGTATTGACCACGAGCACTGTTATACCATTCTGATGGTAGTGAAATAGAATCTCTTAAAGATACATCACAGTTTAAGGTATCTGTAAGTGCAGATTTAAGCCACAGCATCAGATCCTGGGAAACATCACCTATGGGAACAGCAAGGAGAGATCCTTTTATCATTACAACTCACCTTTAAACATTTCGGGACAATCAGCAGAGCTTTAACCCTCGTTAGCCCTTTTAATTTGCAGCTGTATCTTTATAAATATTTGAGCCGAAATAGAATGCAATAATCATGCTAACAATGGAATTGATACCCAGCCATAACCGATCATCCAGCGAAGTGCCGTCAACCAGAGACCCGATAAATATAAATTTAACTGCGGCTGATTGAAAGGTATCAAGAAAAAGATGAAGCCCTATCGCCAGGCAAATACCCATGGTAAAACCTTGAATAATAGTAAATATATAACTTCTTGAACGAGATTTTCTTAAAAAAACAAACCCCAAAACAGGTAGAAAGGAAGAGTGAAATAAAAAATTTCTGTGCTCGCCAATTCCTAACAGCCTGATATCATAATCGGGGAAGGGAATAAAAATTACAAAACCTATAATTACAGCACCGAGTAAGAAAAAAGCTTTAATTATGTTGAGTTTCATTTATTTGCTTAATCATTATTCTACCATGCTTTAAACAGGGATGCAATAAAAAGCTCCTGGTACAGCAATTCTCATTTTAGCAAATAGAGTCGATTTTTGATGCATTTAACCGCCTTCCCTATAGTAAAAAATTAATTTTTTCCCAGGGCAGCGCAGCCTTGAACCAAATCTCTACTTTCGTAGAACCGAACCAGATGCGCTGCTTTAAAAGCGTGAGGGATCGGAGGGGCGCCGAAGGCGGTCCTGGCATATAGTGTGAGATGGAGCAGTCCTGCCTGCGTTGAGGAGGTATGCAGAACTGTTTTAAATCCGCCCGGACGGGAGTGGCCAGCCGGGCGGATTTAAAACAGTTCTGCAT
>Ga0180301_10001584_pt1 | contig 17905 bp, 22 predicted proteins | sample GuaBasSediGuay16_FD_121797 | JGI IMG/M metagenome (GOLD analysis project Ga0180301, IMG submission 121797) | Subseafloor sediment microbial communities from Guaymas Basin, Gulf of California, Mexico - Guay16, Core 4569-2, 12-15 cm | ecosystem: Environmental > Aquatic > Marine > Hydrothermal... | reverse complement strand
TTATCCTTATCGACTACATGTTAAACCTAATCAACAATGTTTTAGCAAACCTAAAAATAAACGAGGAAAAAATGCTGGAAAACCTTTACCTTACAAGGGGGAGAATTATGGCTGAGGCTGTAACCCTAACCCTAACAAAAAAAGGTTTACCACGACAACAAGCCTACAAAAAGGTTAGAGAACTCGCCCTAGAAAGCTTAACAAAAAACAAGGATTTTAAGGAGGTTTTAGAGGAGGATGAAACTATAAGAAAATTTTTGGATAAAAAGGAGCTTGAGGAGGTTTTGAATCCTGCTAACTATCTTGGAACTGCTGTTCAACAGGTTGAGGCTGCAATAGAAAAGACGAGAAGGGAAAGGGTGGAGAGAGAAGCTTCTACTCCCCTTTAAGAATTATTTCTGCAGCCATCATAGCAGCCTTTTTTACCACACTTGGACATCCTTTAGGTCCGTAGCCTCCAAGCTTAACAAACTCTTGTTGGTCTTCAACCTTTTTAAAGTCGAAGCTTCTTCCAAAAATCTTTTTTTGAACCTCAAAACATTTTACACTTCCAAACTCTTTTTTAAACCTTTCAAAAAGCTTTATTGAAAGGTTTACAGCTTTAAGGTAGGCGTTGGAGGTTACTGTTTCCTCAAGTCTATCCCTACCATAAGCCAAACTTATAGCCATAACTCCACCTAATAAGGCTCCACATGTTTCACCCATTCTTGCAACTCCCGCTGAAAGGGCTGATGCAGCTTTAAAGCTTAAACAGACTACCAATATATTGTTTACTTGTGGAGAGGAGATTTTTGAAGAGGAAAACTGTTTTTGCTGGAGTTTCTCTTCTAGCCTCAAGTATTCTAAACATGCTTGTAAGGATTGGAGTTTTTCTTGATTTTGTTGTTTCAGGTTTGCTTGTGGTTGGCGGGGTTTGTGTTTTAGCCATGAAAGAATGGGATTCTAAGGGTGTTTTTGGCTTGGTTTGTGGTTTGGCTGGATTAGCCTACACACCGATAAAACTTACCACCCTATACTTTATTTTGGCTTCCATCCTACACTTAAACAGGTTTTGGCTGCTTGGTTTAGGCTTAGTTTTTCTTATCCCCACGCTTGGTTTATGTTTAGCCTCAACCCTCCTACTTTTAAGCTATAGAAAAAGCTTTTTTAGCTCTATTAGGGTTGAGGTTTTAGACCCCATAGAAAAAAGATTTTGGTTCTTATAGCAAAAAGAAAACCAGACTTTATGGAGTTAAAGTCTAGGTTAAACCTTGAAGAGGAGGAGCTTAGAAAACATCTTAAAAAGCTTGAAGGCTTGGTTGAACTTGACTATAGGAAAAAGTATAGGCTTACAAACGTTGGAAAAGCAACTATATGAGAATTAAAGAGAAAAATTTGGCTGTATGACACTGCATTACAGTACATTACAAGTTTTTAGGTTGCCTATTGGTGTTCTTGTTATTCGAGTTTTACTGCTGTTCCGTAGGCTACTATTTCTGCTGCTCCTGTGGTAACCATTGAGGTTGAAAAACGGAAGTTTACAACGGCATCTGCACCAAGCTCTTCTGCATGTTTAACCATTCTTTCAATAGCTTCTTTTCTAGCCTCCTCCAACATTTCGGTGTAGAAGCCTAATTCTCCACCTGTAAGTTTTTTGATTCCCATGACGATGTCTTTGCCTAGATGTTTGGCTTTAATACATGAACCCCAAACTAAACCTAAAACTTCAACAATTTTTTTGCCTGGGATTTCGCTTGTTGTTGTAACCAAAATTTTCTTTTCAGCCAAGAGAAGACACCAAACAAAATTTTTTATTTTAGTGGGACATACATGGAGCTTCTTGATGCACCAACACCTGGAGCTCCATGTTCAACCTTTTTAACTGTTATCGAAAATTCACCAAGTAAATGTCCAATCATTTCTGGGGTGATTTTTACAGGGATAAATTCTTTACCGTTATGGACACCTATGGTTGCTCCAACCATTTCAGGTAGAATAACCATATCTCTACAATGGGTTTTTACTATTTCTTTTTCTAGTAGCCCCTTTCTTTTAAGCTCCCTAATCCTTTCAAGAAGTTTTCTATGTTCTATGGGTAAACCTCTAAGAAGCTTTCTTCTAGCCTTAGATGGTAGAAGCCTAACAAACTCATCCATAGGCATTTGTTGAAGCTGGTTTAAAGTGTAACCCCTATAAACAAATTCTCTAGGCATAACCTTTATCCCCCTAAAAAATCTTTACAGCCCCATATATACTTTACCCGAAGCCTTAAACAACCTTTCTTGCTCTTCTCTCCCTAGCCCTACCTGTTGTTTTTGCAGCTATCAAACCAACCTTTCTACCAGGTGGAGCTGTTTTTGACACTGTTGTTGGTTTTCCTGGATGTTTATGTCTTCCACCACCAAACGGGTGGGATGCAGCTATCATTGCAACACCCCTTGTTATAGGATACTTTCTACCCCTAGACCTCACCCAATAATATTTTTCACCAGCCTTCATAAACGGTTTATCGGTTCTTCCAGAGGCAGCTACAACACCTATGGTTGCATAAGCCTTCCCATCAACAACCGTAGTTTTACCTGAGGAAAGCCTAATGGTTGTTCCGGCAGGGGTGTGAGCAACAACCATTGCATAGGCTCCAGAAGCCCTAGCAAACTTTCCACCATCATTAGGTCTTTTCTCAACATTATAAACAATAACTCCCTCAGGTATTTTTGAAACTGGAAGAATGTTTCCAACCTCTAAGGGTGCATCCTCACCAACCCATATTTCCTGTCCAGCATACATACCTTCACATGCAAGATTATAGAAGGCTAAACCGTTTTCAAGCTTGATTAAGGCTAAAGGTGTCCCCCTACCAGGATCATGAATTAAGGCTTCAACAACACCTTTAACAGTAGCCCCACCAAACTTTTCTCTTGGAGGATACCTTGCAGGGGCTACCCTACGATGGGTTAAAGCTCTAAAGGTTGGGGTTCCTCTACCCCTACGTTGAACACGGATACGTTTACCCATAATCCTCCACCAGACAGAAAAGGGGTTGTAGATATTTTTATGTGGTTTAGGTTTAATAAAAACCTTAAGGTTTAGAGGATACCTATCCTAATAGCCAAATCTGAAGCCTTAAACTCTGGTTTAAGCTTAATAAAAGCCTTTTTTTCACCTGTTGGAGTTATAAGAACGTTAACCTTTTCAACCTTAACCTCATAAAGCTTTTCAAAAGCCTGTTTAACATCACCCTTACTAGAATTCCTATCAACCATAAAAACAAGCTTATTCTCCTTCTCAATAAGAGGAACAGTATCCTCGGTAATCACAGGGTAAAGAAGAATCTTCTCCAAACTTTTTTTAGCCAAACCAAACCACCTATAAGGCTAAAAGACCATCAATCTCCCTAAGAGCAGACTCACTCAAAATTGTTAACCTTCCAAGATGGGTTCCAGGTGCAAGCAACTCAACGTTTAAGCTTTTAGGTGTTGCAACATCAACCCCAGGAATGTTTGATGCAGCCCTCCTCAAAACCTTATCCTCACCAACAATAAGCAAGGGACCCTTAGCATGTTTAAACCTTCTACCTCTCCTTTTACCCTTACCAGCCCTAATCCTTCGACTATTATGGATTCTTTTAAGCTCCTCCTCCAATCCAAGAGCCTTAAAAACATCCTTCAACCTTCTTGTTGTTGAAACCTTCTCAATATCATCCTTAACAACTATAGGCAAAATAGGAATATTTGAAACCCTATGCCCACGTTTCTCAACCAACTCTTTTTTGGCTGTTGCTGCTAAAGCAGACTTTAAAGCAAGCCTTTTCTCCTTCCTATTAATCCTTTTAACAATAATTTTTTCTGGTGTTGGAGGATGAGCAACCCTACCACCAACAGTCCCAGGAATAAAAGCACCCTGACCTGCTCTAGGTGTCCCCTCACCCTTAACCCTAGGAATCCTAGCAATCCCTAAACCAACACCCCTAGATTCAGCGGTAGTCCTCTTACCAGCCATAGGATCCCTACCCTGAGGTTGAAACCTTCTAGACTGAATAGCCAAAACAGCCCTTTTAACCACATCAGATCTAATCGGAGTTAAAAAAACCTTTGGAAATTCAGCCTTACCAACAATCTCCCCATCTAAACCATACACAGGTAAAAGGTTTTGGTTTTTAAACTCCTCGAGAATCCTCTCCCTTTCAACGGTTTTTTCAGCAGCCATCCCCTTTTTCACCCAACATGAATATAGGTGATTTGAGGTTTAGCAAAGGTTTCAGGTCCACGTACAGCATGTCTAAGCCTAATTAAACGTTTAACAGGACCTGGAACACTACCCTTAAGCAACATGTAGGGTCCACGTATAACACCATACCTATGAAAACCTCCTTTTGGTGTTATTTCGCTTCCATCAGAACCTATCTTAAGAATCCTTTTATTGTATTCTGTTCTTTGGAAGAAGCCAAGCTGTCCTGCTCTAGGCACAGTATACATTACTGTTGCAGGTGACCATGGTCCAATACATCCAACACCACGTTTTGTTTTACGTGACTTATGTTGGAGAAGATGAACTCCAAAACGTTTAACAGGACCTGCAAACCCTTTACCCTTGGTTATGGCTGAAACATCCACATATTCACCTTCACTAAAAACATCGGATACCGATACACGTTTACCCAAAATACTTTTTGCATACTCAAATTTTTCTTTAACATCCTTTCCTCCTATAGGTATCTCCATAAGCTCGGGTTTTTTCTTGTGGATACCAGCCTCCCTTGGAACTGTTGAAACAATAACTCTTAACTCAGAAACCCTGTCAAGGTTTTCTTCCAACCTTTTTAAGCCTTCATCTTGTGGGGGTAGGTTTTCTGGTAGGGTTAAAACTCTGTCAAGGTCTTTTGGAAGGTTTTCACTCCAAACCTCTGTTAGAGTTTTTAAACCGTAGGGTGTCTGCTCATAAGCCCTAACCGCACAAACCCATAAGGGTGGAGTGTCTAAAACCGTTATCGGACAAAAAACTTCCTTACCATAGTTTGGCGACTCCTTATTGTCTTCGATAACAAACCCATAGGTCATACCAGCCTTATACCCTGCAAACCCTAAAAGCTTAGGCTGAGGAATTTCAGGCCAATACCTTATTCTTGCAACCATTCTTTTAGCACGTACTCTAGGTCTAAAAGCCATTGAGCCTCTTCTAGGTGCGCTTTTTCTCCTATGACCCATTTCCTTTTCACTTTAGGTTTATGCAAAACACCAATGGAGGCTTACCTATTTAAGTTTTCTCTTACCTCCTCTAAAATTTAAAGGTTTATCCGTAATCTTTTATGGTGTGGGTGAGGTTTGATGGGTTGGCTTGCAGAAAAACTTTTAGATTTTGATGCTAGAAAGGTTGCAGATAAAATATGTTCTCTGCTTAAAAGGTTTGTTGAGACTTCTGGTGTTAATGGTGTTGTTGTGGGTGTTAGTGGAGGTTTAGACTCCGCTACAACAGTATCCCTGTGTGTTAAGGCTTTAGGCTCTGAAAAGGTTATAGCCGTATTTATGCCTGAAACCGAAACCTACAACCCAAAAGATGCTGAAGACGTTAAAACTCTCACAAAAAATTTGGGTGTTCAACTTTACGAGGTTAACATTTCAAACCCTATAAAAGTTTTAATGGAAACAATTCCTGTTTCAGACTCTAAAGACCTAAAGTCTAACGGAAACCTTAAGGTTAGAGTTAGAACGGTTACCCTCTACTATTTTGCAAACAAGTTTGGTAGACTTGTTGCTGGAGCAAGCAACAAAAGCGAAATTTTAACAGGCTACTATACTAAGTGGGGTGATGGAGCCTCAGATGTTCTTCCAATAGGAAGCCTCTACAAAACCCAAGTTAGAAAGGTTGCATGTCATATTGGGGTTCCTGAAAACATTATAGGTAAGGTTCCAACAGCAGGTTTATGGGTTGGACAAACAGACGAGGATGAACTAGGTATCAAATATGATGTTTTAGACCCTATCCTTTACGGCTTGTTTGACCTAAAGATGGGTTATGAGGATGTTGCAAGAGATGTTGGTGTTTCTGTTGATGTTGTTGAGAGGGTTGTGGGGATGGTTAGGAAAAACGAGCATAAAAGGTGTGGTATACCAACCATAGAAGCCTTTTAAGCAAAACCAACAACGCTAATTTTATCTTTCTCAGACTCTAATTTCACCTATAGGTTTAACTGTTTGAGGTAAAGATTTTTGGGTAGAAGAAGAAAAAGAAAAACCATAAAAATCGTTAAAAAGAAGCTTCCAAAATATTTTGTTTGCCCAAGATGTGGTGCCCGCTCCGTGGTTGTTGTGGTGGAGGGTGAAATGGCAAAGGTTAAATGTAGCCAGTGTGGTTTAAGTGCAAACCTCCAAATCGTAGGTCCAAGCCACCCTGTAGACATCTATTGTAGGTTTAGCGACCTTTTTTATGCTGGAAAAATAGGCTAAGTTTTAGGTTGGTTAAAGAGGAGGTAAACATGCTTTCAGAGTGTAGCGAAAAATATAGAGAATATTTTTCTATGCTTGAGTCTGAGCTTCAAAAACTTTTTGGGTTAGCTGATGAGGCTAAAGCCAAAGGTTTTGACCCTAAAAAAACTGTTTACGAGGAGATAAGGGTTTCAAAAGATTTTGCTGAAAGAGTTGAATGTATGGTTGGACCTAAAGGTGTTGCTAAAAGAATTCGTGAGTTAAGCCATATGCAAAGAGCCCATTTAGCGTTTAAGATTGCTGAAGAAATTCTTTATGGTGGCTTTGGAAAAATGGAAAGCGAGAAGGCTGCTGAGCAGGCTATTAGAACAGGCACAGCAATCCTAACCGAAGGTGTTACAGCAGCACCCATCCAAGGAATAGTAAAAGTTAAAATTAAACAACGTCAAACAGAACGTGGAACCTCAAAATATTTGTCTATCTATTTTGCTGGTCCTGCTAGGTCTGCTGGTGGAACTGAGCTTGCATTGGTTGTTGTTTTGGGGGACTATGTTAGAAGACTTTTGGGTTTAGATGTTTATAGGGTTTCTGATGAGGAGGTTTTAAGGTTTATTGAGGAGCTTAGACTTTATGAGCGTGAAGTTTCACGTTTCCAGTTTCATGTTGATGATGACACTATAGCCTATATTCTACGTCATCTACCTGTTGAGGTTACAGGGATAAAAACAGACCCTGCTGAGGTTTCATCTTTTAGGGATATTCCAACGATAGAGACTAATGCTGTTAGGGGTGGTGCTTTAAGAGTTATAAACGACGGTATTGCTGGGAGAGCAGGTAAGGTTTGGAAGGTTATTGAAGAGTTAAACCTTCAGGGTTGGGATTGGCTTAAAAACATAGTTGTAGCTAAAAACGAGGAGGGTGAATCAAACTATCTTCAAGACATTATTGCTGGAAGACCTGTCTTCTCCTTCCCCTCAAACTCAAAGTTCGGTGGAAGGTTTAGGTTAAGATATGGACGTGCAAGAAACACTGGGCTTGCAGGTGTTGGTGTTCATCCAGCAACAATGGTTATGCTTAACGGGTTTATTGCTGTTGGAACCCAGTTAAGACTTGAACTTCCCGGGAAGGGTGGTGTTGCAGGTTCTGTTGACACGGTGGAGCCTCCTATTGTAAGGTTGAAGGACGGTTCTGTTGTTAGGGTTGAAAGTGTTGAGGATGCTTTAAAGTTGAAAGACCAAGTTGAAAAAATACTTTTTCTTGGAGACCTTCTTGTCTCCTTTTCAGAGTTTTATGAGAATGAGAAGCCTTTGGTTCCTTCAGGTTATGTTGAGGAGTGGTGGGTTTGGGATTTAAAAAAGGCTTTAAAGGAAAAGTTTAACGGTTCTCTTGAAAAGTTTTCGGAGGCTATAGGTGTTAAGCTTGAAAGTTTAAAAAACATTGTTGAAAACTTTCTTGTTGTTAAGCCAAACCCGGTTGAAGCATTAAAAATTTCTTTAAACCTAAAAGTTCCACTCCACCCAAAATACACCTACTTTTGGAGAAACCTAACGTTAAAAGAGTTTTTTAGGTTAAGGGAGGCTGTTTTAAACGGGAAAAGAGATGTTGATTTTGAAGGCTTCACCAAAAAAATTGTTTTAGGGTTTAACCCTGAAATAAAATCTATTCTTGAGAGGCTTCTAGTTCCCCATAAGATTTTTGAGGATAAAATTGTTGTTGATGAAGAAGCCCCTGTTTTGGCTGTATGTCTAGGTTTAAACAAAAACCTTAAAGAGTCAGATTTTCAGGATGGGAATATTTTAAGGGTTGTAGGTGAGGCTGCAGGTTTTGAGGTTAAAGATAAGTATCCGTTTTTTGTTGGGGCTAGGATGGGTCGACCTGAAAAAGCTAAAGAAAGAAAGATGAAACCTCCTGTCCATGTTCTTTTCCCTGTTGGTTTGGCTGGAGGCTCCCAGAGAAACCTTGTTGAAGCCTCACAAAAGGTTGTTGAGGTTGATGTTGTTAAACGTGTATGTCCAAAATGTGGAACTCAAACCTTTAACCCCATATGCCAAAAATGTGGTGTAAAAACGGTTATTCAGGGGTTTTGTCCAAACTGTGGAAAAACCTTAAACGAGGATGAGGATGTCTGCCCAAACTGTAAAACTGAGGGGAAATTCTATGTTAAACAGTTTATAGATTTGAGGGAATATTTGGAGGAGGCATGTAAACGTCTAGGTTTAAGTTTCCCTACACTTGTTAAGGGTGTTAAAGGTTTAACAAACAAAAGAAAGATACCTGAACCTTTGGAGAAGGGTTTACTTAGAGCCAAATACGGTTTAACAGTTTTTAAGGATGGAACCATAAGATACGATTTAACAAACGCTCCACTAACCCATTTTAAACCATCAGAGATAGGTGTACCAATCCAAAAGCTTTTAGAGCTTGGGTATAGGGAAGACTATAAAGGTGAACCTTTAAAAAACCCTGAACAAATATGTGAGCTTAAGGTTCAAGACATTATTATTCCTGAGAAATGTGGAGATTTTCTTGTTAAGGTTGCATGTTTTATTGACGAGTTGCTTGAAAGGTTTTATGGGCTTAAACCCTACTACAACGTTAAAACTAGGGATGACCTTGTAGGTCATCTTGTTGTTGGATTATCACCCCACACCTCAAACGGTGTTCTTGGCAGAATCATAGGTTTTTCAAAGCTTAACGTTTGTTATGCTCACCCCCTATGGATTTCAGCCAAAAGAAGAGATTGTGATGGAGATGAGGATGCAATAATGCTTGTTTTAGACGTTCTTTTAAACTTTTCAAGAGAATATATACCGGCTCAAATTGGGGGGATAATGGATACACCCCTACTCCTAACATTAACAGTAAATCCTTTTGAGGTTGACGACCAGGTTTGGTCTTTAGACCTATGCACCATCTACCCACAAGAATTCTACGAGAAAACATGGGAGGGTATCCCTTCTAAGCATGCCTCAAACCTTATAGATATGGTTATGTTTAGGCTTGGAAAACCAAGCCAATATGAGGGTTACGGGTTTATGCATAACGTTTCAAACATAAACATTGGTATACGTGAAAACACCTACAAAAAGCTTGAAACAATGATGGATAAGCTTCAAAGCCAAATGTTTCTTATGGATAGAATTGAGGGTGTTGATAGTAGAGATGTTGCTAAAAGGGTTTTAAACGTCCACTTTATGAGGGATATTGTTGGAAACCTTAAAGGTTTTGCAACCCAAGCCTTCCGATGTAAAAAATGCAACCAAAAGTTTAGAAGGATACCCTTAAAGGGTAAATGTCTAAAATGTGGTGGAGAGCTTACCCTAACAGTTTATAGGGGGACAGTTGAAAAATATTTGGAGGCTGTTAGATGGCTTGCAAAAACATACAAAATTGAAGACTATTATAGGCAGAGGATAGAACTTGTCTCAGACGAAATAAACATGGTTTTCACAGAGTCGATAAGGGAGGAGGAAAAGAAAAAAACTTTAACAGAGTTTATGTAAAAATTTTTTGGGAAGCCTTTTTGGCTGAAGAAAATTTTCATCCAAACGCATATATCCCATCAATAAGGAATAGGAAGGCTGGTTTAAAGGCTAGAAGCCTAATCTTAAACAGCATAGCCAAAACACCACTTAAACCAAGAGAACTACGTTCAAAAACAGGTTTATCTCTTTCCTCCCTCCACTATCACCTAAAACTTCTGGAAAAACATAGGCTTGTTAGAAAAAGAAAAATCGGTAAAAAAAGGTTTATAGTTGAGGAAACCGGGCTAGGTCAAAAACAAATCCAAAATTTTACCTAGCCTTTAAGTTTTTATTTTTTTAACGTGAAAAATTCTTTATGCCAACAGAGCTTTTAATAGCCTGTTTAATCGCCCTACTCCCAACATTCATAATTTTTCTGGTTTTATTTTTTCTGGGTATGGAGGATACCTTATGGAGTATTTTTGGTCTTGGAATTTTAGGTTGGATTATAGCCCTCCTCCTAAGAATCATACCACTCCAAACACCAGCCAAAATTTATGGGTTAGAATTCACATCAACCTTTTGGAATCTCCTATACACATCAATACTTGCAGGAGTATTTGAGGAGAGTATACGTTACATTCTAATGAAAAAGGTTTGGTTTATACGTCAAAGCTTTAGACATATAACATCTTTTGGTTTAGGCTGGGGTTTTGGGGAAGCAGCCATAATCTATGTTGGAGCCCTAACCTCCCTATGGATGATGGGGAAACACCTCACCCTTCTAGAGATGCTTCCTGGAGCTGTTGAAAGAAATTTGGCTGTGGTTATACATGTAGCCTTAACCTTTATCCTTTTTAAAGCCATGGTCTCCCTAAGGTTTTTATGGTTTGCTATGGGTATCCATGCTGGGGTAGACCTTTTAGCAGCAGTCTCCCACTATACCTACCATCTACCAGTCTGGATTGTTGAAGGAGTTTTGGCTTTAGCCTCACTAACAATACTTTTCTACGCATATATACTGGTAAAAGGTTTAACCCCAACAAGCTACCTTAACCTTTCAGGTTTAGGGGAATGAAGCTTAAAATAGCCTTAGTCCAGTTTGCTAGAGGAGAAAACTTTAAAGATAACGTTGAAAGAATGAGAAAAATTCTTAGCAGCATCAAAAACGTTGAAATCGTATGTTTACCTGAAGCATGGGTTGGGAAGGCTCTTATCCTAAAACCCGAAGATGTCAACCACATCCTTTCAAGCATAGGTGAAATTGCAAAAAGAAACAGGTTTAACATTATCTTGGGAGGATTTTTTACTAAACGCGAAAACCGAATAATTTCAACATGCCACCTAATCAATAGTAGGGGAGAGGTTGTAGGTTTCACGGATAAGCTTTTCCCCTCAGCAGCAGTTGGAGAAAGAAGGTTTGCAAGCTTCGGAGAAAAACTAGAGGTTTTCACGGTTAACAATGTAAAGTTTGGGGTTGTAATCTGTGTTGACATAATGTATCCTGAAATAGTAAGAAAACTAGCCTTAAACGATGCAAAAATAATTTTTAACCCAGCAAACATACCAAAAAACAGGATTAAACTTTGGGAGCATATAGGCATAACAAGAGCAAGCGAAAACACAGTATACTATGTTTTTGTAAACAACACAAAAACAACCTACCCTGACGGAAGAAAAGTTATGGGTGAAAGCTTTATAGCAGCACCAAACGGAGAAATAGTCTTTAAAGCAGACGAATCTGAAAACGTTTTCCATGTTAAACTAGACCTATCAACAATAGAAAAAGTTAGGGAACGTTGGCCCTACCTTTCAGACATAAAAAACCTAAAAACCCTTAACAACCCCTCCATGAAAAACATCACTTAAATGGGGGTCCTCAGAAAAAACCTTCTCCAAAGTTTTAGGTGAAACCTTAATCTTTATCCTTTTTGTTCTCCCATACCTTCCAAGGTTTGCTATTTGTGTATTTACAATTCCAAGCATAGCAAGCTCGTTTAGGAGGCTGCTAACCCTTCTCTGGGTTAAAACCTCAACCCCAAGCCTACCACACAAACTCCTATAAGACTCATAAAGCCTCCCACTTGTAATCTCATGGTGAGGACTCTCAACATACAAAACATAAAGAAGTATCTTTGAGTGGAGCGGTAGTGTGCTTAAAACTTCAAAAACCCTATCATGCTCAATCTTTCTTTTAGCCTCATAAACATGCTCCTCCCTAACAATAGGATACCCCTGCCTTTCAGCAATCTCACCAGCAACCCTAACAAGGTCAAGAGCCCTTCTAGCATCCCCATGCTCAGAAGCAGCCAAAGCAGAACAAAGGTTTAAAGTTGACTCTGGAAAAACTCCAGGACGAAAAGCCAGCCTAACCCTTTGAAGCAAAATATCCCTTATCTGTTCAGCTGTGTATGGCTTAAAAACCATCTCCTCCTCGCTTAGGCTGCTTAAAACTCTTGGGTCAAGCATCTCCTTAAAGTAGAGGTCGTTAGAGATTCCTACAACCGTAAGCCTACTGTTTTTTAGCTCCTCGTTAATTCGTGTGAGAGTGTAAAGAATTCCATCCCCATAGTTTCTTACAAGAACATCAACCTCGTCAAGAACAACGATAAAAGGTGAACCTAAAAACTCTAAACAAGACTTAAACCTTTTTAAGACTTCAGCTGTTGCAAGCCCTGTAAAAGGAATTTTTATCCCCAGAGTGGAACACATAGCTGAAACAACCCTATACTCCGTCCCAACAGTCCTACAGTTTATATAGCAAACGTTTATCCTCCTACCAACCTCTAAACCCTTCCTATAAAGCCTACCAAGAACATGACGTGCAACAGCAGTTTTACCTGTCCCAGTTTTACCGTAAACAAAAAGGTTTGAACATTTAAGGTTTCTAAGTGAAGGTGCTAAAACCTCCCCAAACCTTAAAATCTCATCCTCACGATGAGGAAGCTCATCAGGTATAAAATCATGTCTAAGAACATCATGGTTAAGAAAAATTGGAGAATCACCAGTAAACCTCTCAAACAAACATTCAAGCTTATCAGCCGACAAGAAGTATCCCCAAAAAGACTACACTAACCCAGAAAAATAAACTGTTTCATACAAAAAACATGAGAACAAACACAAAATAATAAGATAGATCAGCCTGATCATCAAAAAGGGGTGGCTGCTTAAACCATAATATTGTAGAGGTCTTTAAGCTTTTGATGGATACCCTTAAAAAGCACCCCAGCCTGAACCCTATTAAACTCCATGTTTAAACGTTTAACAGCCTTAAAAGCCCTCTCAGGATTTTTTTTGAATAAGGTTTTTAAGATTAGGTAGGTTGTCTCATCGTTCGGGTAGTTACGAACCCTATTATTCCTCCTATTTGGAAGATAAAAATAGACACGTCGAACACTTATACCTAAAACTCTAGCAGCCTCCCTAGAATTTAAACTACACTCCTCATAAAAATCCATGAAAAGCTTAAGCCTCTCTTTTTTTGGAATAAACCCAACAAGCTCTCTTAGAAAGTCTACCATCCCCAGACACCCCTTAATTTCCACTGGAAAACTAGAAGACTTGGAGTGAGTTAAGCATACCACCACAAATTAAAGTTACCATAGAAAACTCTAAACTATATCCTCTAAAGCAATTGTCAAAAAGTTTAACACAATATAACCTAACTCTTAATGCTATAACACCAAATATGCTACCCTTTAGACAGCTTTACCTAAAAATAATAGCTGATAATAGAAGAATGATGTGTGCCGTAGACTATTTGGTTGTTCACCTTTTTCTAAAACTTTCTAAAATTTTTTCCAGTGGAAATTAAGGGGTCTCCCCCCTTTCTCCTCCTGCTGAAAACTCAAAACTCTCCTTAATTTTTTCACTTATCCTATAGGTGTAGGGTATTGTAGTTGTATCCCTTTCAACGTAACCCTGCAAAAAAAGCTTTTTCATAAGCCTACTTGAATGCTCCCTAGTCTTACCTATAACCTCCCTTATCTCCGAAGCTGTTTTAGGTCCACTTGTCGCCAAAACCCTTAAAACAGTCATCTCCGTCGGTGTTAACCTTGCAAGTTTAACATCTTCACTTTTAATCCTAAAAAAACCGTTTCCAGTGGAAGGTGAGGTGGGGGAGCCAAAAGTTTTCTTATCCTTAACAGGAAGACTCGTCCTTCTAATTCTTCTTGATAAACCTTGAACCTTTTCTTCAACCGCAGTTAAAGCCCTTACAATATTAACCTGTGCTCTTAAGACATCCTTTACGCTCTCATTTAGTTTGTGGATGCTTTTTTCATACTCGCTGCTTTTACCTTTAAACTCAGCAGCCTCTATAAGGCTTTTCTCAACCCTAAAACCTATCTCACCAACTTTTTCTTCAAGACCTGCTATCCTCCTGTTAACGTTAGCAAGAATAGGTTGAATTAGGTCGTTAAACTCTTCAAGGTTTAGTCTTTTAACGTGTAGTCTACCAAGAATAAGGGTTGACAGGGCTAAAAGAAAGGCTGAGGCTGCCAATATCAGGGTTAGGTTTTGCTCTAACATTTTAAAAACCTGTGATTTGTGTGATATGTGACATCACATCACAAGTTACATGTAACCTAAACCAATATAAAAAAGTCACGGTTGATATCACAAAAACAAGACTGTTGGAGCTGAAAGCCTCCTAACACCCTCTTTACCCTTGAAAAGGCTAAAAATTAGGCTATAAACGTTGTTTTTGTGAGGTTATTTCTGGGGGCATATTGCTTTGATGTCACGACTAATGTTAAGTGTGATTGTGATATCACAATATCACACATCACAAGTCACATATCACAACCTAAAATCATACATCCCTAGATGACGAGTATTCAATCAAGACTTTTTCAATTTCTCTTCTTACAATGTTTAGGGCTTCTAACCTGCTATCCTCATCTTTTAACAGTTTTTCCTGCATTTCTAGATAGTCTCTTAGCTTATTCGAGATTTCGATGGATTGGAGTATGAGGGAGGATGAATCTGCTAGTTTTAGGTATCCTAGGAGAAAAATCGTGTATATCGACCTTATTATGTTTCTTCTGGCTTGTTTCAATGTCCTATTAAAGGCTCCTCTACTTATTTTTCCCCTACTCCTAAAATAAGTCTTTTCTTCAGATTTAACTTCATTTTTCAAGAAATTTTTGGTCAAAACTTCAATTAGAACAGTTTCTAGTTGAGCTTTTGTTAGATTACTGTTTTTTAGTAGTATTTCTAGGATTGGGTCGCTGTTTAGGGATTTTATTAGCTTTTGGACTTCTTCTTTGCTCTGCAAAATAGGGGTTCAGCTCCCTTTTCTATTGAATACAGTTTTGTATACAAAACTTATGACTAAAAAATTTTGTTGTGTGAAAGTTTTTTGATGTTCGATTTTTTGGAGGGTTTACATAGAAATTCTCTCGGAGAAAGGTTTATAACCTAAAATTTTTTCACATGCTTTTTCAACCTTATCCCTATACTCTGGCATGGTATAAACTCTAACTATGTCTATGAATTCTGAGAGGGCTGAGAGGATCGGTGAAACTTCCCTTACTTTTTGAACCCTTTTACCTTCCGCTGTCTTTTTATAGATGAGGATTTCTGAGCGTCTTCTTTCAACAGGATTTACTGGGACTGATAAAAGTTGAGGCACATCTATTATCACATAGTCAGCATCTATGTTTGCTTCTTCCCCTATCTCAGACTCTATCCTTTTTCTGATTGCCACCTTATTGATTAGGTTTGTGAAAAAATCGTTTCTTTGGTGTAGGATAAGCTCATAGGTGCTTTTAAACAGCCTCCTATTTTTTAGGTTTGAATAGATTTTGTAGGCTTTAACAAGATGGTTTTTAGTTTCACTTTTTAAGGATTCCAAGTCCAACATAACCTTATAATCGTCAAGCCTAAGAAACTCTTCAAGAGATTTAAGAGGACATAAACCTAACTCTTCATGGGCAAAATCCATTGCTCTAGCAAGCATAACGTTTGCTGCTCTAACAGTCCTATGGAAGTAGACAACGTTAAACATTTCTATCCTTGAGATTATGTAGGATTCAAGAACACCAAAAGCTCCTGAATAGTCTGCTGCTAGCTTCCCTTCTATAAGGTCTAGGGATTCAACAAGCCTATAAACATCAAACCTACCATATTCAACCCCTGCAAAATAGGAGTCTCTTAAAAGGTAGTCCATTATGTCTGAGGAGAAATGTCCAGCTATAATCTGGTTTAAAAACATTTTATCTTTAACGTTTAACCTTCCAACAGCCAACTTTGAAAGCTCAACCTTTGAATATCCATACCTCTCTAAAACGTCTCCTATCTCAGTTTCCCTTATAATCCTCTCCCCAACGTCCTCATGGGTTAAACCAGTATACTTATCTAAGATTTCCTCATAAACATGGGAAAACGGTCCATGACCAACATCATGAAGCAAACCTGCAAGCCTAAGCTTTTGAACCTCATCTTCTGTTAGGTAGCCTTTCTCCATAAGATGGTTTCCTATTAAACCTGAAACATGCATAGTTCCTATTGAATGAACAAACCTTGTGTGGATGGCTCCAGGGTAGGTTAGGTCTGCACATGCTAACTGTTTAATTCTTCTAAGTCTTTGGAAGGCTGGAGAATCTATAACCTCTTTTTCAACCTCTGTAAAGTGGATGTAGCCGTGGACAGGGTCTTTTATTTCCCCCACCCATTTCAATTCTAAGCCTACTCTCCCAGAGAGTTTGATAGTTCAAGAAGGATTCTGTTAGTATGAATATCGTTTTCCCGGTAAATAAACACGGAGGAGAAGGCTATTTTCCTAAATCTTGAGGCTAGGTTTTCAGCTAAAATTCTTGCTATGTTTGCGTTTTTATGTCCTATTATAAGGGTTGAGGAAGCCATGGTTAAACTTGTTTTAGGGGTGGCTAAAGCAACAGTTCCAACCCTCCTATTTTTCCCCTCAAAAAAGAATCCGAAAACAGCGTTTTCAAACTCGACATAGTAGACTGTAAATTTTCTTCCTTCCCTTTCCACGGATTTAAAGCCTGACCTTGGAAAAGCCATAAAGGTTTAACCCTAAAAGATTAGTGGGAAAAGGTTAAATTAGAACTTTAGGCTGGGAGGATGAGGGAAAGAAAAAAGGTTTGGATGGATAAAATTCTTAAAACCTTAAAAAAACATTTTGGCTGTGTAGGTTTTGAGCTTGAAGACCCATTTAAGCTTTTGATTGCAACAATTTTAAGTCAGCACACCTCAGACAAAAACAGTATTAAAGCTTTTAACTCTCTTGAGGGGAAGGTTGGGGTTAAACCTGAAGTTTTGGCTGATGCTAAGGTTGATGTTATTGGGGAGGCGATAAGGTCTGCTGGTTTATGGAGGGTTAAAGCCAAAAGAATAAAGGAGGTTTCAAAAACGGTTTTAAAGGAGTTTTCTGGAGACCTTTCAAAGGTTTTTAGTCAGCCTCTAGAGGAGGCTAGAAACAGTTTACTTAAACTTCCTGGTGTTGGAAAAAAGACTGCTGATGTGATTTTGGTTTTTTCAGGTGGTATGCCTGTTTTTCCTGTTGACACCCACCTTTTTACCTTGGCTAAAAGGCTTAAAATTTCAGATGCTAAAGACTATGAGTCTGTTAGGGAGGCTTATGAAAAGCTTATTCCACCAGCCATAAGGGGGGAAGCCCACCTACTACTCCTAAACCTAGGTAAAAAATACTGTGTGGCTGGAAAACCTAAATGTTGGGGTTGCCCCATTAAAAGGTTTTGCCCCTATCCAGAAAAAACCTCTAAAAATTCTTTTTAGAGTTTCTGCTAATTTAACTTAGCCTTGCAGCCTCAATTTACATTTTTAAATTAACTTTTTGCCAGACTTTTATGGTTTAAGCCTCTCCCTTTACATTCAGGTTGGTCTTGAAATCTTATATTGTGTTTTCTAGTTTTCTAGTTGGGGGTTTATTCTTTGGCTTCAAGGTTTATAAAAAACTGGGATAGGGAGGAAAAAGGCTCTATATTTGAAAGGATTAGTGGAAAAATTCATCGTAAACCACCTTTACGTGAAAGACTTTCAAACTCAATTTAT
>Ga0180301_10001583_pt1 | contig 17909 bp, 20 predicted proteins | sample GuaBasSediGuay16_FD_121797 | JGI IMG/M metagenome (GOLD analysis project Ga0180301, IMG submission 121797) | Subseafloor sediment microbial communities from Guaymas Basin, Gulf of California, Mexico - Guay16, Core 4569-2, 12-15 cm | ecosystem: Environmental > Aquatic > Marine > Hydrothermal... | reverse complement strand
TCAATTGATGTTATACATGTTAAACGTTTAACTTTAGCTGCTCAGGATAACGTTTTCCTCCGTTTTTGGGGGTTACTGAATAAGGTTTTAAGATTAAAAACTTTTAATAGTAACAGCTTAGTAGGAGATGTTTTTAAGCTTTTACGCATGGGAGAGCAAAATATTGATAGGCTAAGTTCCATGTTAAACTTGGAGAAGGATAAAGTAGTTTCATTATTAGGCAGATTTGTATATCATGTTAAAAGGTATAGAGGTATGTTGACTTGACCGCGTTAGGTGTTGAAATCAGTATTAAGATGTAATCTCCGCTCTGAGCTCTTACTAAGTTTATTTCAGATAATTGAATTTTTATCTTTAATATTTCGTGAGGATCCCATTGCCCACTAGGTTTTGATATGTTAATAGGATTTATGATTTCTGCTGTATTAAACTCTGTATACACATCTTCAATTATCCAATTATCAGATTCTCCTGATTGATTGTAAGGTAACCATAAAATCTTTTTCTCATTTGTTACATTGGATATGTATTCTAATATTAAATCCATTTTCTGAAAATCTATAGCACTTATAGATGTTTCTCCTCTGTTTAAAGTTTCCAGATAAATTATCGAAGCCGTGTTATTTACAGTAACAGGCTCAACATTGATAATGTCAACATTTGTTTGTTTCTTTTCCATCAAAGATTTAAAACTTTTTTCATTTATCTCTTCAACAAAAATCCAGTAATTAGCCAGATTCAATGTTATAACACCAACAGCAAAAAGGATAACTAGGCAGGTAATTATAGCTGCAAAAACAACACTAAACCCCATATCTTAAGCCCCAACCCCTTATTTACAAGGAAAAAATATAGCTGCTATAAGCTCCATTATAAGTTACAAATCTAACGATCCAATCTCCTGCATCAAGAACCCCGCTTGGAAGATTTATAGTAATCTCTAAAGTTTCTCCAGGATCCCATTCATCATCATCACTATTTAATGTATAGCTCCAAGAAGGACTTGTTTCGGCATTAAATGGCACCCTTAAAGTTGTTCCATTCCTTTCTTTTAAAAAAACATCAGAACCTGAACCTATTAATTGTTCAGGTATAGATTTTTGACCTATATTTTTAACCCAAGCTTTAACAGTGTTATTAAATTGTAAGGCATCTGCAAATATAACCTCAATTTTTGTTTCCATTTTTTCTGCAGATTTTGCTATTTTCTCTTGCTGGCTACCTAAAATTAGCTGAAAATTTGAAATAAAAATTACGGAAAAAATTGACGCGGCAACAATCACAGCAACCATTAAAATTGTTTCACTTAAAATAGTTGATGACATTTTGTGTTATAACATTCGTATAACGGTTAAATTTTCCATTCCCATCTTAAAAACTCCGAGTTTTTGTATGGGCTTTTAGCTATAAGGCTTGGGTCTACCATGTGCCATTCAGCTTCTTCCTCAAAAATTTCAGATTCCTCAATTATTCCGTTTCTTCTTTTAATTTCAGCTATAATTTCACTCATTATTTTTTCAATATCCTGCCTTGTTTTTGGCTTTAGAATCGAGTGTGGAGTTATAAATCCAAAGAGTATTCTTATTTCAACCTTTCCCTCATCTGTGATATCTACAAACATTCCTGTAGCTGAATATTTTTCTGCTATCTCTTCAACCACGGGTATAGTTTTAGCTTTTTCCTCCCCCTCTTCCTCAATAGTGGCAATTTCAATATTTCTAGCAACAATTTTAATACCATAATATTTCTCAAAAACTTGAAATGAGCCTAAAAAAACTCCAACCATACCTTGAAGTTCAGGTGTTCTGCGAGTCATACCATAGATCCTTACGGTTTGCCCCTCCTTTAGGAGAAATCTGTAAAAAAGTTCGGATGGGATTGTAATAACATAACTACTACCACTTCTGCGAATATTCCCTGTAAAGGATACTGCTTCTTCTTCCCAGTTACTCATAACCACCAAACCCTAAACTAATATTAAGCATATTTCTCCTATATCTTTTTCCTACAAATTTGCTACCAAAATACTACAAAAAAATAAGATATTTTTTATTTTAAGGCTACGACATCAGCTTCATGTTAGATCCATCACCTCATCAAATGCTGGTGGAAGGTATCTTTCAACAGTAAGCACAGAGCCAACTGGAGGTTTAACCTCAATTATAAGTTTATCATTTGGTTCTAAATTTGTATCAAAGTTTTCTACGTTTACCTCAACCTTAAACTTCTCCCCGTACTCAAGTAAACTATCCCCATCACCTATAACCTCAGTTATGTTGGCATTCGTTCCATCATAAACGTTGTCTTCATGGGTGTATGGACTTGTATATGATATTGCTGTTGTATTCTGGCTTAGGTCTACTGGATGTTTTCCAGCTGATGTTTTTATGTAAAACTCTATCTTTGTAACCATATCGTTTGTTGTGTTTGCATAAGCTACAACTGAACCATCTAACTCTATGACTGATGATGCTTCTGCTAGACCTGTACCCATAACTTCTTTACTCCTCTGCGCAGTTTTTATACCCATGTTTAAGACTGTGAAGGCGAAGGCTGAAGCTACTATGACAAAGGCTATGAGTATAATTGCTGTTTCCAGCCCTGTTAATCCCTTTTTACACGTTGGAAGTTTTCTGGTCTTCCCCATGTTTTCCTTCCCCACGTATTCTTCAAGACTTATTTATGTAAAACTTAAATATAAACTTTATGTTATAAAAGTAATTTTAAAAGCTTAATTAAATACTAAAAAGTTGATACAAAAAGTTTATTAATATGGTATTACAATAATTGATTAGGTGATGTAACGATGTACAAAAGAGGTTTAAAGATAGGTGATGTAAACAGGTTTAGAGATTTTATATGTACATATCTTGTTGGTAAAAATTCCTCAGCAACCAGATATTTACAAGTTGATAAAGCTAGCTATCTGAAGTATTCATTAACCATTCCAACTGAGGTGATTCATGACCTCTTTGAATCTTTAGTGGAGCTTCTTGGGGTTGAAGCATTAGCATCAATACTTTTCCATGTTGGAAGAAGGTGGGGGTATCGCTGCTACCTAGAGCTCAAAAAGGAAAATTCTTATACTGATGAAGAACAGCGAAATTATATTCATAATCTTTTAGAATCAATTTTTGAAGATTTTAGGGTTGACGCGGGATCTAGGAAAGGTAAAGCGATTGTTAAAGTTCTTGGAGGTAAAAATTTAACTTACCCATTCGGCAGAATCCCATTAATAGCTTATGTTGTTAAGGGATTTATCCAAACTTTTCTTGGTTGTTTACTTGGTTCCGATGTTAAAGTTCGTAGTGGGAAGTATCTTAAAGTTGAGGAGAAAATGAGCTTGTTTGAAATCACTTTTAAGTTTTAGGTGTGTGATTGATAATGATAAGAAAAGTTAGTATTTCCGCAAAAGCTCTCTTATACTACGCTACTCAGAAGCATTTTTCTCTATCCCTTGGAAACTGGTTTAGAGGATATCTGCATTTAACTGGCGAATTCTTGAATATTCGTACTGCTAATGAACCCCACCAAACATTAATAAGAATACCTTTACAACTTATAGCTGATGCTGAAGAATTGGATAGTGAAGAACTTTTCTTATCCAATAGTTTTAAAGTTGGTCTTCTTAAAGTGGACAAAATTCCTTTTCATGATTGGTTAAACCATAAATCTTTAAATATGCTTTTCCTTGCTGGCCCAAAGAATATCTTCAAACCATTTTGGGATAGGCTTTTAAAAAAAGTAAAGCAGCTTAACTCTCTTCTTCTTCAGAGTGAAATGTTTAGTCCAGCAACTTTAAAAATTCTACTGCTACTTTCTGGTGGAATAATGAACATTAAAAAGATTGCTTTTCTCCTAGACCTAAACGAGGATACTGTTTTAAGTTGTTTACATTGGCTTTATAAGAATAAGCTTATAGATCCATCAGGAAAACTAACTTGGCGGGGTTTCCGTGAAATATTAAAATTTGGGGAATTTAGTAATCAGTTCAATAGCCTATTGCAAAACGAAAGAAAAATTAACCATTATGATGATGTTTAGCGCTTTTTTACTCAATTAGTCACATTTTTCTAAAATGTCTTCTAACTACGTTTTCTCAGAAGTTATTTTTACAGTTACGTTGATAATCTTAGTTACTTCCATCTCTTTAACTGTTTTTTCTAGCCTTCAAACATACGGAAATCTTTACCCAGGGGTTGTTGATGAAATCTCTATGAAACTTAAAGGTGATATAGAGGTTGTTTATGCTGCAAAAGTAGGAGATGATGAGGCAAAGATATGGGTTAAAAATATTGGTGAGATAAATTTTCCAGTTAACATTATAACTAAGTCAACTTTGATCTTTGGCCCTAAAGGAAGTTTTAAAGTGGTTCCATACAATAGTTCGTCTAGACCATCATGGAATTTCACAATAATCTCTGATAATCCTAATAGTGATTCATGGAATCCTTGTGAACTTCTAGAAATTCTTGTATTGTGGAACTCTAGTCTTTCACCGGGAAAATACTATGTTAGGTTTACTGTTTATGGTATTACAAGCGAAACTTATAGCTTCACAATTACTTAAAAAATTTACTTGCTTAACTTGTTTCTAACAATTTTTTACGATAAATTTTTGCACGGTTATCCACAACTTCAAACATGCTATTTTCCTCAGTCCACAGATTTTCAGTAGCTCCTAGGATAAGGTATGCTGGTTTATATAAGCATTGATAAAACTTTAATAAAACATTTTTTTGTTTTTCTCTATTAAAATATATAAAAACATTTCTACAAAAAATTGTATTCACAAATAATAATGGTGGTTCGCTAATAAGGTCGTGTTTACGAAAGAATACAAGATTTCTTATCTCACTTTTTACTCGGTATCCTCCATCTTCAGGCTGAAAATACTCTTTAAGGAAAAAGTAAGGTACATCCTTAACCTCTTCTTGCTTATAAAAACCTAATTTAGCTTTTTTTAAGGCATCATCATCAATATCAGTTGCATAAATTTTTACTGATGGGTTTATGTTTAACTCTCTGCAAACATCAGAAACTATCATAGCTATAGTGTAAGGTTCCTGACCATGAGCACAACCTGCACTCCAAATTTTTATGGAAGTTTTTCTGCTAATCATATGCTTCATAAGCTCTTTAACAACTTTTTCTCTTACAATCCTCCAAACAAAAAGGTCTCTAAAAAACTGACTAACATTTATATCTAAAGAATCAAGAAACCTTCTTTTTTCCTCGTCATTTTTCTCTAGCAATTTTAAGTACTGATTTATGTCTTTCACATTACATGATAGCATCCTTGAGTAAACACGTCTTCTAATAAAATCGTCTTTATACCCTGAAAGATCTATACCAATTCTATGTTGAATAACCCTTTTTAGGAAATTAACATCAATAAAGCTTGCTTTAGCTTCTTTAAAATAACTATCCACTTAATTTAACCTCCTTTACAACCAGTTAGGTTTTGTAATATAAGCTACTAGCACCTCACCTGTAACAGGCTTAAAAAGAAGGTTTCTACCTTTATTTCCTCCTGTTTCATCTACATCAAGCGGTATACCTAAACTATGTAAGACACTTTTGGCTTTTCTAGCATTACGTAATCCTATACTGCCCAGATTATCTCTAGTGGATATTGAGGATAGCTTAAGTACACTAGCCCCGCCAACAATAGCAGCTCTTAACATTTTTTCTTGAACACCAAACTTTTTAAGATTCTTGATCATTTCAGGTATTGCTGTGGTTACATATCTCCCAGTAGAATCAACAGCACCATGAGGTTCAGGTAGCATACAATGGGCTAAACCTCCAATCCTACGGTAAGGGTCAAAAAGAATAATAGCAACACAGCTTCCAAGAGTCCATGTACTTAGGTTCGTAGGATTATAAGCTACACGGTATTCAGCCATTTTAACCATTATACTGTTCTGCCTAAGATTAAAATCCAGCTTTGGTATACGGATAAGTTTAATCTTCAATTGTAACCACCTTAAAATGTTAAAAGGAGGACAATACCTACCTGAAGTTGAAAAGCTTCAGAAGAGAGAACACTATTAATGAAAAGAAGTTTTGAATTTTTTAAAGCCAAATCGATACATATAGGGTCTACAAGTGCCGGAAGTAGTTCTGGTTTAACTTCAGGTATCGTATAGGATAAGCGTTTCTTTATGATGTTTCCAATTTCTCCTGTAAGATTTCCCGCTATGATGTTCCCTATTTCTCTTAACAAATCTAACCTAAAATTTTTAGATACCTTATCAAATGGAAGGTTAAGGTTGTTACTAAGAATAACTTCAAGAAGTTTTTTAGCTTGCTCTATGTTAAACATAAGCATCAAATATCCTTTAGTGAATCCTTCAAGCCTTGAAACTATCCCGATTACTGCTGAAAAATTTTCACCTATAAATTCCAAAATACTTTCAGGTTTAGCTTCACGAACCTTAAGCATTTTAAGCTTTACACTTACCCCTAAAAGTTGTGAAAGAGCATCTACTGCTTTAGTAAGCCCTCTTTTACCAACATTATAAATAAGCTTATTAGCCCTAATTGGCTATACCCCCCACTAACTGTAGCGGATCTATTATGAGGGCTACTTTCTCATTGCTAAGTATAGTTACTCCTGAAATCCACGGTATCCCTGATAATATTCCTTCATATTTTACAACTACATCTTCAAATCCTAAGATCGATGAAACTGTTACTCCATAGAGTTTTTCTCCTTTTTGCAAAATAACAGCATAGTCTTCATTTTTACATGAAAATCCTAACATTTGTGAAAGACTGTAGATGGGGATTAATTTTCCCTTATGAAATATGATATTTTCCCTGCTAGTATATTTAACAATATTACCATTACTCATGTTAAGTTTTATTATTGATGAAACTATAGAGGAAGGTATAGCATAAACTGTTTCTCCAACGTTAACAAGAAGCACTGTTAAAACTGTTATAGTTGTTGGTACTAGTAAAGTAACTTTTGTGCCTCTACCCTTTTCACTATCTATTTCAAGGTAACCTCCAATAGTTTCTATACGTTGCTTTATAGCGTTAAGCCCGATTCCTCTTCCACTAATTAATGATGCATACTTTTTCGTGGAAAAACCGGGAAGACATATAAGCATGAGAACTTCTTTATTGCTTAACTTTTCTACAGTAGATTTAGGAACTAGACCCTTTTCAACAACAATTTTTCTTACAAGGTCTGTATCTATTCCTCTACCATCATCCTCAACAGTTATAGCTATAAAGCCACCCTCACGTTTTGCTGATAATTTTAATGTTCCAACTGAAGATTTTCCTGCAGCTCTTCTTTCCTCGGGAAACTCTATACCATGGTCTAAAGCATTCCTTATAAGACCTACCAGCGGATCCGTTAACTCCTCAATAATACTTTTATCTAATGCTACTTCTCCGCAATCTACAATTAAATCTACTTGTTTACCCATTTCTTTTGAAAGGTCACGTACAAACCTCGGAAATATGTTAAAAATTTGCTCTATTGGAGTAAGACGTATTTTTAAGATTTCAGAATAAAGCTCATTTGTAGCTTGATTAAGTGAAGCTACGGCATCTCTTAATATTTGTAGGTTATTTTCCTTACTTATCCTAAGAAACCTGTTTCTTATTAATACAAGTTCACCAACAAGAGTGAGTAGTTTATCCACATCCTTTACCTTAACTTTAATTTCCTCTATACTTCCTAATCCATGTAACAAATCCTTGCTTGCAAAAGTTGCAGATTTCTTCTCTTGAAGAATTGTTTCAACCTTTTTTATGAGCTTTTCCACTTCATCAGACTTACTTTCTTTTTTCTTTTCTACTTCTTCCAGCCTTTGGATGGAAATCCCCAATTGTTGAGGGTTGACCTCAGCATAATTCACCTCCTCAATATCCGCCTCATTCTTTAAAATCTTTTCAAACTCCTCTTTTTTACTATGGGCTACTAGCATTATAATTTCTCCTTTAAACTTACCACTTGAGATTTCTAGACCATTAGGTATAGTTACAATAACCGTTCCATTTTCTTCCAATTTTTGCATAACACTGAATGCTCTTACAGAAGCTAGAGAAGCACTCTTAGCCATTACGATTCTTACCACATATAGTTTAAGGCCTTGGCTTACTGCAAGTTTAATATTTTCAACTTCCTCTTCTCCCAATATGCTCTTTACCTGGTTGATAAAATCCTCCTTTAACTCCTTTCTTTCCTCTTCTTTAGCAAGACCCTTTAACTTACGAACTAATTCCTCATTTACATTTAAATCGATTTTTCCTTCTTTTGAGAAATTGTCAATTATTTGTTCTAGATTGTCCACAAATTCAAAAAAACTATCTATTATTTCTGGTGTAATGGTTTTTTCTTTACTTCTTACCTTAGTGAGAATCTCCTCCATTATATGTGCTAACTCAACAATAGATGTAATGTTTAATACTGCTGAAGAACCTTTTAGAAGATGCACTACCCGGAAAATTTCATTAACAATTTCAATTTCTTCTGGGTTTTTCTCAAGTTGAATTAAAAGGTTATTTAATTTTGCAATATTTTCTTTAGCTTCATCTATAAATATATCCTTATACTTATCTATCGCTTCTCTAAATTCCAATCAGACCCCCTTTCCCTTTTTTCTAATTTTAACTATACGTGTAATCATCTGCGGAATTTCATCGTAGGGTAAGACAACATTTGCAGCTCCTACTTCAACAACAGCTTTGGGCATACCATAAACAATTGATGTTTTCTTATCTTGTGCAATTACAAAACCGCCAGCATTTCTAATAGCTAAAGACCCTTCAGCTCCATCCCAACCCATTCCTGTAAGTATAACTCCAATACTTTTTGACCCGAAAATCTTAGCCACACTTTTCATTGTTACATCAACAGCTGGGCGAACATTATGTACTTTAGGGCCCTTATTAAGATGAATAATACCTCCCCAATCAACAACTAAATGATAATCTCCTGGAGCAACATAGCAGACACCTTCTACAATTTTTTCACCTTCTTCAGCTTCTTTTACTTTCAAATTAGAATTTTTGTCTAATCTGTCAGCAAACACCTTTGTAAATAAAGCCGGCATATGTTGAACAATAAGAATAGCTGCAGGGAAGTCTTGTGGAAGTCTAGAAATAATATGTGCAACTATAGATGGTCCTCCTGTAGATGCTCCTATTACCACTACAATATCTGCTTCCCTGTAAACTTCTCTCTTAACGGGAATAACCTTCTCTGATAAGTGTTTAGTGATTAATCTTATAGGTCCAGTATAGGCTGCAATTCTTACTTTTGTTATAAGCTCTCTCCTAACTTCTTCTAAACTGGTAGGAATAGGTAAGCCTCCAGGTTTTAGGATAAAATCTACCGCACCCTTTTCAAGCGCTTCAAAAGTTATACTTGCATCCTGCTTTGTAAGCGCACTAAAAATTACGACAGGGATAGGGTTACTTTGCATTATTTCTTCAAGAGCTGAAAGGCCATCTTTATTAGGCATTATTATATCAAGTAAAAGTACATCCGGCTTTAGATCCTTAACAAGTTTAACAGCTTCTATACCGTCCTTAGCTTCACCAACAACACTTATACCAGATTCTAGGGTAAGTATCTCACGTAGCATCCTTCTGACAAATAGGGAGTCATCTGCTATGACAACACGGATACTGTCAATCTGCTTCATTGAGCAAGAAACCTTTTAACAATTTTTAGAATATTTTCTTGAGAAAATGGCTTAGTAATATATTCTTCAGCTCCACTTTGTAAGGCTTCTTTTACAGTACCTTCTTGACCTATTGCACTAACAATAACAACCTTTACGGAAGGATTTACTTTTTTAATTTCCCTAAGGGTTTGAAGGCCATTAAGCCCTGGCATATTAATATCCAAAAAAATAAGGTGAAGTTGTTTGTGTTGTTTACATTTTTCTAATACTTCTTCTCCTGTAGAGGCTTCTATTATATTTTTTATTCCGCATGAGGAAAGTAGCCTTATTATAAGCATCCGCATAAACTTTGAATCATCTGCAACAAGAATTTTCACCATCTACGCATTTTTCCTCCTTAGGTAGCCTTTAAAACGCCTTCTACTTCTGCTTGTGGTGTAGATGTTGGTACTCCTCCTATAATCTCCTTTAGTGTTTCTATTGCTTTGAGTGCATCCATTATCATTATCAAATCTTTGTTTCTCTTAAAAATGCCGGTTATTATTTTTTGTGAGGATGTAGGAGGGGCTTCAACATCATTTTGGGAAACTCTGGTTACGCTGTAAACTTCCTCAACAAGGAAACCTATATGGAGATCTGGAGCATCTATAATTATAATTTTTCTACTACCTTCCCCCTGACTCTCATTTTCAGGCATATCTAAGAAACCTTTTAGGTTAACTACAAGAACAACTTGTCCGCGTAAATTCATTAATCCCTCAATAAAGCCAGGCATCTTAGGTATTTTAGTACATTCCCTGTAAGTTACAACTTCCCTAACTTGCTGCACATCAATCCCATAATTAGCCTTTCCTATTGAAAAAGTAACAATCTGTCTTTCGCTCACCACCATCAGCCTCCCATGTTAAACCTCCCGGTTAGCTCTTAAAACGTCCTAAAGCAGCTTCAACATCTGCAATTAGTGACCTTAGTTCTTGTGCTGCACTGGCCATTTCTTCTGCTCCTGAAGTTAATTCTTCGATTGCACTACTAGCCTCTTCAGCTGCAGATGCATTCTCCTCAGCAACCGTAGCAACTTCTGCTAATGCTTGTTTCATAGGTTCATTCTTCTTAACATACTCTGCCACCTGGTTAACTACATTATTAACCCTTTGACTTAATTGGTTTATACTGTCAATAATCTTTTTTAAACTAACTAATGCTGCATCCATAGCTTCACCGGTTTGTTTTGCAACTTTGTTTGTTTCCTCCATTCGTCTGATAGTTTCATTTATTTGGTCAATTACTTTAGAAATAAGGTCGCCTATTTGTGTTGCACTTTTACGGCTATTCTCCGCTAGTTTTCGTATCTCATCTGCAACAACAGCAAATCCTCTTCCAGCTTCACCTGCTCTAGCAGCCTCTATAGCGGCATTTAAAGCTAGAAGAGATGTTTGATCTGAAATATCTTTTATATCACTAGTTATTACACCAATATTTTTACCTGATTCAGATAGGCTAGCAACCATTTGCATCATACTTCCAATGGTTTGAGCTAATGAGTCAAGGTCTTTTCTTGCAGTTTCCCCTTTTTCAGCACCCTGAACACCATGTTCAACTAGTTCTGCCATATTCTTACCCATAATTTCGGTTTCATCTCTTATGGTCAGAAGGCCTTTAGTAAGCTCCTCTACCATAGAATTAACCTGGTTAACTCGTTGAGATGCTACTTGTGCTCCTTTAGCGACTTCTTGGGTTGCTTGAGCAATCTGTTGTACACTGTTACTTATTTCTTCACTCATACTTCCTAAGGAATCAGCTGATGAAACAACTCTGTTATTTGCATTTCTTACAACTGAAACTATCTCCTTGATATTGTTAGTCATTTTCTGTATGTTATCTGCTACCCCTTTTAACTCACTAACAGCAGCCAGTCTGCTTGTGTCTACTGTTAGATATCCTTCGGCAATTCTTGTAAGTATCTCTCTTAGTTCCCTTACTCCTGTTTCAACTTCATGGTTTGTTTTCTTTGTTAAGATTTTCTCGGTTTTTGTTAATCCTGTTCTGGTACTCATATGCTCAACAACCTCCGTTTTCTTAAGAAAATAGGATTTATCCGCTATATAAATCTTACTTTAAAATTATTTTTATACAAAAAGAGAAAGATTTAAAAACTACTTTTATCATTCTTAAATAGTGAGTTAAGCTCAACTAAGCATTACAGGGGTTACTAGTTATGACGGGGAGAAGTAACTTAAGGAAAACTATAGTTGACACCTTAGCTAGCACAAATATTGACTTATCTAAACTTGACAAAGCTTTAGGCGATTTTGAAGATAAGCTTCGAAACTTAGAAGACAAACTTGAAGCAGTTGAAAATAGGCTTAGTAAGCTGGAGAAACATTTGGGGGTTGATTAGAAATGAGGATGAGTCTTGCAATTCATTCTTATAGAGGCGGGACAGGAAAAAGCACTACTGCCGCTAACCTTGCAACTTCTTTAGCTACACTTGGATTTAAGGTTGCGACAGTTGATCTTGATTTGTCCTCACCAGGGTTGCACGTTATTTTTAACATTAATCAATCTATGCTTAATGGTTCCTTAAACGATTTTCTTTATGGTAAATGTTCCCTTGAGAAATGTGTCTTAAACATTACTGAAAATCTCGGACTACATGGAGGTGGGGAGCTCCTTTTTATTGGTTCAAGCATGAAGCCGGAGGAAATAGCTAACCTTATGAGGAAGGAGTATGAAGAAAACGTCTTTAAGATTATAGGTGAAGAGTTACAAAAAAGGTACAGTATAGATTACCTTATATTTGATACGCATCCTGGCTTATCAGAGGATACTTTACTAGCCGTTTTAAGCACAGATTTAAGCTTGGTTCTTATGCGTATGGATAGACAGGATATTTCTGGAACCTATCTTTTAACACGTGTTCTCAGGAAGCTAAACAGGGTTTGCTACATCCTACTAAATATGGTTCCACCAGAAATTGCTAAACTTCCAAGTTTAACAGATGATATTTCAAAGTATACTGGTATGCCTGTGCTAGGTCTAGTGCCATTCTATGAGGAGGTTCTTTCTAACAGGAGTAAAGGTGTTTTTATCTTAAAACATCCTCAGCATCCATACACTACTCAGGTTTATCAAATAGCGAAGATGATAGCATCATGGTAAATTTGCTACTAAATTTTAAGGTAGGTTAATTATGTCTGAACCTGAAAAAACAGAAAAATCTGAAGTGGAGGTTGATAGTGAAGATTCTGAATTAAAAAGTGAACTTACCCAATTTCAGGAAGAGATAGAATCTTCTTCGCCTACAGAAAAGGATGAAGATCTTTCCGTTGAAGTTATGGATCTTAAAAGAAGAATAACAGTTATGGAAAAAGATATTAAAGGGCTTTCCGAAGCTTTAAAAGCTACACTTACGGATATTCGGGGTCTTATTGCTGAGCTTGATAATCCTTTTAACATTCTACGTTCAGTTGGTGTTGATAATCTTGTACAAAGAGTTATGGAGCAGATGGAGGATGAAGTTAGTAAAACAAGACGTGAAGAAATGAAGAAAAAAATTGCGAAAGATGGTGGTGATGAACAAAAAGAAAAGATTATAGTTGCATCATCTCCTGCTATATTTTCACCTTCGAATAATGATAGAGCTACTAATAACCAAGCTAACTCCTTTAGGAACGATAATGCTTCTAATAATACTGGCAGTAATATTAAACATTACACCAGCATTAATAATGATAACCATAAGATGCAACAAAACTTACCTACGAACAGTATTCAGCACCTTTATCCTCCTGCATCTTTCCTAACCTGCCCAGTAAGCAGCAAAACTTCTCTGGCTAAGAAAATTGATAACTTTTCAGGCTGTTTTAGTGAAGGGTTATCGGTGACCTATCGAACAGCGTACCTTATGCTTGTTGCTGAATATCTGCTGCTTCGCGTAGGTGGAAGGAAAGCGGATCTTCTGTTAACGGATTATGCTAAAAGAGGCTGGGTTTCCCCGACGATTATTCGAGATTTGCTGGATATTTTGAATTTACTTAAACCATACAATTTAGAGTTAAATTTGCAAGGTAACACTAACCTGGAAGATGAGATCGATGTTGAAGACCATCTACTTATCATCAATTTTCTTAAAAAAATTGAAGAACTTTCAATAAAGGATGAAGACCCCGTAAATGTTCTTTTTATGCTTTTTCTTTCTAAGTCAATATCCTACATACTCAAAGTTTTTTATCTTTTAAGAAAGAACCTAAATTCTTCTCAATATTCCAGGGAGGTGGTATAAATAAGTAAGTTGCAAAAGAATGATAAAGGAGAACCTTTACTAAAATTTGAAAATCCTGAACTTGATAAACGTATAGGCGGTCTTCCACTACCCTCCTTAACTTTAGTTGAGGGTCCAAATGATTCCGGGAAGAGTGTTTTAGTTCAACAAATTACCTATGCAGCTTTAAAAGCTGGTTTAAGAGTCCTCTACATAACAACCGAGAATACTGTTAAAGGTTTACTATCCAACATGGAAAGCTTAAACTGGAATGTTATGGATTTTTTTGCTTATGGAGTTTTTAAAATTACTCCTTTACATGTTTCTGAAACAAGGTGGACAACAGAGGTATCAAAATATTTCCTAATAACACTTCTAAATTATGTTAAAAGAAGATGTGATCTTTTAGATTTGGTTGTTGTTGATTCTTTAACTCATCTTATTGTTCATGCAAATGAGAATGATGTTTTAGACTTTTTTTCTCAATGTCGTCAACTTGTAGATTTTAACAGTAAAACATTTATTTTAGTGCTACATCCCTATTCACTTAACCAGGAACTTTTAGTAAGAATTCGTGCTATTTGTGATGGACATTTTAATCTTTCAATCAGAACTTTTCGTGAGAAAAACTTTCTAACTTTAAATGTAGCTAAACTTAAAGGAGCATCACAATCTTCAGGTTCATTCATAAGTTTTGAGGTAAGTCCTGCTTTTGGTATAAAAGTTTTACCATTCACAGCAGCAAAGGGTTAGGTGAAATTTTGTCAAACTTTCTAAATGAAAATTTAGAAAGTTTTTCTATTCTTAAAGGATTTGATGAAAATTGGCGTAAACGTATTCTAAATAATAAGCATTTAGCATACTACCTTATATCCATAATTAAGGATATGGTTAAGTCTAGGGTTTTAAAACCTCCCTGGCTTGTAGCTCAACCTACAAGGGATTTAGCTGTAATTAAACAGCCAAACATAATTTATCCTGTTGGGGATCCTGTATATATCCATATTCATCCTGACCCTAAAACAAAAAGTATAAAATATCATCCAATAGAGCCTAGACTTACTGAAAATAGGGGTACTATACTTAGCGAGGTTGAAAAACTTTTAGCTTTAAATATTAATGAGAAAATTGTCCCCGAAAATGTTGAAGAACGTGAGAAAATTCTTTATGAGTTATTAGACAAGCTTTTTCCAAAGGGAAGCAGGATTAAAGCTTCCTCTTTTAACATTTTTATTGATGAGGAAACCTACGAAAAGTTAAAATATGAAATTTATTGTGAAAAAATCGGTTCAAGTATTTTAGAGCCTATGATTAGGGACCCGTTCATAGAGGATATTCACTGTAGTGGTAAAGGTCCAATATTTATACATCACAAGATTTTTGGAGCTATGGAAACTACTATAGTTTTTAACTCTTTTGATGAACTTGATAAGTTTGTTATAAAATTAAGTGAATTTACGGGTAAACCTGTATCACATAGGAGTCCTATAGTTGATGCAACACTTCCAGATGGTTCAAGAATAAACATCGTTTTTGGCGAAGATATTAGCCAGAGAGGAAGCAACTTTACTATTAGGAAGTTTGCTTCAAAACCTATAAGTATAACGGAACTAATAAAATTTGGAACTTTTAATCCTTTGATGGCTGCATATGTTTGGATGCTTCTTGAAGAGCGTATGTCTATATGGATTTCAGGTGAAACTGCAAGTGGAAAAACAACTACACTTTCAGCAATAACACCCTTCATCCCCCCCTCAGCAAAAATAGTTTCAATTGAAGAAGTTCCAGAAGTTCACGTTCCTCATAGTAACTGGGTTAGAGAGGTTGTTAGGGAAACCGGGGATGCTGCTGCTGAAGAAGCGGGGGCTGTTTCAATGTTTCAACTTTTAAAGGCTGCTTTAAGGCAAAGACCAACCTACATTATTGTTGGTGAGGTAAGAGGTAGGGAGGGTGCAATAGCATTCCAAGCTATGCAGACAGGCCACCCTGTACTTGCAACTTTTCATGCTGACTCTGTCAGTAAGCTTGTTCAGAGACTTACAGGTCACCCTATAAATATACCTAAAACATACATAGACAACCTTAATGCTGTAATAATTCAGAGTGCTGTTCATGACCCTGAGACGGGAAAATATAAACGTAGAGTTTTATCTGTAAACGAGGTTTTAGGGTATGACCCTGTTGAAATGCAGTTTAACTTTATAGAAGTTTTTAATTGGGAGCCCTCAAAGGATACTTATGAGTTTAGAGGAGTAGGTTCAAGTTATCTCCTAGAAACAAAGATTGCTGTTATGAAGGGAATTTCAGGATTTGAAATAAAAAAGATATATGAAGAGTTGGAGTTAAGGGCAAAAATACTGGATTTTATGGTTAAACTTGGAATTTTTGATTATTATGAGGTTTGGCAGAATCTTACATGGATACACAATGTTGGCTTAGAAAATGCTTACCATAAGTACAGGAGGATGTGCATGTTTAAGCTTGGATCACAGGTTGTAGCTGAAAGATCATCAATTTTAAGAATTTAGGAGGTTGAGCTGTTGACTTTAAAGCTCAACCCTAAAGGATTATCGATTTTTTCTAAGCTTAAAGGGTTATCAGTAAAAAAATATAATATTGAGAGTGAGCTTCCATTTTTTTTACTTTACCTTTGGTCTATTGCTACTGCTCGTATTCCTCGAACTTATATTTTTAAATTTGCTTCAGAAAAACGCGTATTTAAGGATATTAGTAGCTTCTTTATGAAGATTAGAATTTTAACTGAGGGTTGGCGTTATGAGCATGCATTAGCATGTGAAGCCGTAGGTAAAGAATCTCCTTCAAAAGTTTTTAGGGAGCTTCTTTCTCGTATGGCTAGATCTATACGCTCAGGAGAACCTTTTGAACTTTTTATGTCTAGGGAATATAACAACTTTATTGCATCCTACTCTGAAGATAGGGAGCGAATGATGGGTAAGCTGAAGCATTTAAGTGATGCTTATGTTTCAGTTCTTTCCTCAGCCACATTTATATGTTTAATAACTCTTATGCTTGGCCTTCTATATTCACTTGAAACCATGTTACCTTTAGCTGTACTTGTAACAGCAACAATTTCTACAACTCTTATAATGTTTTCATGGGTTATGTTTAATGTTGCAAGACCTGATGAAGTTTTAGCAAAAGGGGAAACTAAACCCTTTAAGCGTAAAATTTTAAACTTAATAGGTATTATTTCTATAATTACTTCCTCTTTCCCCATAATTATTATGACCTCTGTTTCCTATCATCCTTTCTATGGTGCTGCATTTTCAGGTTTTCCTCTCTTAGTTGCAGGTTTGCTTGGTAAACGTTATGTTGCTAAAGTTAAGCGTTGTGAAGATTTCTATCCATTTTTTCTTAGGCAGGTAGCTTCAATATGTGCTGCAAAAGTTCCTGTAAAAACCGCATTAAAGGATGCTTTAAACGTTAATTATGGACCCTTAAATAATCCAATAAAAAGATTATACAGTAAGCTAAACTTCCGCATTGATTCAACTATAGCTTGGTGGAGTTTTGAAACAGAGGTTGATAGTGAACTTATACGGCGTGTTAATGGAATTTTTGTTGATGTTTTACAAAGGGGTGGTGATGTAAGTGAAGTTTCAAGGATGCTTGAATCATTATATTTTATCTATACAACAATTAGGAGACAAAGATACCAGGTTGTTTCATACTTAACTGGAATTGTTGTTCCTCTTCATATTGCTATGTGCGGTGTTATGGCTGTTGTTGGTGGTTTTTTTAGTCTTCTTACTACTTTTTCAAGTGTTGCTGCTGTAGCTTCTCCTATCACTTTAACTCTCCCAATAGAATTTATTGACATATACTTTTTGCTGATGATTATCGTCTTCTCGATAAATAATGCTATAACTTTATATTCTGTTGAGGGTGATTCACGCTTTACCCTAATATTTTATATTGGACTTCTCCTAACATGTGGAAGTTTAATTTACAATTTTGTAAATCAAGCTACATCT
>Ga0180301_10001581_pt1 | contig 17929 bp, 30 predicted proteins | sample GuaBasSediGuay16_FD_121797 | JGI IMG/M metagenome (GOLD analysis project Ga0180301, IMG submission 121797) | Subseafloor sediment microbial communities from Guaymas Basin, Gulf of California, Mexico - Guay16, Core 4569-2, 12-15 cm | ecosystem: Environmental > Aquatic > Marine > Hydrothermal... | reverse complement strand
GGAAGTAACCCCTATACAGTATCGGATAGATTTTGAGAATGGGGGGAGTATAGAGGCGATAAATTTCACAATAAAGGTTGTGAGTGATGATTTTTCTGGCACCCTGTATTGGTGGAAAGTTGAAAGGGATGGCAAAATCTGGATAGGGAAGACAAGAAAAGTATATGAAGATGTCGGGGGAAGGGTTATAACCTATGATGTTGCTTCTGTTTTTCTCTCTGATGTCACAAAACTGAAGGGTGAAAGCAATCCCAGGATTTTTGGGGACTATTCAATAAGTCAATCGGATGTTGCCGATGGCATATATCATTTTGTTGTGCAAAATAATCAACCTATGGGGTATTTCAATGGCTCTTTCACAAAAGCAGATGGGACTTCAGGAACAAAGAGAGTCCCTAACTGGTCTGTTCAGGTTCAGGTCTATGGTGATAGTTCCGGGGCAGGCTCAATCAATAAAGATGGGGGTATAATCAGGATAGATAAAGGGGGTTATTTTTCTCTAACGAGGGATGATACAAGTCACGATGTATATATTCATAAATATTTCACTCTAATAGTGGATGGTGGTAATGTATATGCAATCAAAGAGTGGTTGGGGGTTTTGGATTGGTTGGAAAGTGTCCTTGTTGGGACAATAACAGATATGAGACCTGCCTTTTCAATCAATGATGAACAGGCAGGGATTTCATTCACAGGGAGCAGGTCGTATAACTTCAAGAGAGTAGAGAAGGCAGGGGTCGGTTCTGCCTATGTTGAAGCATATTGGGTTATTTCAGGGGGGGCAGTCACACAGTTTGGGGTGAGGTCAACAAATACAAGTGTCGTGGAAGACCTCAACATATCGGTGAGTTCAGGAAAGCCGTTCCCCCGTTTATTCAAGGTAAGTGGGGGTAAGCCTATCTGTTTCGTGTTTACAGGTGAATATGATGCCGAAAGCGAACTAACTCCCGGTGTTCTCATAGGATATTGGTATAACCTCTTGGATGGTAATGGGTGGCAGTATGTGTCTCTGGATACAACTGCTCAATATGATGTTTTCACTCTTCAATATGTCGGGGCAACAGGTAGTGATTGGGTTTTTTTGGTTGCAAATTCTCCTCGGAACGGTGATTCTCCTTCTCTTCCTGGGAGGAAAAGAAACCTATATATAATGAGGATAAACAAATCAACAGGGGGTCTTACCTCTATAAATGCAATAGATGAAGATATAGATGATAAAGAACTTTCTGATATGGGTGTAGTATCGGCAGGGTTTTTCCCTGGTGTCGGGTATGCAATTTTGGTTGGTGTGGATGATGGGGAAGCGTATGAAAGTGACCTCCGACAATTCAAGGTTAAAATATATGATGTGGATTTTGACTATTATAACGACAAGGTTTTTGTATCTGTCAAAGAAGAGAGGACATATCCCTTCTGGAATGAGAGTGAAGGTAAGTATGCAAAAGGAATGGGTTGCTGGCCTCTCACAGGTGGACAGTTATATTGGGGAATGTGGGGGTGGGGTATTCTTGACCCTATGGGTGGTCTTCATGTGATAGCCTTCAATGGGTTCGTTGAAATGTATCCCGATGCAGTTGATTTTTTTCATATTTATTATGGCAAGATGGATGTTTTAAGTTCAGTTTATGCTGGCCGGCAGATTTCGTGGGGTGGGTTCAAAGGTTGGGCATCTGCTGGATATGAAGGGACAATCTTGTATAATGGTGTCGGTGGGACAAAAAGGACTTGGTGGATGGACCCTGAAAGGTTGGTGCGCAGGACAACTAATTATCATGGGTTTATCAATATCAATGATACTTATGACCCCTTTGTATATGTCAATAATGGGGAGTGGGATTGGTATGTAGCTGACTTCAATTGGGAAGATGATGAGTGGGTAGTATGTTTCTATGACGGGTCTGAAAAATATGCCTCAATAAAGTATGAGAGGATTGGACATATAGACTTCTCTGTGTTTGACAGCCTTCTTTCAGTTGTGAATGACATCATAAGGGGTGAGGGGTATATAGTAGTTCCTGACCTTGACACAGGTGGCTGGGCGCTGTATGTAATACATGGGTATGAAAGTATTCCATATCTGTTTGGGATAGATGAGGGGGTGGATGATGTAGCGGATGGGGTTCTCTCTCTCACACGGCAGGCAAAAGATTTTGGGTCTATCTATTGGGATGATGGGATGGGGAATGTTTGGGGTGGCATCAAGATACAAAGTGTATATCTATCATGGCATGGTGGTAGGTATAGGTTTATGAATTTTTTGCAAGACAAATACAACTATGCATATAAAGATATAGGCAAGATAGCGGAGGCGGAAGTTGTGGGGTTCATACCTGTGTGGGGTCGGTGGGTGGAGTATGAAAAATCCGTCAATCGGGTCGTTGCGGCAGAATGGGATGTTGATAAGGGTATAACAAGGATTGAAGCAATAATGCGGAGGACATAATGAGCCTATATTTCGGTGGTGGTGTAATTTCAATATCAACGGACGGTGGGACAAATTGGGTAGACCTCCCCCCTGCATCGTATCGTTCTCCCCCTATATATGAGAGTGTGCAACCTGAATGGGTTCGGGGGGTCAATGGTAAACTTGTGCAGTTGGATGATAGGTATAAGGAAGTAGTGGTTGCGGAGTGGAAGGTGCTTGAGGACTCATATTTTGAGGTTCTCTATGAGGCTTGGCTCAATCAATGGGTGGATGGTATCAAGATACGGCCTCATAAAGATAATACAACAAATGAGTTTGCCTGTATAATAAGGTCGTTCAAGTATGAGTACCTTCAGGGGTTGGGTGCGTGGAAGGTTAGGGTGGAGTTTGAGAGTGTGGAAACTGTAACGAGGTATCAAAACTAAGGGGGTTGACATGAAGAGAGCAGTTTTTTCACTGTTGTTGGTGGGTGTGATGGTTCTATATGGGACTGTCACAACAAGCAGAATGAACAGACTTGAGAAGGGTGCAAGGTTTGAAGTTTGGGGGATTGATAGTCTTGTATCAAGTCCGGAACTTTCTGATACCTTGATTTTTTCAAACATCTTCAAGGTAGGAGATTTTGAGGGTGTTGTGGTACAATATAGGGGGAATGGAGAAGCAACCGCTGGAGCTTGGTTGATACAGTATCAGAGACTTCAGACAAAAAGGGATACGAGTTGGGGTAAGTGGATAGATGTGGGTAATATAGAAGTCAAAGCAGATACCCAGTTCAATCTATCAGGGATACCTTTTCAATCGTATATAAGGTTCAGGCTTGTTTGTTCAACAGCAAGCGATGATACAATCTTCCTATGGATGAGAATAAGTAAGTGGGGGAGGTGACTATGAGGCGTTTTTTTCTGATTTTTCTGGCTTTGTGGTTGATACTGCCTTTGTTTGGCTGGCGCTCCTTATCTGTCTTTGGTTGGGCAAAAGACGGTGGAGGAACTATATCTGAATGCGTTGATACTTTGACTTGGGTTGATGAGTGGTGGACGTATACATACACCTATAAAAGCTTTTCACAAACTGACACTTCTGTAAAGATAGCAAGAGGATTGACTTCAAACGGGCATTATCACCTTTTCAAACTTGGCAGGCTTTTTGAGAATGGGGATAGTATATATATAGACAGTATCTTATGTCTTTATCCGTGGTCGGATTGGAGTTCAACAGCAACCGATAGTGATACTGTTGTTTTTTCAATAGATACCTTAAAACCCGTTGATAACAATAATCATAGATTTTATTCTTTAGAAAAGGTATATATAAGTGCTTCTGCAGAGAAAACCCTGCGGAATATAGGAATAATCCGTTCTCCTTCTTTTGCGATAATCAGACTATATAGAAAAACAGGTTCGCATAATTTTTATCATTATGGTTTTGTTGTCTTCTACAAAAAATACAGATAGGAGGTGGATATGCTTGATATAGTTGTTGCACTTTTGTTTGGTGTGTTTGCCTTGATTGTGTTTGTTGATTTTGTGAGGCATTCACCGGTGGATAAAAAGAAGCATGTCGTGGTATCTGCTGTCGGGGTGGTGGTTGTGTCACTCATAGCAAGTCTATTCTGGGGGATAGAAACAGGGTTGAACGTTGGTTTTTGGGTGATGTTCCTGGCAGGGATAGGGAAGGAACTATATGACAAGTATATAGAAGGTGAAGTTTTCAGTATTGCTGATATGTCCTTTAATCTTGTTGGTATTCTGTTTGGGTTACTCTTCTCTTCCCTGTTCTGGAAGATTTTAACAATGAGGCTCTGAAAAGAAAAGGAAAGGGGGAAGTATGGCTGTCGGCAATGGGACTGTGAATGGTGGTTCAAATGGAAAGGTAATCCTTTCAAGGATAATATTACAGTGGCTGTTAGTAGTCGTGCAGGCAATCATAATCTTTTTTCTGTTCAAGGTTCCGGTGGCAAATCAGGAACGACTAATTGATTTCGGGCAGAGGTTGTCAAAGGTGGAGCGTGCGATGGATGAGAGGGGCGAGGAATATAAATCCCTGAGACAGGATATAATGGACATCCGTAAGCGGGTGGATGATATATACAAAATCCTAATCAGTAATAAATAAAGGGGGGAATATGTCAAAAGGAAGGAGAAAACTAATCGGGTTTTTGGTAGCCGTAATCTTCCTTTTCACAGGTGCTTTGCTGATAAAGAATGCACAAGTCTATGAAGCATATAAAGATGGTATTGTCTATCTGTATTTTGGTCTTGCGGTTGCCAATAGTGTTGAACATATCAAGGAGATGTTTGGCACATTGAGAGGTAAAAAATGAAATTGTCCGAACACTTCACAATAAAGGAGATATTCTGGAATCCCCAGGATGGTTGGACTTGGTCAGGTGATGAGAGGTTGAGAATGGTGCAGATAGAGTTGGCAAAGATGATAGTTCAGAAGCTTGAGATGATACGTGCAAGGGTAGGATTGCCTATATTGATAACCTCAGGGTGTAGGAATATAGATACAATGGCAAGAGCGAGAAGGGACAGGTGGGTTCCTCAACCTTCCTATCATAGTGACCATTTCTATATGGGGAAGTTCTGGCCTCTTGGTTCTGGTGCAGTTGATTTCGTTCCGGTGAAGGTATCGGGGAAAGACCTTGACAGGGTGCTTGAGGATATATTTATTTTTGTGAGGAATACCATCCCCAGGGAGGAAGTTGGACAATGTATCATATACCGCAAGGAGAGGTTCATACACATTTCAAACGGATATGAGCAGGTTTTTGGGCAGGATATTGCAAAATGGATGCGTAAGCAAAAAGTTCAATTCCTGGAATATGTTCAAGGTAAATATAGACCCGTATAAAATCTTGGGTGTTGTTTTTCTGGTCGGGTTTGGGTTTGTCGTCGGCAGGAAGTTTTCACCTCATAGGGTTGAGAGGATACCTCAACCTGTACCTGTTCCTGGAGATACCCTGGTAATCCGAGAGATGTGGAGAGATACCACTCCTGCAAGGTTCAGGTTGGAGAGTTCACCGGTGATTTTTTCAATCCCTCTTGTGTATCCTTATGAGCCTACTTGGACAGGTATAATCAGAGTTGAAAGAGAGGGGGAAGTCCTCAGGGTATTCACACATAAAAATCTCTATTCAAGTTTTGTTCCAGGTCACAGCTGGCGGTTACAATATGTTGGTCCCCCTGCTGGAATAAAAATTGTATATAAAAATAGACCTATAAAATTTTTGGGGATAAATTTTGGAGCGGTTTGGAATGGTAGCAATATCAATGTTTTTCTATACACGGGGGTTGAGGTTGCTGGAATAAAATTTGTATGTGGTACTGGAACAGGGACGAAATTTTTCATAGGCATGTGTTACAGGTTCTGGTGACAAAAAAAATCGGCCACGATTGACCGCTGAAGGCAGGTTTTACATCTAGACAATATTAAATATCCAGAATGCAATTAAGTAATTGAAAATCAATAATCGCAGTTTTTCATAAAACAAAAATAACAAGCCTATTTTGGCACAAATAAAAATAATAAAAAAAATAGGTGGGGTACTCTTCTCTATTCTTATATATTCTTTTCTATTCTTATATATACTACAAGAAACGTGCCAGAATTGAAATTCAGAGGATTACCGCAGTAAATGATAAAAAAAATACTTGAGTAGTAAAAAATCCCGTGAGTTGATAATCAGGGGATTATGGGAGAAAACAATAAAAAAGATACTTGTTCTGTTTTTATCATTTTTATCACTTGACAAATATGGGGGTGTATATATAATCATATTGGGAAGATTAAGATAAAAGATAAAAAAAATACTTGACAAAGTAAAAAAGATGGGTATAATAAGAGTAGAAAAAAACAAAAGAAGGGAGGTTAAAATGTATGTAAGAGTTAGGTTTCAAACAAAGATAGGTGGAAAGGTTGAAGAAGAGGAGATAATCAGAAAAGTCAATTGTGATGGAACAATCAATGTTGGGTTCGCAGTGATTCCCGTAAAAGAGATAAGGAAGTGGTTTAATCGTTGGGATATGAAAGTTATAAAAATTTCAAACATTGAAGGGAGGCAATAATGAGAAAGGTAATAAGTAAAAACATTCAAGGCGATATTCTCATTGCCTTTGATGGTTGGAATGCAAGGGTTCACAAAGAGGGAGCATTGAATGCGGCCTCATATATTGAGTTTCGCAGGAGTAGAGAATATAAGAGAGATGGGACTTCCGAGGAGATAAAAATAGTAGTACATCTCCCCCTGGAAGTAAAAATAACAAATGTAGTGAATGGGGAAGAGGCTTCTGGTCTTCATCTTGCAAAGGTCTTCATTTTTTCATTCATAGGTTGTCCAGGGGTGGCTTCACATGTTGAGTGGACAATATATACAGAAGAGGAGTTGAAAAAAATTGCAGAGTGGGGATATTCTCTTCCTCATAATGTCTGGGCAGTGACATTGAAATCGTATGGGGCTGAGAGTGTGAAACAAGGATTTGCAATACAGGATTGGCAAGGGCATTGGTGGTTCTGGACGAAAGATTCCTATAAAATGGATATGATAGGTGAATGGATGATAATTGAAAAGAAACTACTAAGGGATATAGAGAAGGAAGAGGAGTAAAGATGACTATATATGAAAAGATATATAAAAAGATAGAGGAATTTGTTGGCAGTTGGGATTTTTCATATATCAGGTATGAAGCAGGGGAAGGGTTTATGCCTCTGGTGATTGAGAAGCTCTCCGAAGATGATAATATCTTCATAATCAGTATAGCACACTACTATAAAATGAATGGTGACCTTGTTCCTGACCCTGATATGGAAGTCAGGGTCTATCTGGAACAAAAGGTTGCCGAGGCATTGACTTATCAAGATATGTATACATATCAGGATGTATATAAAGCCGGTTCAAGTATGAGGGTTAAAAAAGAATTAAACAGATTCCTACTCAGGTGGTTGAAAAATATCAAGGCACAAGGGTATGAACTCAAAACAAAGGAGGCATGATGGATAATCTTAAAATTCTAATTTCAAAAATGACGGATGATGAGTTGAGGGAGGCAATCTCCCTCATAAAGCAGGAGATAGAGAGAAGGAAGGAAGACAAAGGGGTGTATCGGTTCTATTTTGAGCATTCTAATGACCCCCGAAAAGGTGTCCCGTATGCAGCACGGCTTGTTATGAAGGATGGGAAGCTTGAGCGGGAGTTTTTTGACCTTGACAAAGACTATGGAAAAAAAATCGTGACAGTGTCAGGAGACTTCGAGGCAAAGGAAGGTGAAATCATAGAGCAGAGGGTCGGGGGGTCCTGGAAAAATGACTATAGGTATCTCTATCTGGTGAAAGATGGGGAACTTGTCCGTGTCGGTGATAGTACGTATTCTCCTGATATAGTGAAGGTAAAAAAGTATCTGAAAGGTGAAATAACAGCAAATCAACTTGTAGGAGAGGAGGAATAATGGCAAAATCAAAAAAGAAGGGAACAGTCAAGGGGACTTCTTTGAAAGTCCTCAAGGCAGTCAAGGAAGTCCGCCTTGATAAGATGGTGGAGAAACTTCCTGAGAAGCAGAGGGAAGTTGCCGAGCAAGTAATGGAGCAAATAATGACAAATGTCGTTCAACATCGTATTCTGAATGAACTCATCATTGATAAGTTGGAGCCGGGGCTGGACTATGGGTATATAGAATATGAGAAGGATGGCAGAATGGTAACAACAAAACCGTTCCTGTGGAAACCTGGTGCTGAGAAGATTTTGAAATTTGTCAATATGAAGGCAAAGATAAAGGATGTGAAACTTGGAGAGAAGGGGGTCGTGGTACAGGTTGAGGTTGTCAATCAGGATGGTAACACAATCGCCGATGGGATTGGTGGGTGTGAAATTGGAGGCAGTAAGCGGGGGTTCAAGGAACTGAATGTTGCCGTAAAGATGGCAAAGAAGAGGGCTCTTATAGATGCAGTTCTCACCGCATTCGGGTTGTCTTCAAGGTTCACACAGGATGCTGATATAGTGGAAGAGATGACAAGGTTGGGTGAGTGGTATGAGATATATATCTATGCAGAGGAGCTCGGTCTTCTGGATGATAAAAAGGTTGTCAGGAGACTCAAACAGGCAGAGAAGGAAGGAAGGAGCAAGGAGCAAGTGAAGGAATGGCTGGAGCAGGTGAAGGAGTGGAAGGAGAAACAGCAGGAGAAACAACAGCAGAAGGAACAGGAGAATGGGGAAGATAAGGAAGTGGTAAAAGAAGAGGTTCAGGAAGAGGGAAAGGGACAGGGTGGTCTGTTCAACAACAATAAAGAAGGGGGTAATGATGGAAAATAAAACAGGTATGCAAGAGTTGTTTGAAATTTGTAAGAAGTATGGGGTTGATTTGACCTATCATGCACATACAAAACAGATAGAAGTTACGAAGTTTTTGATGGATGCCACAGGGGAGTTTCATATATGGTATGAGAAGTCTGTATATCTTTATCAAACCTCAAAATCTGAGGAACAATGGATAGAAGAACTTATATGTTTCATAGAGGAAAAGGAAAATCCAAAAGAAGAGGAGGCAGGAGATGAGTGATAAGCATTTCAGTTTTTCAAGTCTCTCCTATAGCTGTCCTCGGAGAATATGGAAAAAATTCTCCGGGGCAAAGGTTGAGGTGATACCTAATGAATATGCAAGGAAGGGGAAGGCAAAGCATAAGCAGATGGAGAGAGACAAGGAGATGGAGAGGATACTCAAGGGGTTGGGTATCTCTGCACAAACAGGCTGGCAGTTGGAGACGGAGAAAAAAATTGAATGGAAGCTCGGGGAATATAAACTCATTTCAATCCCTGACCTGTTTGGTATTCGTGAACTGGAGGATGAGAAGGAAGCAGTTGTCGTTGATATAAAAACAAGGCCGTTCAATGTAGTATATGATAGGGACAGGGAACAGTTGAGGTTGTATGCGACTGCACTCTTCAATCTCTATGATGTTGATAAGGTGAGATATTACATCTATTTTTCTGCAAAGAGGGAACTGGAATATGTTGATACTTTCATAGGGATGGATGCCGACTTGAATGAAGCGGAAATCCTGGACAAAATCAAGTGGATGGAAGAGATAATCAATGCAAAGACAGAGCCTGAGGGTGAAATCGGGGGAGATTGTCAGTACTGTGAATATATCCTCTCTTGTCCCAAGTTGGAACATGAGCCTGACTATAATGACTTGGAAGGGTATATCAAGAGGTGGTGGCTTGCGAAAAATGTTGTGGATAGAGCGAAGGATAGGGTAAAGGCAATACTTCAGGGTATTGAGAAGGAAAGGGTTCAGGTAGATGATATAGAAGCAGGGTTTTTTGAAACATCGGTCACAGATGTTGATGATGTAGGCTTCCTTTCGGAAGTAGTAGCACATAAAACAAGCATAATAAATGAAAGTATTGGTAAGGTTTTGCAGGAGCAGGAAAACAAAGAGATAGGTAAGGTCCTGGGAGAGTTGTTGGAAGCTGGGTTCGGTTCTGTTCTGGTGGAGTTAGTGAAGGGGGGAATTAAAGCTGTCCTCAGGGAATTGGTCAATGATAGCGTGATAACTACAAATAAGACAAAGGTAAAACAGCTTGTAAAGAAGATAGAGGGTCTATCTGCCTATGTATCAAAGAAGGCAGGGGTGAGGTTCTCAATCAAGGCAATAAAGAATAAAAGGGGTGGCAAGTGAAGGATAGGAAGGATATACAGCACAAGTTGATGACAGTTCAAGAGGTGGCACGGGTTCTCCGTGTCACCCCTGATGCCGTAAGGAAAAATTGTCGCAAAGGGGTCTTTGATTGTGTCCGTGTAGGGGGTAGATGGAGAGTTAAAAGGGCGTTTGTTGAGTGGCTTATAGAGGAGAATATACAACTCAAGGGGGTGGAGTATGAGTGATAAGGGTAAAAAAATGAGAGTAGTCCGAGAAGCAATCCTTGAGTTTCTCTCTGATGTTCAAGTCACATTTGCAGGGGCTGACTTGGTCAGGTATGTAAAGACAAGGGTCTTCCAGGAAACGGGTCGGGGGATATATGATGATACTATACTTCGTGAATTGAGGCGATTCCGTGAGCAGGGTAAGATTGGGTATGTATGTATAGACTTCCCTCACAGTATGTATAAGATAACTCATAGGGGGATATGATGACGAACATTGTAATTCTGGAAGGGTATGTTGCAAGGGTATATGGGAGTTCTGAAAGTGGAAAGCTGGGGAAGTGTTCCCTTGTCTGGAGCAGATGGGATAAAGAAAAGCAGGAGAAGACAGAAGAGGTATTCTTATCGTGTTGGTATTGGAACAAGGGGCAGAGAATAGCAAAGGGTGATAGGGTGATATTCAGGGGAGAGCTGAGGCAAAGGAAAGTTGAGGATGGGGGGCACCGCACATATCTGTTTGGTTCTCTTGATGTGTTGGAAACGAAGGAAGAGAGAGAGGCAAGGAAGAGGGAGAAGGCACAAGGTCTTGATGAGGAGATTCCCAACCTATGAGGGGGTGATATGAGCAAGATATGGATAAAGCTTTGGGTTGATAAGTGGCTTGAAGGTAGCATACGGTTACAACCTCCTCTGGTGCGAGCAATTTTCATTGACATCTTGTGTCTGGCCTCAAAAGGTGATGGGAAGGTTGCAGTTGCTGGAGTAGGCCTAACGGATGAGCAGATAGCAGAGGTCGTGGGTGTGGATGTTGACACCGTGAAGGAAGCAATCAATATCCTAATTGAAAGTGGTCGTTTGGTGAGGCTCAAGTCCGGCATTCTGAAAGTAAAAAACTGGAGTAAATATCAGGTTCAGGGGAAGGAGCAGAAAAAAGACAATGGTGTATGGTATGATAAGAAGGCAGGCAAGTTGGTCGTGAGCACAGAAGTAAAAAAGCAGTTGATGGAGAGGTTCAACCTCACAGAGGGGGAGCTTGAGTTCCTCATTCAGGATGCCGAGTTGTATCTCCTGAGTATCAATGGTGGTTCATATAAAGACTACCGTCGGTTTTTGGTCAACAATATCAAATTGCGCAGGTGGAGGCTCAAGAAGATGAGGTCAAGCAGGAAGGTTGAAAGGGAACAAAAATTCAATGAAGGTAAAAAACTATGAGGAGTAAAGATGATAAAAAAGCATGATTGCGGGCAGAAATTTTGGGTTGAGGAGAGATGGAATGGGCTTACGTGGGTTGAGGTTATCACAGGTTTTGAGGATGAGAACGGGGATTTTATAGAGATGCAGGAGGAACGGTGGCTTATGGAGTGTCCCAAATGTGGTGAAATTATATATCCTACACATTTAACAAAGGAGGATATATGCATTGTGTAATATGTGGCAAGGAGTTTCAACCCTGGGGGGTTTCAGGGTTTGATACCTGTAAGGAGTGTTTTTTCAAACAAAGAGAAGGGATTTTCTGGACAGGTATTCCGAAGGGGAAGAGGCTTAAGGTCTTGAAAAGTCTTGAAGAGGCACAGGACATCTTCTCGGATATGTGGAGTGCCTATATATGGGGTGGTGTAGGAGTTGGGAAAACTACACTGGCCGTGAATGGTCTTTTTTGGTGGAGAGTTGAGCAGTTTTTCAAGGAAAGCTTTGCAAATGAGTATCTCTTCCTTCAGAGGGGTTCTCTGTATTCCTCTCTTCATATTGAGTACACAATCAGGAGCAATCTGTTATCGGTTGAGAATTGGATTGATGAGTTGACAAAAAGAGAGTTGATTGTTCTGGATGATTTTGGTTCTGGTTCAGAGGCTGTCCGTTCTGATTATATCGTTGATTTTTGGCATACTGTGATAGATGAGAGAGAGAAGGAGAGAATACCGACAATAATAACAAGTAATCTCTCTCTGGAACAGTTGAGGGATGTCTTTGGAGAGACTATACCAAGCAGAATAGTGGGGTTAGTTGAAGATAGGATATATCATAAGGAAGGTGAGGATTACAGGCTCAAAGGGGGTGAGGTATGACATATATAAGATTGTTATTCATAGCCAATCTGGTTTATCTGGTTTTGGCATCAGGGGTTCTTTTGTTTGGTATATATTTATTATTTTCAAGTGGGGGTATAAAGCAAGAGGATAGGAAGGAAATCCTCAAAGCGGTCAGGTCACAAATACCAAGAAGGGGCAAGCTCAATGCATATGTAGAGGATGTCTATTTTTATTGGCAGTGTCCAGTTTGTGGGCATATCAACAAGGAGAAGTTGGAAGCCCAGGGTGGTATAACATACCTCAAAAAAGAATGGGTCTTGATATGTCGGGAGTGTTTGACAGGATTGGTATATAAACATGAAACAGGGAAGTATAGACTTCCTGGAAAGGAGAGCAAAAAATGATGTCAACTTGGAGAGAGCGAGCAAGTCGGTATATCCTCAAGGTCTTGGAAGATGAGGATGTCAAACAGATAAAGGATATAGACGAAAAGATGGATTATATCAGAAGAGAAAAATATCCCTGGGGTCCAAGGGAATATTGGCCGTATAAGGTTTGGCTGAAGGTTTGTAAGGAATACAAAGAAATATTGAAAAAACTGGGGGGGGACATGATAAGCATATATAAAGGCAAACGAAAAGACACAAATAAATGGATAAATGGGTATTTAATTAAAAAAAGATGATAAGTTCTTTATATTCAAGGAGTGGGATATAAAGTTTGATAGTGAGAGGCGGTGTTCTGTGTATTGTATTGAGGTAATTCCTGAAACTGTTGGGATGTTCACAGGGTTTTATGATGAAACTGGGAAAGCGATTTATGAGGGTGATATAGTCCAACTTGACATAGATGATGGCCTTCTTGGTGTTGTCTTCTGGAATAAAAATATCGGGTGTTGGGATGTGCGAGATAATGAAGGTATGACCTATTGGGATGTTTATACTGGGTTGCCACCTTTGAAAGTGAATAATGTATGGGTTATTGGTTCTATTCACGACAATCCTGAAATTTTGGAAAGGAGGTAATCATGATAACTGAAAGATACATCAAGATGTGTGAGAAGGCAGAGGAGATACAGAGGGAGTGGAAACCTCAAGAAGGAGATTTCTGTATAGTCAAAGGGTATAAAAAAGTCTTTGTTGTTTTTCAGGATGCAGGGGTGGATGATTTCGGAGTTCCATGCCTGATTGCAGGACATAGGTGCCTTGATAAAAGACAAACCATCTGGCTACCCACCCAGGAGCAGTTGCAGGAGATGGTGTTGGAATGGTATCAGAAAAAAAATCTTTATGATGTAAATGACAGTAACACTCTCTTTTTGAGGTTGAGAAACTTCTGGATGGAAGGTGTTTATCAAGAGGCTATTCTTCAGTTTGGAACTATGAACGAACTCTTGCTTGCCTTTGTGATGTGGGAGAGGTATCAAAAGGTCTGGGATGATGAAAAAGAGGAGTGGGTGAAAGGAGAGTGCAATGGTTATAGGCATTGACCCCTCATTCACAATGACAGGTGTATCGGTTCTGGATATAAGAGATGAAGGGACACGGTTTTCTGTTCATTGTATCAAGCCACCGGGGGTGATAGCAGGGAAAGGAAGTCCTCAAAGTGAGCAGGTCCAGGACATCATAAGACGTATTGATGTAATCTGTCGTGAGGTTGTCAAGTATATACATCTTGCGGAAATCAGGTATCACAAATCACCCAGGGGTGTTTTGGTTGAAGTTCCAAGACAATATAAATATAGGAGAAGGTCTGGCAAAACGAATACAAAAAGCCTGATGGAGCTTTCACTCCTGGTCGGTTCTCTGATAGGTGTATTGAAACAAAAAGGGTATGAGGTCGTCGGGTTGCCGACGGGTGGTGGTATTCCCAAAAAGGAACTCGGGTTTGATTTGTTGAGGGGTTGGGGTTTTGAGTTCCAGGCCAATCGTGGGTTTGACAACTCGGATGCTCTCATTGTGGCTCTATATGGGGGTATGATGTTCGGCCTCATACCCAGGGAGATAGCAAAGCCTATTGACAGGCTGGATGTTTAATGTTATAATTCAGTAGTATTTTCCCCTTCTTTGTTTTTTTCTGTTAACCCCCTCCAGAATTGGGGGGGTATTTTTTTGAAATTATCCCTTGACAAACACATAAATGTAGTGCAAAATATAAGTATGGGAAAGAAACAAATCAAGGTTGAGAGGGTCTCTCTTGATAGCCTTTCGTATCTGGAAGGCAACCCCAGGAAGTTATCAAAAACCGTAAAGAAGAGACTCAAGGATAGCATATCCCAGTTTGGGTATATCAGTCCTGTAATCATAGACACAAAAAACCGTATCATTGCGGGTAATCAGAGGGTCAAAGTATTGAGGGAACTCATTCAGGCAGGGCAGAGGGTTCAGGGTGTTGAGAATGGGGAGATAACCGCAGTTCGTTTGGTCGGGTATAGTGAAGAGGAGCTGAAGATATTCTCCCTTGCAGAAAACAAAATCCGTGGGGATTGGGATACAGATAAACTTGTGGATTTCATTAAAGGGATAGAGGAAAAAATCACAAATGTTGATGACATCTTCCTTTCTGGCTTTTCAAAGGTTGAGATAGACAGGGTATTGGAAGAGGTTGTCAAAAAACAAGAAGAGCCTGAGTTCACATTTACCCAGGAAGTTCTGGATGAAAGCAATTATATCCTATTCGTATTCAATAACAGTTTTGATTGGGAGTTCATTAAGAATGAGTTCAATATCCGACCTGTATTTGCAAAGGATAGCAAAAAGGGGTATGAAAGGATGGGTATCGGTCGGGTTCTGGATGGTCGGGTGCTTATCAACAAATTAAAAGGGGGTAAAAAGTGAACTATGCAGTCTGTATTCCTTCAAAGGGTCGGGCTGGTATAGTATCAACAACTCAGTTTTTCAACTCGGTTTATATATTCGTTCCTGAGGATGAAGTCAAGGAATATCGGGTCTATGAAAGGACAGGGCATAAAGTGATAGGTGTTCCTTTATCCGTCAGGGGGATAACAGCAACGAGAAACTTCATTCTGGATTGGGTAAAGGAACAGGGGTTTAAGTATCATATCCAAATAGATGATGATGTGGAATATTTTTATTACTTTGAGAATACAGAAAAAATTATAAAGACTGATAAGGATTGGATTGATTGGCTTATCACAAGGTTTTTCATTCTGATTGAGGACATGGGGGTTTACCTTTGGGGTTTGTCTTTGGGGCCTGATAAGAAGTTTTATAGGGAATATTCTCCTTTTTCTTTGGTTTCTGTTATCGGGGCAAATCTGTTTGGTATCAAAGATAATCCTATCAGGTTTGATGAGAGGCTCAAGGTCAAGGAAGATTATGACTATTCTCTTATGCATCTATATAAATACGGTGTCAAGGTCAAGCATTACTCAAACCGGGGTGGTTGTGTATCGTATAGGACTGCAGAGGTTGAAGAGGAAGCATACCGTATCCTCAGGAAAAAATGGGGGAAGATAATAAAGAGGCAGAGAGGTAAAACAATAGGTCTCTCTGTTGAGAGTCCATACAGGGGGATATGATGAGGAAGAAGAGGTCGGGCAGGAGATACGGAAGGGATACATAGCTCAATCAGTCAATCATTGATAAGGCTTCTGCTCTTCTGCAAAAAGGGGTTTTTGAGTGTACAGTCTTCAATCTTTTGGGGATACCCTCTTCAACCTGGTATATGTGGAAGGAAAGGGGCAGGCAGGATAGAGAGCAAGGGGTTCAGTCAATATATGTGGAGTTCCTGGAGGCAATAGAGAAGTCGGAAGCGTATGCAGAAGTCAAGAGTATAGAGGATGTCAAGGCAGCCGGAGAAGCAGGGGATTGGAGAGCCTCTGCTTGGTTTTTGGAGCGTAGATTCCAAGATAGATGGGGGCATAAAATTGGGATGGACATATCGGCGGATGTCAATGTTGAATATGTAGTCGTTGAGGCAAAGGAAGCGGTCAAGTTCCTCAAAGAAGGAGAGGGTGAAAAATGAGGGTGGTCTTGCCTGTTGTTCATTCAGAATTGATACCTGATAGTACAAAGTATCAGTTCTGGTATGGTTCAAGGGGTGGTGGCAAGACTGCAACCGCAATATTGAAGATGTATCTATGGACTGTAAAGTATAACCTCAGGGCAAAAATAATGAGAAGGTTCAGGGTGGATTTATACAGGTTGACTCTCTTGGATATAGAGGAGATTTTATCACATTACAATATACCTTATGAGTTAAAGAAGAGTGAAGGGAAGATATATTTTAAGCGAGGGTATTGGGTTTTACAGGGGTATTATGTTACAGGGTCGGGGAAGAGAGAAGAGAAGATAAAAGGGGGCAATTGGGATATGATATGGCTTGAAGAGGTTACCGAGTTCACAGAAAAGGAGTTCAAGGAAACTATTCTCACCCTCCGGGGTTCAAAGGGTGTCAATATCTGTTTGATGACCTTTAACCCTCCTGCAAGTTCTAATCATTGGATATATAGTTTTTATGAGTATCAGGAGAAGAGAGGGCTTGCAAAAAAGGTGTTTTTCAGTTATAAGGATAATCCCTATTTGCCTGAGGATTACAGACGAGTTCTGGAAAGTTTGAAGGATGAGGACATAAACCTATACAGGAGATATGTTGAGGATGGTTGGGGTTTTGATTTTGAAGGTGAGAGGATATATACAGATTGGGAAGTTGGAGAGGTTAATCCTGATACCATAACAGAATGGGTCGGGGGGATAGATTGGGGATATATTCACCCAACCGTGTTTGTATTGGTCGGGTTCTCTGGTGATATGGTGTATATAGCGGATGAGTTCTATATCAAGGGTATGGTTGATGTTGAGCCTCTTGGGGAAGCAATTCGCAATAAATGTGCAAAGTATGGGGTAGATGTAAGGGACTTAATAATCTATGCTGACCCATCAGACCCTGATAAGATTGAGGCTCTCCGTAGGTTGGGTTTTTGGGTAAAGAAGGCAAAAAAGGATGTCTTGGCAGGTATATATGCGGTGAAGAGGTTCAGGGTGGTGGTCAATCCTGATTGTGTCGGGGTACGCAGGGAGATGGGGGGATACGTATGGCAGAAGGATAGGTCGGGACAAATAGTGGAAGTCCCTGTAAAGATGAATGATGATGGCATGGATGCAATCAGGTATGCCGTATATAGTTCAGAGAAGTCACGAAGCAGGAATAATATAAGGGGGGCTTATGTGGTTTGATAAGATATTCAGAAGGGGGAAGAGGAAAGGTATAACTCTTGAGGAGTTCCTTTCTGAAATGGAAAGAAGAGGGTTCAGGGTGGAACAGTTTTGGAATGAAGTTGGGGAAGCATATCGGAAACATTGGGTTTTTGCAGGTCTTGATAGGATTTCAAAGGCCGTGGCAATGAGGCAGTATAAGATATTCAAAGGGGATAAGGAAGTCACAGAGGGAGCAGTTTATGATAGAGTGGCAAGGCCTGGTGGTGGTCTATCATATTGGGACTATATGTATATTTCAACCTTCTTGACCTATGTGGATGGCGAGGTCTTCTGGTATAAGATGAGGTCGGGCAAAAATCCTCTTGGATACTTTTTGGTTCGTGGTGGCAAGATTGATATTGTGAGGGATGAGAAGACAGGGGTCAAGTTGGG